>Ga0315284_10002343_pt1 | contig 27145 bp, 28 predicted proteins | sample YL17G09_16_MG_FD_203696 | JGI IMG/M metagenome (GOLD analysis project Ga0315284, IMG submission 203696) | Sediment microbial communities from Yellowstone Lake, YNP, Wyoming, USA - YL17G09_16 | ecosystem: Environmental > Aquatic > Freshwater > Lake > Sediment | place: USA: Wyoming | collected...
GCCGAGTTCGAGCATGTCGAGGAATTCAAGACCGCTTACAATATGTTCACGGAAAAAGGCTTTACCGAAGCCCACAAGATCATGACGGAGGCCATCTATCGCGATCACTTCGAGCATTACGTCCGGGCCGTCGCCGAAGCCCGGAAAAAGAGCGAGACTGAAGTCCGCGGCTTGATCGACGAGGCCTTTTTCCAGGGCAAACGGGCTCTCGAATCCGGGCTCGTGGATGACCTTCTTTTTGACGACCAGGTGAGAGGTCTTTTTCAGAAAGAGGGAAGGCCCTCCAAACGGACGACGCTGGCCGAATATGTCCGGATCGACCCGGTCTCGGTCGGGCTGAACACGGGAAGAAGGATCGCCTTGATTTACGGCACGGGCCCGATTCACGGCGGCGAAAGCCTTTATCAGAGCATGGGCTCGGAAACGATCGCCCGGTGGATCCGGGCAGCCCGGGAGGATAAATCCATTGCGGCCATCGTCTTCCGGGTGGACAGCCCCGGCGGAGCCGCCGTCGCCTCGGATACCATCTGGCGGGAAGTGGCTCTCGCCAAAAAGGAAAAACCGTTCGTCGTGTCCATGTCGGATATGGCGGGATCGGGCGGATACTGGGTCTCGATGGCCGCCCACAAGATCGTCGCCCAGCCCCAGACGCTCACGGGCTCGATCGGAGTGTTGACGGGAAAATTCAACCTGTCACGTCTTTACGAAAAACTGGGTGTCACCGCCGAAAAGATCAGCTTCGGCAAACGGTCGGATATCACCTCGACGTTCCGGGGGCTGACCGCCGAAGAACGGCAGCTGTTCAAAAAACAGATCCTGTGGATCTATGACCAGTTCTTGATCAAGGCGGCCGAAGGGCGGAACATGACCAAAGAGGAGATCGACAAGATCGGGAAAGGCCGGGTATGGACGGGAAGCCAGGCTAAGCAGCTCAAGCTGGTGGACGAGATAGGCGGTCTGGCCAAGGCCATCGAGATCGCCAAGGGACTGGCCGGGGTCGACAAGACCGAGGAGGTCCGCTTGGTCATCTGGCCAAAAAAGACGTCCTTCCTGGGCGCCTTCTTCGGTCAGAGAGAAACCCCTTTGGGAATCCGTCTGCCATCGGGACTGGAAAAAGTCCTGGCCGCGGCGGGCCGGCTGGATCAGGAAAAAATCTGGGCCTTGATGCCCTTGATCGTGAACTTTTAACGGGACAGGCTACTTCTTTTTTTTGATGAGCACTTTCTCATCCGGCGTGACCATCCACAGTTGGCCGCGGGCGGCCCGCTCGACGGCCTTCGGGTTTTTTTCAAGGTCGGCGATCTCCCGCTCCAGGCGGCTCTTTTCCTGCTTGAGCTGCTCGATCTCCTTTTCCAAGGCGGCGTAATTCTTGCGGGCCCGGGAGATCTCGATCAGTCCCTTCTTGCCGAAGAGCGACGTGATGAACAGGACGACAAGAAGAAAGGCCAGCCCGCCGATCAAGACTTTTTTCTTCCACGAGCCGGCGTTTTTTTCTTTCACCCAAGTTTCTCCAGGCCCGATTTCACCAGATTCCGGAGCTCCGTCTTGGAGCCCGACTCCGCATAGCAGCGGATGACAGGCTCGGTGCCCGACAGCCGGAGCAGAAGCCAGTCATCGTCGGAAAAATCGAGCTTCATGCCGTCGATGGTCTCGACGTTGAGGACACGCCGGCCGCCGAGCTGCGCGGGCGGATTCTTGAACAATTTTCTGAGCTTCTTCTCCCGCTCCGGCGTCAGCGGCAGGCTCTTCTGGATGCCGATCCGCTCGCCGTATTCCTTGAAGAGGTCCTGGAGCAGTGCGGACAGGCTCTTCCCGGACGCCGCCACCATTTCCGTCACAAGCAGGCCGGCAAAAATTCCGTCCTTTTCGGGGAGGTGATCCTTGATGGCCATGGAGGCGCTCTCTTCGCCGCCGAAGATGATCTGGTTTCTCAAGAACAGGTCGGCCAGGAACTTAAACCCGACGGGTGTCTTGTAAAGCGGCAGGTCATACTTGCGGGCGATGCGGTCCAAGAAATGGGTCGTCGCCACGGACCGGGCCACACCGCCCCGCCAGCCCTTGTGGACAACGACATAATGCAGCAGCAGCGAGAGGATGAGGTTCTGGATGATGAAGTTGCCTTCGTGGTCGACGATCCCGAAGCGGTCGCCGTCGGCATCCGTGGCCAGGCCCAGATCGCACTTTTTTTCGCGGACCAGCCGTCCCAGATCTCCCAGGTTCTCCTCCGTACAGGACGGCGCGATGCCCCCGAAGTAAGGATCGATATAGCCGTGGATTTCCTCGACCGGGACCTGGTTCTCTTCGAGGATTTCATCCAAATATTCACGGCTCGTCCCGTAGAGCAGGTCCACGCCGACCCTCACGCCCGACCGGCGGATCAAGTCGAAATCGATCTTGTCCTGGAGGAAGGCCAGGTAATCGCTCTGCAGGTCGATTTTTTCGATGTATTCCGTTTGCGCGTAGCGGGGCAAAAATGAAAAATCCTTCTCCAGCAGCTTGATTTCCGCCTCGATCGTATCCGTCTCGGAGGGAAGCGCCGGCGCGCCGGAATCCGTGTTGTATTTCAGGCCGTTATATTCGGGCGGGTTGAAGGAGGCCGTGAAATTGATGCCGCCTTGAGCCTTTCGCTTGATGATCTGGAAGGCCTGGGCTTGGGACGGAGCATCCCGTTCGGCCAAGTAGACATGGATCTTGTTGTGGGAAAGGACCTTGGCCGCCTCGGACGCATAGCGTTCGGAAAGAAAGCGGGTGTCGTAATTGACGATGACGGAGACGTCTCGGCCGGGAAACTTCTGTTTCAAAAAATTGGCGATGGCCTGGACGACGATGCGGACGTTTTGGAAGGTGAAGGCCTCACCCATGACCGCTCGCCAGCCAGATGTTCCAAATCGGATCATTTTTTCAAAAATTAGCACAAGAGGAGTCTAAATGCAACCGAGGTTATTTCTTTCTCTTTTTTCCCTCGCCGGTCATGGGCACGAAGCGGACGCCGGAGATAGCCCTGGTCTTGGCCTGGCCTTTGACCTTGGTCACGAGAGTCAAGACCTGAATCTCGTCCGTGTCACCCAGCGGCGCAATGAGCCGGCCGCCCTCTTTCAGTTGTTCGAAAAGCGGCGGCGGGACCCGCGAGGTCGCGCAGGTGACGATGATGGCATCGAAAGGCGACTGCTCCTTCCAGCCGAAGAAGCCGTCGCCGCTTCTGACCTCGACCCGCTCATATTTTAGACGGCGCAAGGTCAGGGCGGCCTGCTTGGCCAAGGCCTCATGGATCTCGATGGTATAGACTCTGTCGGCCAGCTCGGCCAGGACCGCGGCCTGGTATCCCGAACCTGTCCCGACCTCGAGGACCTTTTCTTTGCCCTTGAGCTCCAGGCACTGGGTCATCAAAGCCACGATATAGGGCTGGGAGATCGTCTGGCCTTCTTCAATCGGCAGCGGATTATCTTCGTAGGCTTCGCCGCGGAAGCGCGGGTCGATAAAGAGGTGGCGGGGAACGCGTTCCATCGCTCCAAGCACTCGTCGATCCGTGATGTCTCTCGCCCGCAACTGCTCGTCGACCATGAGTTGCCGTTTTTTGGCAAAGGCAGCTTCTTCGCTTTGCTTCGGTTGAGGAAAAGCCATCCCCATCAAAAGCAGATAAATCACGACCGTTACGAACGCGCCAACCGTCTTCGCTTTCATACTGACATTTTCGGTCAGATCGCATCCAAAATCAAGCCGTCTCCCCCGAGAATCCCCCCCCCCTCTTTTGAGGTGATGGAAATTTACCCCTGGATTCATCGCGCTAGGGGATTGTCTTGACTTCCGAATGACCGATAATGGAGCACATCAACGTGAAAAGGCTGATGCCCTTGTGGTTAGAGCAATTTTTGGAAAGTATTGTTTGACAAAGGAGACAATTTTTGTTAATGACTGAGGTTGGAACCGGGGCCAGAAGGAAAAAAAGTCCTTTGATGGAGAAAACGGCCATCTACCCCGGGTCCTTCGACCCGATCACCAACGGGCATGTCGATATCATCCTCCGCGGGGCCAAGCTTTTTCCGCGGATCCTAGTCGCCGTCCTCGAAAATCCCAAAAAGAAGCCTCTCTTCACGACTAAAGAGAGGATGGACATGATTCGGCAAATTTTCCAGAACAGGGCGAACATCGAAGTTAAGGCCTTTCAAGGTCTGCTGGTTGAATTCGCCAAAGCCAACGATGCCAAGATCGTGATCCGGGGTCTGCGGGCCATCTCAGATTTTGAATATGAATTCCAGATGGCCCTCATGAACCAGAAACTGAACCCGGCCATCGAGACGTTCTTCATGATGCCCAACGCCAAGTACACCTTTCTCAGCTCCAATCTTGTCAAGGAAGTTTTTTCGCTGAGCGGATGCATTCACGACCTCGTTCCGCCGGTCGTCGAGCACAAGCTCCGTGAGAAATTCGCCAAGAAATGAAAGTCATTTATAATAATCATATGGTAGGAGAAACATGTTAGGCCTAAAGAGAGAAAAAGCCGTCGTCGGCCTCGATATCGGCTCCTACGCGATCAAGGCCCTCGAACTCGAGATCAAGAAGAAAGGCAAACAAAACGTCTACGAAGTCACCAAAGTCGGCTACGAACCCCTCCCCCACGATGCGATTGTCGAGGGCACAATCATCGACTCGGCGGCCGTTGTCGAGACCATCAAAGCACTGTTTGAGAAAAACAAAATCACCAACAAGGAGGTCGTCATCTCCATCTCGGGGAACTCGGTGATCATCAAGAGGATCGCCCTGCCCGCCATGGAATCCGAGGAACTGGCGGAATCGATCATCTGGGAAGCCAAGCACAACATCCCCTACCCGTACGAAGAGACGAATGTGGACTATGCCATCCTCAAGCCGCCGCCCGGGACGGAGGGAAAGAACCTGGAGATCCTTCTCGTCGCCGTCAAAAAGGATAAGGTGGCGGCCTACAGTAACGTCATCCACCAGACGCGAAAGAATTTGGAGGCGATCGAAGTGGACGCCTTCGCCCTGTACAACGCGCTTGAGATCAACTACCCGGAAGACTTCCAGGACAAGACCGTGGCCCTGATCAACATCGGCGCCAACATCACCACGATCATCATCTGCGAGAAAGGCACGCCGCAGCTTTTCCGCGACCTGTCCATCGGCGGCTATTACTTCACCGAGAACCTGCGCAAAGACCTCAATGTCAGCTATGAAGAGGCAGAAAGCATGCTCAAGGGCGCTCCGCCGAAAAACGTCCAAGCCGTCGAGGTCGAAGCGGCCCTGGGCATGAACGTCAAGGGGCTGGTCGAGGAGGTGGAAAAAACCTTCACCTTCTTCGAAGCCGAGGATAAAAAGGAAAAGAAAATCGAGCAGATCTACCTTTGCGGGGGGCTGGCCAACGTCAAAAACATCGCCGGCACCTTCGAAGCCAAGTTCAAGACCAAGACGATCCTGTTCGACCCGTTCCGGAATGTGTATTACAACGAGAGAAAGCTGAACCCCCAGTACTACCAGGAGATGGCCACGTTCTTCGGCGTGGTGACGGGACTCGCTACCCGGAAGAAAGAGAAGTAAGCCATGATTCGCATCAATTTATTCAAAGCCGAAAAAAAAGAATTCGAGGAAAAACCGATCGACCAGGAGCCTGAAGTCAAGGAGAAAAAGCGGGCTCCCTCCGGAACCCTCATCCTCGTCCTGTTCGTCATCGTCCTGGCCGCCCTGGCCTACGTCCAGAGGCGCTCGCTCCTCGGCGAGCGGGACCAGTTGGATGTCGCCCAACAGGAACAAAAACGCCTGCAGACCGCGCTCCAGCAGCTGGAGCTGGTCGAACAGCAAAAGCTGCTCCTGGAGCAAAAGATCGCCCTGATCCATCAGCTCAAACTCCAGCAGAGCATTCCCGTGAAGATCATGACCGAGATCAGCAGGAGCCTTCCGGATTGGGTCTGGCTGACGGAAGCGTCCTTTGAAAAACAGAAGGTCCAGATCAAAGGCCGGGCGCTGTCCAACAACCTCATCGCCGATTACATGTCCAACCTGGAGAAAAGCGGGGTGTTCAGCGCCGTCAACATCATCAGTTCCACCCAGAAGACGACTCAGAACAGCCAATACATGGACTTCTCCCTGAACGCCAGCTATCTTCTCCCTCCAGAGCTCCAGCCGCCGGCAAAAACGACTGAACAAAACAAAAAGGGGAAAAGCCAATGAAGAACTGGGCTTGGTACGGCAATGTCATCATCGGGCTTGTCATTTTGGCCCTGGCCTATATGTTTTGGTTCAAGCCGCAGATGGCCGAGGTCAAAAGCCTGAAGACGGAACGGATAAAAATCGAAGCGTCCATCGAAAAACTGAGTGCCAAGAAGAAGGAGCTGGACAAGCTCCAAGGTGAAATCGAATTCCTGAACCAAGCGCTCCGGGAGCTTGAGAACATCATCCCCAAGAAGAGAGAGGAGAGCGAGATTCTGCGCAACGTCCAGCAGATGGCCGTCGACTCCGCTCTCGATGTCATCCAGTTCAAGCCGGAAAGGGAGATCAACAAGGAATTTCACTCGGAACGGCCGATCTCCATCGAGATCCGGGGCAGCTACCATAATCTGGGCACCCTCTTCGACCGCATCGTCCATTTCCCGCGCATCTTCAATATCGACGATTTCAGCATCAAGGCTCTCCGCGCCCAAACAGACTCCGCCACTATCTCCGCCAATTTCACGGCCAAGACCTACTTTTTCCTGGACGAGAGCCAGATAAAAAAGCCGGCCGCAGACAAAGCGAAAAAGGCGCCGGTAAGGAAAAAATGATGAAACACGCGAAAATCATGATAGGCGTTCTGGTCCTGGTTTGGCTGGGCCTTCCCTTCGCCACCGCCCAGGTGCCCAAGCAGGCCGCCGCGCAGCAGGTTGTCAAGCCCGACATCCAAAAAGAAGCACCGCCCCTCGCCACCTATGACCCGGCCGACCGCCGGGATCCCTTCAAGGACCTGCTTGGCGGAAAAGAAGTCAAGGAGAGAGTGGCCTCCGGCGGGTTGTCCGATGTCTCCATCGACGAGATCAACCTGACCGGGATTGTCAAGATGAAGGGAAAACTCGAGGCCATCATCAGCGTCACGGAGGGATTCCCGATCACGGTCAAAGAAGGCGACAGATTAGCCGACGGTTATGTCATGTCCGTCACGTCGACGCAGGTCGTCTTCCGCAAAACCAAAGACAGAGGCGTCCCTCTGGCCAAACCGAAAGATGTCATAAAAGAAATCAGTCCTGAGGAGCTTTAAACATGAAAAGGAAAAAATTTCATCTTGGACTTCCCTTTTTATGCCTCCTTCTCGTCCTGTTTGGGCTTGCCCAGCAAGATCCGACCCCGGTCATAAATACGATCACGATCCAGCCGGACAAGCTGGCCACGCGGATTGTCCTGGAATCCGAAGCAGCGTTCCCCGCCGTCAAATCGTCCTGGTCCCAGGAATTGCCGGCCACGCTAGTGTTCGACCTGGGCAAGGTCCAGCTGCCGCAGGTCCCCCCGGTTCCCGCGGACGACTCTCCGCTCTTGACCGATCTCAAGGTCCAGAAGGCAGGCAGCAACGCGGCCCTTTGGCTCGGGCTCAAGGAGCGCGTCCCCTACCGGTATTATCTAGATCAGAAACGCCTGGTCATCGAGCTGAACAAAATCCAGCGGTCTATGCCGGAGTATCTGATCGCCTCCGAAATCCAGCAGGAACTGAAGGCGACGGGCAGAAAGGCCCTTCCTATCACCAAAATTGACGTGTCGGAAACGAGCGATAAGCTGAATTTGACGGCCCGGCTGGGGCAGAAAGGCATCGCCAACATTTTCGCCTTGGCAGACCCCCTCCGCCTCGTCGTGGATATTTTTGACACCGTCTACTCGGAAGGCACGTTCTCCCGTTCCGTCGGAAAATTCGGCATCGAGAAAGTCAGGGCCGGACAATTCAAGGCCGCCGATCCCTATTCCATCACCCGGCTCGTCGTCGACCTCAAAGAGCCGAATGCCTACTCCGTGAATGCCGGTCCGAGCGACCTCGTCATCTCTTTCCCGAAAGAGACGAGCGCTGTATCCGTGCCGTCCGAACCCACGGACAATCGGAACGGCAATTCGGCCGTCCCTGTCCCGAAGCTAGACATTCCGCCTCCTCCGACGGCAGCCGAAGCGAAGCCTCAAGAAGAAAAGAAGGTTTCGGCCTCACCGAAGGTCGAGCCGACCAAGGCCATCGAAGAACCGACGTCCCCGGCAAAATTCGCCTCCGTGAGCACGCCGCCCGCCGCCCCCCCGGCCAATCCTCCTGCTCCGCAGAAAAAAGAGGAAAAGCCGGCCGAGAAACAGCCTGCTCAGAAACCGGCGGACGACCAGGCCAGCCAATTCAAGCCGAAGACGATCCACAGCGTGGAACAGAAATTCTCGGGCGAAGTCCTCAGCCCGAAATTCAAAGATGCCGACCTCAGGGATGTCATCCTCTGGCTCGGCGAACGGGTCGGCCTGAACGTTACGTTTGACTCCGAAGTCAAGGGGACCGTGACCTGCAGCTTCGAGGACGTCCCCTGGGACCAATTCCTCGATATCATCCTGAAAGACAACAAGATGGGCAAAGCTCTGGAAGGCAACGTCCTCCGGATCGCCCCGACCAGGGTCTTAGCCCAGGAAGCCGACGATCAGCTCAAGATCCAGGAGAGCAAGGAACAGGCCGGATCGGTCTCGACCAAGACCGTTACCCTGTCTTATGCAAAGGCCAGGGATGTCTACGACCTGTTGAAAACGAAAAAGTCCGGCCGCGGCGAAATCGTCATCGATGAGCGGACAAACACATTGATCATTTCGGACGTCAAGGAAAAGCTCGACGTCATCGAAAAGCTAATCACGGTGCTGGATACGCCGACGCCCCAGGTCTCCATCGAAGCGCGCATCGTCGAAGCCACCAGCACATTTGCCCGCAACCTGGGCATCCAATGGGGATACCGGGGAATCGCGGACCCCTTCTACGGCAACCAGACGTCCCTCTCCTTCCCGAATAAGATGCTCGCCGACGGCTCGATGATCCCCCAGGGCATCGTCACAAAGGGAATCGGCGGGCCGCTGGGCGGATACGCCGTCAACCTTCCGGCTCCAGCCTTCACTTCAGCCGTAGGGTTCTCCTTCGCCAACGTTTTGGATACGCTCCGGCTGGATATCGCGCTCTCCGCTCTCGAAACCCAAGGCCAAGGCCAGATCATCTCCTGCCCCAGGGTCACCACCCAGAACAACATGCAGGCGGAAATTATCCAGGGCCGGCAGATCCCCGTCCAGACCCAGGCGAACTTCACCGTCACAACCCGGTATTTCAATGCCGCCCTTGAGCTCCGGGCGACTCCTCAAATCACCGCTGATGGCACGATCATCATGACCATCGATATTCAGAATAACGCCGCCGACTTCGCCAACCTCGTCAACGGCATCCCTCCGATCACGACCCAGAGCGCCAAAACAACGGTCATGGTCCCGGACGGCGGGACGACGGTCATCGGAGGCATCTACCGGATTGAGGATTCCACGACGCGGGATAGAGTTCCTTTCTTGCATCAAATACCGATTCTGGGAAGTCTGTTCAAGTCCTTCTCCCGGACCAAGCAGAACCGTGAGCTGCTCATCTTCATCACTCCCAGAATTGTCAAATAGGAGGAAAGACCGATGAAAACATTATGGACGAAAAAGCATATCTTGATGGGCTTCGCCCTGCTCGCCGCTTCCATCTTCCTCCCGGCCTGTAACCCCCTGGAGGACGAGTCCCGGTCGAACAGCATTCTCATCGTGGAAAACATCACGGGCAAGGACATGTCGGGTACGGACGCCGGATTCCTTCAAAGCGACGTCGTGAAGAAAGACAACTCGATCGCGGCCGACACGGCCAAAGCGACCCTCTCTGCAAGATTCATGGACCCGGCCCCGATCCTCGGGACTTCCCAGTACAGCGACATCATGGTCACCCGCTACGTGGTCTCGTTTTCCCGCACGGATGGAAGGAACAGGCCGGGCGCGGATGTCCCCTTCCCCTTCGAAGGAAGCCTGTCGACGCTGGTTAGGGTCGATTCCACGGCGAGCGTGAACTTCGTCATCGTCCGGGAAGCCGCCAAGCTGGAGGCCCCCTTGGTCAACCTGAGGGACAGCGCTTACGGAGATATCCTGAATATGACCGCCAAGATCGAATTCTACGGCCATGACCTGACCGACAAGGCGGTCAAAGCCACGGGCTATCTGACCGTCTATTTCGCGAATTATATCGACAAATGAGGATGACAGCCATGAAAGCCAAAATCATCACCTTCGCCATAGGATTGGGATTGGTTTTGTTCGTCTTTTCATCCTGCGTGCGACAGGATGCCAGGGATAACGAACCCTCCCCGACTGGACCTTCCACCATCTATCTGACGCTCTATCTCTCGGCATCGCCCAACGTCCTGTATGCCACGACGAGCAGGCCGACATCGGAAATCAAGGCTGTTGTCAAAGAGGGCAACATCCCGCTCGCCGGGGCCACGATCTATTTCACCCTTCAGGGCGGACCCGGCTATTTTTCGGACTATTCCCGCAGGATAGCCATCGTCACAGACGGCGGCGGCGTGGCCACCATCCTTTATGTGGGGCCGACCAAAGACGAGATCGCCAATGACCAGGATGCCGCCATCCAAGCGCATCTCCAGACCTCTTCGCCCAACTACATGCACAAAGAAGTCTATCTCCGCATCCTGCGGGCGGAAGATTAGGGATATCGCCAAACCGATTTCTTGATCTTGATCCTTCCCAAACATTCCTGGAGCACCTGATCGAGGAGCTCCGGGTTTTGTGTCCGCAAGATCACCTGGACTCTTTTCCCCCCCCGGACTGTCGCTCCAGGAGTAAAGGCAGGACCCAGGATTTCCACGCCGCGGCCGAAGGCGGCCGCGCATCCGGCGACATCCCGGGCTTTTTGGGCCAGGCTCCGCAGATCTCTTCCCTGGAGCGACACCTCGGCCAGGCATGAGAAGGGCGGATAATTCATCAGGCGCCGGAAACGGATCTCCTCCCGATAGAAAGCCGGATAATCTCTGCGGGCGGCCGCCCGGATGCTGTGATGATTCGGAAAAGCGGTCTGGATGACGATCTCCGACCGCTTGTCGGCGGCGTCCACCAGCCGCATCATAAAGTCCAGGGCCAGATAAGTCTTTTGGGCCGCCCGGAAATCCGGGATGGCCAGCAGCGCTTCGGGGTTCAAAATGGCGATGAGGGAAACCGGTGGAAGTCCTGTCTGGTGGGCCAGCCATTGGGTTCCGACGAGAATGTCGATCTTCCCTGCTTGAAATCCCTGGAGGACCTTATCCCGATCCTTTTGGCCCTTGACCCGGTCGCTGTCAAAACAGGCGATCCGGGCCTTGGGAAACAATCTCCGGAGCTCCTCTTCCACGGCTTCCACGCCCGCCCCGCCCGGTTCCAGGACCTTGCTCCCGCACTCCGGACAGGCGGCGATTTTCGGCTGAGAGGCGCGGCAGTAATGGCAGACAAGCCGGTCTTCTTTTTTATGATAGGCAAGAGAAACTCTGCAGCGGCCGCACTTGGGGATATGCCCGCAGCGCGGGCAGAAGAGGAACGAGGCATATCCCCGCCGGTTCAAAAACACGATGGACGGTTTTCCCTCGTCCAGGCTACCCTGCAGGCCGGAGGCAAGCTTTTGACTGATCAGGCCTTTTTCCGTTTTATCATCGATGACGACGGCTTGTTTGGGCTTATGTCCGTTTTTTAGCGTGAGCAAATATCCATCCTGTTGAGCCCGGTAGAAGGCCTCGACGCTCGGTGTGGAAGAGCCGTAGACCAAGACGGCCCTCTGTCCGGACGCTCTCAGCCAGGCCCCCCGCCTGGCATCGTATAAAGGGCTTTCCAGCTGGAGGTAAGAATCGTCATGTTCGCGATCCACGATGATCAGTCCCAATCTTTCCACGGGAGAAAAGAGGGCGGAGCGAAGCCCGGCAACCACTCCGGCTTTTTGGCTCCGGATCTTCTGCCAGGCCAGTTCGCGGGCGCGTTCGGATAAGCCGCTGTGGATGAAGACCGCCTGGCCGCCCAGCCCTTTTTCCAGGCGTTCCTGGAGAGGACCCGCCTGCGATAGTTCCGGAATAAGGAAGAGCACTTTTTTTGAACACGCCAGGATCTTTCGGATGAGAAGAAAATAGACAGCCTGCCGCTTGGGCCCGGGCCCGGACAGATAAAAAGGGGCGAAAGCGCCCTTGTCCATCGCGCCCAGAATGACGCCGGCCGCCTCCTCCACGGACTCGTCCACCGAAAAATCAAGCTCGAGCTGGGTCGGCGGGAGTATGATCGGGATTTCTTTCTTCTCTCGAGCTGTCTTGGTCTCCCGTTCCACTCGGATCAAGCCTTTTTTTTCCATCCGAGCTGCCAGAGAAGAGATGTTCTTCACTCCGGTTTTTTTCCTCAGAAAGAAAAGGCTGTACGGCTTTTCCCCGAGGACTTCAGCCACATTCTTTTCGTCCCGGGACAGTTTTTTTTCTTTGAGCGCGTCTCCCCCTTTTTCTGTCAGGAAGGCCTTGGCCGTCGTCTTGACAACGGCGGAGGGAGGGAGAGAGGCCGCCAGGAATTCTCCCCACGCGGAAAAATAAGCCGCGCTGAGCTGCCGGGTGAAAGACAGGATGTCCTCGGATATCGGAGGAACCTCGTCGATCACTTCGATGATCTCCTTGAGGCTGATCGCCCGGCCCGGGCCTTGATCGGAAACCTGGACGATGAACCCCATCTGAACCTTGTTTCCCAGGGGAGCCATGACCCGCGAGCCGGCTTTTGCCGCTCCTGTCCAGGCGGCAGGGACGACATAGAAGAAGCTATGATCGACCGGAAGCGGAAAGACGACTTCAGCGAAGAGGGTCATTTTTTGCCGAGCACAGCCATGACTTTCTGCATATCCTCCCAGACCATCTTCCGGATCCCCCGGTTGCCTTCGTTGCGGATGAGATAGGACGGATGAAAGGTCGGCATGACCTGGATTCCGTTCCAGACATAAAACTGGCCCCTCAAGTTGGTCATGCCTGAGGCGCTGGGGACGAAAAAGTCGGTGGCGACCTTGCCCAGGGTCACGATCACTTTGGGCTGGATGAGCCGGATCTGCTCGAGGAGGAAGGGCGAGCAGCGGGCCGCCTCGTCCCGGTGGGGAGTGCGGTTTTCGGGAGGCCGGCATTTCACGACATTGGCAATGAACACGTCCTCCCGCTCATACTTCATGGCCTGAATGATCTTGGTCAGAAGCTGTCCGGCCCGGCCGACGAAAGGCCTTCCCTGGACGTCTTCATCATGCCCGGGCCCCTCGCCGATGAACATCAGTTCGGCCTCGAGGTTCCCTTCGCCGGGAACGGCATGGGTCCGCCCCAACGCCAGCGGGCATTTCTTGCAGCGCAAGACCTTCTCATGGAGGGCGAGGATCTCCTCCCGGGCAGGACGGCCGGGTGGACGGCTGCCGGGCTTGTCCCCTGTCTTTGGAGCAAAGATGAAATCCGCCCCGATCTCTTTCAAAAATCGAAACTGTTCTTCGAGCTCTCCGACGAGACGATCAACTTTTTTTGCCAAGGGATTCCTCGATTCGATCCCAGATTAGGCGGCTCAATTCCCGTTTGCTGACTTTGTCCGTCGGCCGGCCCTGGCCGCGCCCGTCCAGGATCAGGGCTCGATTAAAGTCGGAATCAAACCCCAGGCCTTCCTCTGAGACATCATTGGCGACAATAAGGTCCAGGTTTTTCTCCTTGATTTTCCGGAGGGCGTGAGCCCTCAGATTCTCTGTCTCCGCGGCAAACCCGACGATCAATTGACCTTTTTTCCGGGCGGCGATCTTTTTTAGAATGTCGGGAGTCGGGACGATCTTCAACGCCTCCGGAAGGTCGGGCTTCTTGATTTTGCGGAGGGAGGGCTCGGCCGCCGCGAAATCCGCGACCGCCGCGGCCATGACCACGATGTCTGCTTTGGGGAAGGCTTTGATAACGGCCTTCTCCATGTCCTCCGCGGATTGGACCGGTATGAATTCCGCCCTGGCTGGAGGGGCCAGGTTGACCGGGCCGGAAACGAGGATGACCCGGGCGCCCCGGAGCAGGGCTTCGCGGGCGATCTCGAACCCCATTTTTCCCGAAGACCGGTTCGACAGAAACCGGACCGGGTCGATGAATTCCCGGGTGGGTCCGGCCGTGACCAGCGCGGTCTTTCCTTTTAAGCTCTCGGTCTTTCCCAGGAGCTCGAGCCCGCGGCCGACGATCCTTTCCGGGGCAGCCAGGCGGCCCCATCCTTCGTCCTTGCAGGCGAGATAGCCTTTGTCGGGATCGATGAATTCCACGCCTCGGGCGCGAAGCCTGGCCAGATTTTCCTGGGTTTGAGGGTGAAGATACATGGCCTCGTTCATGGCCGGCGCGACGAGCACGGGGCATTCGACGGTTAGATAAAAAGTGGACAGGAAATCGTCCGCGACACCCCAGGCGAATTTGGCGATGATGTTGGCCGTCGCCGGGGCGGCGACGAGAAGGCCGATCTCCCGGGCCAGCGAAACATGGGCGACCGACCAGGGATGGTCGTCTTCAAAAAGGTCGACGATGGTCTTGTGTCCCGAAAGAGAAGTGAAAAGGAGCGGCGAAACGAGCTTCGCCGCGTTTTGGGTCATGATGACCTGGACGTCGCAGCCGCCTTTTTGGAAGCCGCGCACGATTTCGCAAGCTTTATAGATGCTGACCGACGATGTCACGCCTAAAGCGATCTTGGCCATGTCTTCTCCTCTTCCCATCCGGCCCTCTCCCCTGACCAAAGAAAAAACGGGCGGATTTTCATAAGCCCTAATGAAAACTCCGGACGATAGGCCGGATGTCTTTCTTCCGGACCTCGAGGCGGCAGCGGGCGCTGAGAATGATGGACTCCAGCTCGAGGACGGCCTTGTCAAGCCGATCGTTGACCACGATATAGCCAAAACGGACATATTCCCGGATTTCCTTTTTGGCATCGCGGAGCCTCTGCCGGATGACGGCCGGGCTGTCCGCGCCCCGCTCCTCGAGCCTCCGCTTGAGCTCCTGGAAACGCGGCGGCAGGACGAACACGAACACGGCTTTTTTATATTTCTTCCGGATCTGGGCGGCCCCCTGGACATCGACATCTAAAATCACGTCTTTCCTCTCTCTCTTCTCCTCGACCTCCTTTTTCGACGTCCCATAATAATGGCCGTGGACCACCGCCCATTCCACGAATTTTTTACGGGCGATCATCCGCTCGAATTCTTTGTCGGAGACGAAATAATATTCCCGGCCGTCCTCTTCGGAATTCCGTTTCGGCCGCGTCGTATGGGAGACGGAAAACTGAACGTTGCGGAGGTCGCTCAGAACGTGATGGACGATCGTCGACTTCCCGCTTCCCGATGGCCCGGTGACGACAAAAAGCACCTTCTCCTCCTTTTACTCCAGGTTCTGCACCTGCTGGCGGATGCTCTCCACTTCGCCCTTGATCAAGAGCCCTTCCTTGGTGATCCCGATATCCTGGGATTTCGAATTGAGCGTGTTGGCTTCGCGGTAAAGCTCCTGGGCCAGGAAATCCAGCATTTTGCCGGCCGGCTCTCCTTTGCGGGATGTGACCAACTCCAGCGCGGCGTCGATATGGCTTTTCAGGCGTTGGATTTCCTCAGAGACGTCGTATCTCTGGCTCAGGTAGGCCACTTCTTCGGAGAGCCTTTCCTCGGATTGAGGGCTCTGCCCGTTCAGGTCGATCAGCCTCTGCCTCAGCTTTCGCTGGATCAGTCGGGGCTGCTTGGCCACCAGCTTTTCGATTTTTTGGACAGCCCGCTTGACCTTCAGGAGATGATGTTTGATCTGGCCGGCCGTCTTCGTTCCTTCGTCTCTCCGGGATTTGACGACATCTTCGAGTGTCCTGGCGAAGACCCGTTCCAAGAAGGCGAGTTCGGAGGGGCTGAGGTCCTTTCGCTTGAGCTCGACGACCTGGGGAATCCTGAAAACATTGTCTAGGGACAGATTGATGTCCCTGTTCAGCCGCACGGAAATCCGGTCGAGGGTGGTGAAAATCTTTTCCAGAAGGCCTTCATTGATATTGACATCCCAGCTCGAGGGGTCGGGGAATCCCAGGTCCAGGGTCACTTCGATCCTCCCCCTGTGGAGCCTGTCCTGGCAGAGGACGCGGAGCCTGTTCTCCCCCCCGCCGATCGGAGCGCCTTTATAGTTCCAGTCGAAAAAGCGGTGGTTCAGGCTTTTGATGCTCACCTTGACCCGCAGCGTCCGCGAATCAAAGCTTCGTTCGGCGAAGCCCGTCATGCTCTGAATCATCGTTGGATCTCCTCGTCTTCAGGGAATTGAAGGTCGTGCAGTTTTCTATAGATGCCCTTTTTCTTCATCAATTTTTCGTGCGAGCCGGATTCGACGATCTGCCCCTTGTCGATGACCAGAATCTTGTCGGCATTGCGGATCGTCGACAGGCGGTGGGCAATGACAAAGGTGGTCCGGTTCTTCAGGATTCGGGCCAAAGCGGCCTGGATCAGGCCTTCGGACTCCGAATCCAGGGCCGAGGTGGCCTCGTCCAGGATCAGGATGGGCGGGTTTTTCAAGAGCGCCCTGGCGATGGCCAGCCGCTGCCGCTGGCCGCTGGACAGCAGGCCGCCTCGTTCTCCGATCGAGGTGTCGTAGCCCTCTGGAAGCTCCATGATAAAATGATGGCATTCGGCGGCCTTGGCCGCCTCGATGACGCTGTCCATGGAGACGTCGTCAAGCCCGTAGGCGATATTGTTGCGAACGCTGTCGTTGAAGAGAATGATGTCCTGGGTGACCAGGCCGATCTGCGAGCGCAGCGAAGCCAGGGTCACGTCGCGGATATCGACGCCATCGACCGCGATCCGGCCGCCAGTCGGCTCGTAGAACCGCGAAAGCAGGTTGACGATCGTCGTCTTGCCTGCCCCGCTCAAGCCGACGAGCGCGGCCATCTCGTTGGGCAGGACCTCGAAGCTGACATCGAAAAGGACGGGGCGGGATTCGTTGTAGGAAAAGCTGACTTTTTCAAACAGGACATGGCCTTTGACGGGAGGCAGCGGAATGGCCTGGGGACCATCCTGGATTTGGGGAACCTCCTCGAGGACTTCCTGGATCCGGTCATAGCATCCGGTCGCCTGCTGGATGACGCTGTTGGCCCGGCTGAGCCGCTTGATGGGGGTGAACATCAAGAAGATGGCGAAGACAAAAGCACCGAAATCTCCCGGGCTGATATTGCCGCTGGCGATCCGTTTGGCACCGACGGCCAGGATGAAGGCGCCGACGATCCCTCCGATGAATTCCATGATCGGCGAGGACAGGCTGGAGATCCAGGCCAGCTTGAGGTTGATCTTGAGATAGCTCCAGCTGGCCTTCAGGAACTTCCGGAGTTCGAACTGCTCCATGGTGAAGGCCTTGACGATTTTGTTTCCGGTGAGGGTTTCGTAGATCAGGTTGTAGATGTGGCCCATCCGGACCTGGCTCTGCTTGCCCTTTTTCTTGAGTTGTCGGCTGAATGTGGCCAGAGGGATGACGGCGAGCGGAGTGATGACGAACACCGAAAGAGCCAGGGTCCAGTCCGTCACGAACAACTGGACCAGAAGGGCCAGCAGGATGAAGGACTCTTCGATCATGTCGCTCATGGCGCTCGAAACCGCCTGCTGGATCTTATCCACATCGTTGGTCAGCCGGGACATGATGTCGCCGGTCGTGATCCGGTCGAAATAGCTGGACGACTGGTAGAGGATATGACCATACAGCTCGTCGCGCATGGTCTTGACGACCTTGTTGCCGACGGCCTTCATGAAAAACGAAGAGAGAAAGGTGAACAGCCCTCGGCCGAAGATGACGAAGACGACGACGATGGGCAGGACTTTCTTGATGTCCTGCCGACTGATATGGAACCAGCGGAGGACAAGGTCCATCGTTCTGACCTTGACGACGGCCTTCGGCGGGGCCTTTTCCGGCGCGCCTTGGACGGTCTCTTCCATCGCCGTCTGCGGGGCCGCCGCCCGGGCTTTTTCAACCGACGCCTGCGGGGCCATTCCGAACATCTCGTTGATGATCGGCTGGACCATATCGACGAAGACATAGTTGAACAGAGCGACAAAAATCATGCAGGCCAGGGACAGGACGACCCACTTCTTTTCTCGGAGCGTCAGTTTGAGAAGCTGGAACATCTTAGGCTTTTACGAGCTCCGCCCGGCGGCCAGGATCTTCTTGGCGATTTCAAACGCGTTGAGGGCCGATCCCCGAGTCAGGTTATCGGCGACAAGCCAGAACCAGAAGGCGCGGGGGAACTGGTCCGCCTTTTTGATCTGGCCGACAAAGATTTCGTCCTTTCCAAAGACCGAAATGGAGGATGCCGAGCAGGCATCCCGGAAGGCGGCCAGTTTCCTGCGGGCCAGGACATTTTTGATCTCTTTGCCGCGGAGAGAGTCCGTTCCGACGAGGGCCAGCTTGAATTTCTTTTGTGCGTTCATGGACGGGAGGGTACGTGTTTTTAAATGGATTTCTGGAAATCCCTCATCAGGAGATACATTTTGTCCTTGAGCGCAAGCTTCTTCTTTTTCAGCTCCTTTTCCTCCAATCGCTCGGCATCCGTCAAGTGCGTCTTTCCTTTGAACTCGGCCAGCTTCTTCTCATGCTTCTGATGCTCTTCGAAAAGCTTCTTGAACTCGGCGTTTTCCTTCAGCAGGCGCTCTTTTAGGGCGTTCTCATCCATACGTCTCTTCCTCCAGGCTAAGAATATCATAATGAATGAGGACTTTCAATTTTGGACCGACCGGAAAATTTCGACAAGGCGGTCCGCCAGCGCAGACCAGGTGAATCCCTGGATCTTCCTGTATCCGGCCTGGGCCAGGCGCTGCCGGAGGCTTTGATCCAGGATGAGCTGCCTGATCCGGCGGCGCAAAAGGTACGGCATTGCCAAGGGGACGACAAGAGCCGTCCGGTTGTGAAAAGCAAAGTCGCGAGTTCCGCTCGGGGTACAGACCACGGGCACGCCGCAGGCCATAGCTTCGGCCGAGGTGTTCGACCAGCCGGCCCGCAATTCTGGGCTGACAAATATATCGGCCTGGGAAAAAAGCCAGGCCATGCGGTTCTGGGCAAGGTCGAGATGGAAATCGAAGGGCACCCGCGTTTTGATCATGGGCCGGGGATCTCGCAGCTCTCGACCGACCCTCGTGTCGAACAGGACCAGCCGCACCTGGGGGAACTCCCTGTAGAGACCTTCGACGGCGCGAAGGGCATACCGGATGCCTTTGCGGCGCTTGTAGATGCGGCCGTAGCAGAGGATATTCAACGTGTCCCGGGGAGGCCTGGATTCCACAGGATGAAATATTTCTGGGTTGATGCCACCCGCCGCCTTAAGACAGCGGATTTTATGCTTCCGCTCTATCCGCCGGCAAATGCCCTCGGAATTCCCGAGGAAATGATAATTTCTCCCGGCGACGGCCTTTTCCATTTTATGACCTTCGAGGACAAAATAGAAAAATTTGGACCGGGCCCGAAGCCGGTCAAAATGGGGTAGAATGGAATATTCACTGCAAAGCCCGACATCAAATGCTTCGTTGTCCAGCGAATCAAAAGACCGGACGGAGCCCTGAAAAGCCAGCCAGCCCGGCGGCTTCCCCTCGGGATGGAAAAGGACATAGTCATGGCCCCGCTTGACGAGCTCGTTGCCGATCTCGATATAGCGGCGGACGCCGCCGAAAACCTCGACATGCGGCAGCACAGCGGCGATTTTCATGGCCTGCTTACACTCTTCATTGGGACAATAGCCAAAAATCAAAATTATTCTAACAAAATTAGGCGTCCAAAAGAAGAAATGCTAAAAAAAGGTCCAAGCTCCTTTCGTTCTCGATTTAAGAATTGACTTTGGCCGGACGGATAAATATACTTATTTTCCGATTCGCACTCAGACGGCGAGGTAGCTCAGTCGGTAGAGCGAGGGACTGAAAATCCCTGCGTCGGCGGTTCGATTCCGTCCCTCGCCATTCCCTTTTCCCCGAGAAATCGTATCTTTCTCTTTTTGCTCCCTTAGTCAGAATTAGGCGGTTTTAGGCATTTCTGGTGACAAAATGGTGACAAAGGGAGAGGTCTGCCCTGGGCTTATTGGCAATAATTCATATACTCAAATTCCCTGGTTCCGTTCCCCATCGCCCCACCCGTCTCCCCCATTGAGGGAATCAGCGTGAAATAGGCCCCTCGGAAATACGCGACATAAAAATGAAACATATGCCGACCAGATTTGACTCTTTTTCCGTAAACTATCATTCTATACTCATCCCGGCAAGGGGTAACGGCCATGAAATGCCCCAAGTGTCATTTTGATAATCCCGAAGATACGAATTATTGCGGGAAGTGCGCGACGCCGCTTCCCTCTTCTAAAGAATTCCCTGTCTCCCAAACAGAAACCCTAAAAACCCATATCAAGGAACTAACCACGGGCTCAACCTTCGCCGGCCGCTACCAGGTCATCGAAGAGCTGGGCAAGGGCGGCATGAGCAAGGTCTACAGAGTCCTCGACAAAAAGCTCAAAGAAGAGGTAGCCCTGAAGCTGATCAAGCCCGAGATCGCCTCCGAGAAAAGGACCCTGGAGCGGTTCGGCAACGAACTGAAGGTCGCCCGCAGGATCGCCCACAAGAATGTCGACCGGATGTACCACCTCAGCGAGGAAAAAGGGACCCTCTACATCACAATGGAGTATGTCACCGGCGAAGACCTGAAGCGCATGATCAGGATGTCGAGGACGATAGACTCCCGCCATGGCGGGAGAATATCCTCAAGAAACGGGCCATCGCGATGGATATGACTGCGTCTCCCTGAAAAGACGGGAAAGGCCCCGGCTCGAACGAGAAAATTCTAAGGGGGATTAGGTGGTTCCGTGGGACCGTAGGCGGCCCAAACTCGTCCGCCAATGGCCGAAAGAAGGCCGGTTATCGAGCCAGGGCGCTCCTCGCGTCCTGGCTGACCCACAGAATGCTGATCTTGTCCGGGTGATAAAAGACGATCTCGCTTCTCCGGTCGCCATCGAGGTCGATCACGTCGTATGTCCCGCCGGGTGGGACCTTGATGTCCGTCCAGAGCATTCGCGAAAAGCTGGAAGTTTCCCTGTCAAAAGAATAAATCGTGAGCTTGTCGCTGTCCATCACCATCATGTCCTTCGCGCCATCGCCGTTGAAATCTCCGGCCACGCTGATCGGGACGCCGGCGAAAAAGCCGACCTTCACTTTTTTGGCGATCATCCCCGCCCGTGTAAACCCCTTTCCCTGTCTGAACGGCAGGATTATCAGCTCGATGTCCACGCTTTTCTCGACATATTTTCGAATGATGCTCCCCAGGCTGAAGCCTTTCGTAACGGGATGAATGAGAACCAACTCCTTGAGGCCGTCACCGTTCACATCGGCCAACGGGTCAGTCCCCAAAGGGTAATCCGATGTTTCCAATGTCTGCGTCGGGCTCGCCGGATAATCCCCGCTCTCGGGTTCCAGGATCAATTCCAGCCGAATCTGGGGTCTCTGGAGCAAGCCCCCTTCCGTTTTGACCTGATACGTCAGAAGGTCACGACGGCCGCTTCCACGGATATCGGTGGATGCCGAGGAGGGCCATACGCCGTGCGGGTCACGGACGATCTGACGCGGCTCTGCGCTGAACTTCTTGTCTCCGTCCAGCGTGTGAATTTGATATTCATAGAATCGCGAAACACCTTTGCCCGGGATTTGGATTTCCTTTCGTTCAATCCGGACGATTTCCAGTTGAGAATCGTGATTGACATCCCCTATCAGAATGTCCCCCGAGACGGTTTTATGGGCCCATTCCAAATACTTCACGGAGACCGGCCAATCTTTGTGGTAGAGATACCGGCCGTCTCCGCCGATCACTCCGCCCATGGGATTGGGGAACGATTTCAGGCCCGGATAATCAAGAAAAGTCCTCATCGCCAGAGGAAACTCCTGGGTGAAATGATAAACTCCCGCGCCGTCCTGCCGGTAAAAACGCCAAGCCCGCCAATCCAACAGCATCAGTTCGGGAATGCGATCGCCGTCGAGGTCGACGGCAAAATGCTCTCTGACCAGGATGGGAACATTATGGCCCCCGTAGACCGTAGGAATGGTCACCAGCGCCACGGGAGTCATCCCCCAACGGCCTTCCTTCTTTTGAAAACAGGAGATTCCCCGACCGTGCATCACGCAGATTTCCTTTTCGCCGCCCGGAAGGACATCCGAAAAATCCACGGCCCCGCTCAGGGGGATGCGAATGATCTCGATGTTCGAAAAAGAGCCGTCCGCGTTTTGATAAGACAAGAAGAGAGCGTCCTTATCGATGAAGAGAAGGTCAAGGCGGCCGTCCAGATTGATGTCCTCGAAAATCCTTGCATGGGACAGGGAAATATCCCGCAATTCTTCCGGAACGTCGAGTTGATAAGTCCTGGTTTCCTGGGCCGTTAAGGACGCGGCCAAGGCGCACAGGACGAGGGTGTTTCTCAGTGTAGAAACGAGGGGAAACGCCGGAATTTTCATTTTATTTTTCAGCAAAGGAATATATTCGGACCGCCTTGTCCTTGATAAAAATGAGGTCGCTTTTTCCGTTCCCGGCCAAATCGCTGAATCGATAATCCTGAAAGCCGCCGGGGACCCTGATGAGCTCCACGGATCTAGTTTTGTTCTTGGCCTTAAAGTCCAGATAATATAGCAACACGGACTCCGGGTCCTTGCAGATCATCAAATCATGCGAGCCGTTGCCGTCCACGTCAGCGCTGAGGTCGAAGGGAAGTTCCCGGGAAAGATAGGAGAAGTCGCTCTTGATTTTCGCTTTGATGATGATTTCCGGCGTATTCGAATAACCCGTGGCCCTGTCATACAGGTAGCAGCGGAAAGTGAAGGCCAGGGTTGATTCCAACAAGAGCTGGATGATGTTCTCTTTGGAGCCGGGGGTGATTTCGGACCAGACGGAAATAAAATCCAGGTCGCCGTCTCCGTCCACATCGACGAACGGGGCCTGGTCATTCACGATGATTGTTTTGAAGAAATAATCGGGCGTCGGGGAAAAACCGCCGTTTTTCCACAGATGGACAAAAATATTCGCGACGGGAAAGAGATTGATATTTTCGGCGTAGGTGTCCTTGGCCTCGAGAAAAATCAAATCCAGGTTGCCGTCTCCATCGACGTCCAAGAAGAAACGATGTCTCTCTCGGCCGGCGGCGGCGACCTCGTCCATCCAGGGGGAGTCTATGGCTCGAAAGCGGAATTCGCGCTCCTGCCGACGCAGAACGACGGCGGCCAGGTCCATCAGGCCGTCGCCGTTGAAATCCTGGACCAGGGCGGAGGACTTGCTGAGGACCGAAGGCCGAAGAAGAAGATCGGCATTTGCCCGGGCCTTATCCTCCATGGAAACGGTGGAAAAATTAGCGGGGCTTTCGACCTCCTCCGGAACCCAGTGGCCGGAAGCATCTGAGTGATAGAAAAATGCTTTTCTGTCCCTTAGAAGGAAAATCTCGTCCTTGCCGTCCGCGTTGATGTCGAAGACGAAATCGGATACCACGGGGCCCAGACGATATTCGGGCATGTCGATCTTCGTGGAGATGAGAAACCCGGGGGACTCGACATAATGTGAGTCCACATACCGAAAACACTTGACTCCATCTTCGGAAAACCCGAGGAGCTCAAGACCCGGCGAAGACGGGTCCACTTCACCCACGTCGAGGCATTCTCCCAGGAGTTTATAGTAGAAACGCTCATCGGGAGCCTCCGAGAAACCGCCCTTCTTGTTATAAAAAATGTTGACGAAGTTCCCCGCGATCAATAAGAGATCCTTGCGGCCGTCGTTGTCGAGGTCCTCGATCATCCCGTCGGAGATCGCCTCGGGCAGGGTGATATCGGCGGTTCTCCATACCTGGACCGGTCCCGCCGCCGAAAGGCCGCAAATCGCGATAATGAAAAAAGAGAGGCGATGCTTCAACTCTTGTAGTCTTTCCTCATGAAAATGAGCAGGGCCGCGGCGAAGCAGACGACCGTCCAGGCCAGCGGGATGCCTAAGCAAAGGTAAATATCCGGCTTCCAGGCGATATCAAAACCCTCAGGCATTCTTTTGGCGAGCTCGAAGGGTGTCTCGAGGTAGGACTGAAAAAGGAAGGGCGAGATATTTAATCTCCCTCTGACAAAGTCCATCAACAGTACGCTCCCCACGCATAATCCGATAGCATATCCGGGGTTGGATGTCAAAACCGAGATCAGGAGGCTGAAACTGACATAAGCCAGCAGGATAACGGACAGGACGAGAAAACCAGCCATAATGCCCGTGAATATCTGCTGTCTGGTAAACAGGATCAGGCCTTCTTCGACATAATGGCCATAGCCGAATTTAAAGCCGCCGATGGCCAAGGCCGGAAGGGCCATCGAGAGGACGAGGAGAAGGCTGAATAACCATCCGATGATCAGCTTTGCCGATAAAAATTCCAGGCGAGAAATCGGATTGACCAGATTCATATGGAGTGTTCCCGAAGCGGTCTCCGATGAGATCAATATGGAACCGAAGATCATTATGAATATGACACCCAAGAAACTCATCGTCGTCTGGTTGGAGGATAGCAAGAAAATGTAGCCTGTCCCCGGTTGTGATCCATCCGGGAAAAAATAGGAGGTGCTAATCCCCCAGAAAAGGATGATCGCGACCCCGCAGGCCAAGAAAAAGTAGGTGAGTTTCATATGGAACATCTTGAATATCTCGGAGCGGATCAACGCCGTAATACGGAGGGGCATTTATTGGTCTTTCAGCTGGAGAAATAATTCCTGCAAGGTCTTCTTGGTTGGAGAAAACTCGCAGATATCGTACCCGCAATTAACGAGCTGCCTGTTCAGCTCAGCCGCAGTGAGACCCGAAAGCATGATCGATAGAGATCCTTCGTCCGCATAGTCGGCCGATATGACTCCGTCCAGTGATTTGAGCGTAACCAGGGCTTTGTCCAAGGGCCTGACCTTAAGCAAGTAAGTATTTTCGCCGGGCTTCAACAGATCCTGGACCGATTCACAGAAGAGGACCCGGCCTTTGTCGATCAAGAGGGCCCGGCCGCATACGGCTTCAATGTCATTGAGCAAGTTGCTGGAAATCACGACGGAAATATTTTTTTCCGTCGACAGACTCTTGATTAAATCTAGAATAGATTTTGTTCCCTTCGGATCCAGACCGTTTGTCGGTTCATCCAAAATGAGAATTTTCGGGCATCCAAGCAAGGCGTTGGCCAGCCCCAGCCGCTTGCGCATACCCTGTGAAAAAGTCCTTACCTTGTTGTTCCTCTGGGCCGATAGACCGACTTTCTCCAAAACGACGCGGATTTCTGTCGGACCGGAATCTTTGAACCGTCCGAATAAGCGCAGATTGTCATCCGCAGAGAGATGGCTGTAGAATCCCGGGGTTTCATTGAGGACTCCCAGATTCTTCTTAGCTTCTCTAGGGCGTTTTCTTAAATCAAAACCATGAAGCAGAATGGTGCCCGTATCCGCGCTGACGAGTCCCGTGATCATGGCCAGAGTCGTGCTTTTGCCGGCTCCGTTGGGTCCCAGAATTCCGAAAATTTCGCCTTCCTGAACTTCAAAGCTGATCCTGTCAACAGCCCGGACCTGTCCAAAGCTCTTGGAAAGACTGTCGACTCTCAACACGGAGTTCATTTTAAGGCAATTATTTTACTCTATGCTTGTTCGGATACCAATAGGCTAGGCTAAAATTTAAAAGTCTGTGCAAACAACTCCCCGCCCCGGGGCCATTCCCGTCATGGCCCCGGGATCATGAGCTGTTCAGCTTGTTTAAGGAATATGGTCAGGCTTTAATTTCTATATCCACGTCGACATCAACGTAGGCCTTGACCTCCGTACCCGCGGGGGCAATGGCGTCGCCGCCCTTAATCAGGAAAAGTCCAAGTATACAAAGAATGAGACCGACAAGAAGGGCTGTCACCACCTTGTCCTTTCCTTCCTGACTTAGGGTCGCCCTAATGGGGACTTGCTTGCCGTCCACGGCCCTAACGCTTCGGAGATTGACCATCAGCTTTCCGCCTGCTCCGAGCATGGCGCTTTTTTCAACGGATGCGACTTCGCCAGTCGCGATGGCGCCTTGGCTGATAACGACCTTCCCATTCACCTCGACATCCCTAGCCACTTCAAAAGTAACAGTGTCTCCTTGCCTTGCCGTTGAGGAGTTTATGCTGACGGGAAGTCTTAATATGACCGGCGTCCCGGAGGTCAGCTTCACCTTCTCGGTCAGATAGGCATAGGCAGCGGATGCTGGCAGGCTGAAGTTCGTCAGCCATATCGCCCAAAACGAAAGAACCAGACCCAGAGTGAACAAAAGTTTACCCCTTCTCATAATCAGAACCTCCTTCAGATATTATTTATTTGAACAAAAATGTTCAAAAGCTTTCCTGTTGCCTCAATCTTCAACAGAGGCTTCTTTCTTTCTAAACACTTTCCTCAGGCGAGCGATGGATACTAGATAAAAGGGAAATAGAAATACTCCAGCCCCGACTCCGGCCATTAGACCCGTCCCCAAACGCAGGTAATTATTGCTCACCCGCCACCCTCTCAGCTGCGTATAACCGTCGATCAGGGCGGGAAGGTTCAGGAGAATCGCTGTTTTCCAGAAGATGCGGTCTGCCCCCTTAATCCCAAAGTAAAGGCCCGTCATCAACAGGGCGAAAAAGATGCCCAGGCAGCGGGAGCATAATGCCGTGTTGGAGCCGAAAATCCAAAGACATCGTGTCGGCCACTGGTGGCATAATGGCTTGAGAATTCCATAGAAGGATTGGGATACGGGCAACCGGAGGGACTCCAGATAGGGCGCGATAAATGCGTCAAGGAGAATGAGGAAAAGCAGGAGATAGATGGGGGCCAAAAAGAGCAGCCGCTTTTTTAGATGATAAGAATTCCCTTTTTGCGCCGCGCAGACGGCACGCCCCCGCCGCTCCAAACTGACGATTCCCATTAAAAAGAAATTATACGTACGGTCAGGGATCGCTGTCAAGAACATTTTTTCAAAGATAGGTAACATGATGATGTGATGCACCTCCTCGGGGAGTTTGATAGACTTCCGGTAGGTTACAATTTTTCAGGAGGTGCACAGATGAATTATGTCGGAATTGACCATCATCGTCAATACTCTCACAT
>Ga0315284_10002344_pt1 | contig 27133 bp, 21 predicted proteins | sample YL17G09_16_MG_FD_203696 | JGI IMG/M metagenome (GOLD analysis project Ga0315284, IMG submission 203696) | Sediment microbial communities from Yellowstone Lake, YNP, Wyoming, USA - YL17G09_16 | ecosystem: Environmental > Aquatic > Freshwater > Lake > Sediment | place: USA: Wyoming | collected...
ATCCGTGTGCTTCACCCATTGGGTGTGTCTCCCGTTCCGTGGGTCAAGGGCGTCCTTACCCTCTATCTACGCGGCGGAACTGGGCTGCGATGCGAAGAAATCGTTGGATTGGTGAATAATTCGAGTTAATGGCAGCGCCGCCGGTGGCGGTGATGGTGTGAGCCTGCACCCCGCCCCAATTGTCGTTCCAGGCATCGTTGAGGCTGGTGACGGAGGAGAAATCGAGGACGGTGTTGGTTCCGGAGGCGTTGAGAAGGGTGTAGTTTTCAGGCAGGGCGGTGGCGGAGTAGTCGGACACGCCGACGGCGAAGTACACTCCGCCGTTGATGGTGAAGCGAGAGTTGTCGATGCTGGTGAAGGCGGGGGCGTTGAGGGTCTGGCCGGCACCGAGGGTGAGCGCGCTGCTGGTGAAGGTCTTGAGATTGGGGGCGTTGAATGCTCCGCCGTTGCCGATGTCGATGGAGGAGTTTGTGAGGGTGATCAGGGTGGGCATGGCGAAGGTGGCGGCGTTGGGGACGGCCAGAGCCGCCCGGTCGGCGGAGACGAGGACTGGCAGACTCAAGGACGAGCCGGCGTTCATGGCGAAGCTCAGGCCCGAGGCCACTCCCAGAGCAGGCAGCGTCAGCGACGGGGCGTCGGTGACGATGCGGAGTTGGCCGGAGCCGGTAATGGACTGGAGGTTGTCGAGCTTGATGGAGGCGCCGGAGTTGGCGATCAGGTCCAGACGGTCTTCGGCGCGGGTGGGGCTGGTGATGGTACTGACGTGGGAGAGGTCGATGGTGGCGCCGGAGGTGGCGGTGATGGTGTGGGCTTGAACGCCGCCCCAGGCGTCATCCCAGCGGTCGTTGAAGCTGCTGAGGGCAGTGAGGTCGAGGAGGGTGTTGGAGCCGGAGGCATCGAAGAGAGTGTAGTTGCCGGGGATGCCTGTGGCGGAGTAGTTGGTGGCGGCGACCGCGTAGGTGATGCCACCGGAGAGGACCAGTCGGGAGTCGTTGATGTTGCTGAAGGCGGGTGCGGTGAGGGTCTGGCCGGAGCCGAGGGTAAGGGTGGAGTTGGTGAAGGAGACCAGAGTGGGGGCGTTGAGGGTTCCGCCGGTGCCGAGGGAGATGGATGAGGCGGCGAGGGTCTTGAGGCTGGCGGCATTGATGGAGCCGTTTTCGCCGACGTTGAGGCCGGTTCGGTCGGCGGTGACGAGGGCGGGCAGGTTCACGGTGCAGGAGGGGCCGGTGATGATGGCCAGGCCGGAGGCGGCGGACAAGGCGGGCAGCGAGAAGGATGGTGCGTCGGTGAGGAAGCGGACCTGGCCGGAGCCGGTGATGGTCTGAAGGGTGGAGAGATCCATCGAGCCGCCGGAGTTGATGACGAAGTCGAGACGGTCTTCCCCGCGGGCAGGCCCGGTGATGGTCTGGAGGCCGGAGAGATTGATGGCGGCGCTGTTGGTGGCGGAGATGGTGTGAGTCTGGACGCCGCCCCAGCCGTCGTCCCAGCGGTCGTTGAAGGACTTGACGGAGGAGAGGTCGAGGAGGGTGTTGGCCCCAGAGGCGGAGAAGAGGGTGTAAGCGCCGGTCAAAGCGGTTGCCGAATAGGAGGGTGCGGCGACGGCGAGGGAAGCGCCGCTGGAGAGGTAGAAGCGCGAGTTGTCGATGGTGGTGAAGGCGGGTGCGTTGAGGGTGTTAGTGGCACCGAGGGTGAGCAGGGAGTTCGTGAAGGTGATGAAACTGGGGGCGTTGATGGTCTGGTTGTTGGCGAAGTAGATATCGCTGCCGTTGAGAGTCGTGAGGGCTGGCAGAGACAACGTGGAGTTGGGGGCCATGTTGAAGGCGAGGTTGGAGGCGGTGGTGAGGGCGGGCAGGGAGTAACTGAGGGTGTCGGAGGTGAAGAGGAGTTGGCCGGCGCCGGTGACGCTCTTGAGGGAGGAGAGGTCAATGGAGGCGCTGTCGGAGGTGACGATCTCAAGGCGGTCCTCGGCACGGGCGGGAGTGGTAATGGTCTGGACATTGGAGAGGTTGATAGAGGCGCTGTGGAGTGCGGAGACGGCGTGAGTGCGGACCCCGCCCCAGCCATCGTTGAAGGAGTCGTCGATGGCTTGCAGGGAGGCGAGGTTGATGGAGGTTCCGGCACCTGTGGCGGAGAGGAGGGCGTAGTTGGCGGCGTTGAGGCCTGCGGCGGAGTAGCTGGTGGCGGCGAGGGTGAGGGAGCCGCCGCCTGAGGCTTGGAGTCGGGCGGTGTTGCCGGTGAATTGGGCGGCGGCGGCTGATGCCGTGAAGGAGCCGGTGTCGACGATGAGGAAGCCGCCGATCTTGGCATCATCCAACACGGTCAGGCTCTTGCCCGGGGCAACGGTGAAAGTAGTGCCAGTTCCCAACACCAGGTCAGTAATCGACTGCAGGCCGTCCACGTCGTATACCACAGTGATGTTGTTCGGAATGGAGACGTTGTAGGTGTTGGTGGCGTCGTTGACGGGGGCGCCGACGGGGTTCCAGTTGGCGGAGTTGGCGTAGCTGGTGTTGCCGCCGGCGCCTGTCCAAGCGGCGTCTACGGAGGCGGCGAGGGCAGGGTGTTGGCAGGCGGCGATGGCACCTGCGATGGGGAAGACTAATGCAGCAAGAGACTTAGAGCGTGGTGAACGACGGCGTGACATATCTCTCCTCCTGGCGCGGCATCTGGCAGGCGCACACAACAACGCTCCTGGATAGAGTGATCTCCAGAAGCAGATAAACACACTCGGGCCGATCGGATGTGCTTAGAGCACCCACAAGCCCGATATTAATAATGACATACCACTGAAATGGGGGTTTTACAAGGAAAATGCCATAAGTGTGGTGCGGGGTGAGGTTAATCTGGGGTGCTGCTGATGGGTGGATGGGTAGCTCGGGGTTTCGGAGGAGGGCGGGAAGGCGAGAAGCGGAAGGCGGATGGCGTGGGTCAGAATCCGGCGGTGGTTTCCGAGTCGGGCGGAGTGTCAGGGAGGGGTGATGCGGGGTGTTTGGCGCTGGTGCCTTCGGGGACGAGATCGAGTGCGTGCAGGCCGATGGTCTTGGCGATGGCGTTGGGGGCGGTGTAGATGGCGATCTGCAACTGCTGGCTCCAGAGCTTGGCCTGGTGGGACTCGATTTCGTCCTGGAGCTTGGCGGCGTGGTGCTTGAGTTCCAGCTCCTGCTGGCGCAGTTCGAGCATGGCGACGGCGATGGCGAAGGAGCACAGCAGAGCCAGAAGCAGTTTGACCATGAGGAGGTTCCCGGGTGAACAGGGAAAGCTGGATGTCAGTCGGCGGCGGCGATCTGCCTGGCGGGGAGGCGGAGTTTGACGTTGGGTTGGATGGTGTCGCCGCTCTTGAGGATGTCTTTGTTAAGCTCGCGGATCTGGGCAAGGGCGTTGGGGTTGCCGACCTGTTCGAGGGCGATTCTCCAGAGGGTATCGCCTTTCTTGGTGGTGTAGGCAACTTGGGGGCTTGCGGGGCGAGTGGCTGGCAGGAGGACGTGGGCGTCGTTGGCAGTGGAGGGTGGGGGAGTGATCTCGGTGGACTTGACAGGGATGAGGTAGACTTCGCCGGAGACGATCTTATCGGGGTTTCTCTGAAGGGAGGGGTTGGCCTTGATGATGGCGTCGCGATTGGGCTTGGTGTTTTTGCCGAGGAGTCTGCCGGCGATCTTGGAGAGGGTGTCGCCGGGTTCGGCGGTGTACTCACGGGTGGGGGCGGGAGCGGGTGGGGTGTCGTCGGCACGTGGGGGTATGGAGTTGTCCTGGCCGGCGCGTGGATCGGCGGTGATGTTGCCGCGGCCGGCGGGTGCTCCGGGGCCGATGCGGATATCGGCTTCGGCGCCGTTGCGTGGGTTGCCGGGGAAGAGGACGAGGCGGTCGGGGCGGACGTTATCGATGGGGAGGTTGCCGCCGCCGGAGCGAGGGGCGCCTGGGGTGACGGTGCCTTGAAGGAGGTTCTGGTCGGTGGCGATGAGGGAAGCGGTGGGAGGCTGCATGGAGCTTGCGAAGTGGTCGGACAAGAGGATGCCGATCACGATGATGAAGGCCAGTCCGACGAGCAGTCCGATTTTGGTTTCGCGTGTCATGTCGTCCTCGCGTAGGTGCGATGCCACAGTCGGCCCATGAAGCCGGGACCGTAAGGAGCGGGTGGGGGTAGCCGCTAGTTACGGACGATGACCCGCAGTTTCGCGGATCGGCTTCTCGGGTTGCGGGCGGTTTCGGTTTCGCCGGGAGAGATGGGCTTCTTCGTGAGAACGCGAAAGTTCCCTGCCTCCTGCTCGGACCGAAACGCCTGCTTGACCAGTCGATCCTCCATCGACTGGAAACTGATGACGGCAAAGGCGCCGCCCGGTTTGAGCAGCTTCGGGGCCGTCTTCAAGAGCGCCTGGAGGTTTTCGATTTCCTGGTTCACACAGATGCGGAGGGCCAGGAAGGTCCGGGTAGCCGGGTCGATCTTCCGGGGCACTCCGCCCCGGTTGCCAATGGCGGCACGAACCAGTTCAGCCAGGCGTCCGGTAGTGGTAATCGGCGAAACGCGGCGAGCTTCAGCAATCTTTCTGGCGATGGATCGGGAGTAACGTTCCTGGGCGAGGTTATACAGGACGTTGGCCAATTCCTCTTCTCGCAGGTGGTTGACGAGATCGGCGGCGGTGCGAGTGAGGCGGGGGTCGATGCGCATGTCGAGGGGCATGTTTTCGGCGAAGGAGAGGCCATAGCGTGGGTCGGGGATCTGGTTGGTGCTGAGGCCGAGGTCAGCGAGGATGGCGTTTGGGGAGTCGCCGACCTGGCTGATGACATCGTTGATCTCGGCGAAATTGGCGTGGAAGAGACGGAAGGGCGCGGGGTGGGATTGGAGGACGGATCTGGCGAATTCGAGGTTGGCGGGATCGACATCGAGGGCGATGAGGAGGCCGGCGGGGCCGATGCGGTCGGAAAGTGCGGCGGCGTGACCGGCGCGGCCGACGGTGCAATCGACGATGGTCTGGCCGGGGAGGGGGGCGAGGCAGTGCAACACTTCGTGAAGGAGAGCGCTCTCGTGGCCGGTGGGGGGAAGGTCCATTTGATTGAGAGTACGCGTTCTTATTGGAGTTGCAAATGAGGGAATGGCGATGGTATAATTAGGAAAGTGTTTGGATGCCGGGTGGTTGAGTGGGCGTGAAGGTTGTGAGCGGGTTGTTCAGGAAGTTTGAGAGGACAGCGTCGAAGGCGACATGGTTAGCGGGCGATACGGCGAAGTCGGGCGTCCGTGCCCCCTCGAATCCCAGGCGAGGGCCCCATCCGTAGGACGGCTCCGTGTATCGTCACGAGAACGCGGATGCACGGCGTGGCTGTCGCACGCCGGCGGTGGTCACAAGCCAGCGGGCGATACGGCGAAGTCGGGCGTCCGTGCCCCCTCGAATCCCAGGTGAGGGCCCCATCCGTAGGACGGCTTCGCGTATCGTCACGAGAATATGGTGCGCGGCGTGGGCAAGCCACAGCCGCACTCCGAGTCCGTGGGCGATCCATCGTCGACGGGCTCGTACGGGGCGCCGCAGCATCGTCCTGATGATGAGGCGTCCTTCCGCTGCTTGGCGCGGATTTCCGCGTTCCAAGCGTTCCGCCCCGCATCCGAAGGCCTCCGTGCCTAAGGGATGAGGGGTGTCACGTTTTTGTTAGTGCGTTGCTCCTTGCGCGAACGCAGGTCATGCGAGGGCCGAGAACGGTGTCGGCCTGTCGCGTGAGTGCCGTGCTGCTTTGCTTTCCGAGACCTGTCCTGCCTTGGGAATTGCCGCTGCTACATGATTCGTCTACGACTGCTGCTTCAGGAGACGCGGTGGGGCACCCATGCTCATTTGCCGTGGCGTCTTTAGTGGGGGAGCCCATGTTGCGTCTGAGCTGTCCGTTGTTGCTGCTTGGCCCGGATGGCGATTTCCGTACGCCGCTGGTCGAGTTCCTCAGCCCGTTTTTCCCAGTCTGTCCGGTTCCAGATCTCGGCGTGTTCGCGCACGCCGAGGAGTGTCACTGCTTTACCGAGGCCTGCTTTACGGAGGATTTTGTCTGTGATAAGGATTCGTCCCTGTCCATCCCACTCGAGTCTGGTGGCCATGGAGATATTGGCCTGGTCGAAGTCAAGGAGGCCTTCTTCGGGGGTGATGTCGGATCGGATCTGGCTGGCGAGCATTTCATAGTATTTTTCGGGGTAGAGCCAGAGTTTGCCATTAATGCCTGTGACCATGAAAAAGGCTTTGCCATCAGCGTCGGCGTCGAGAGCTTTTCGGATCTCGGAGGGGACCAACAGCCGATTTTTGCCGTCTATGGTCAGCTCGTAATTGCCGTAAAGGAGTCTCATTTTCAGGGAGTACCTTCCATCCGCTGACTAAGACATGGGAATTCTTACCACATACACCCACCAATGCAAGAGGAAAAGGACGTGGCGTCGTTTTTTTTTGAGTTGGATGGGGCATGTAGCCGAGAAAATGAAGTTCTGGGGCGAGAACGGGGGTCATGCAGCAAAGCGTGGGGTGATTTCGTTTATTGTTGGTGGATAAGTTGTCGCGCGTTGTGAATAAGTTTGTGGAAAACCTGTCTGGGAGAGGCGGGAGGGGGTCGAAGCTGGGGGTGTATGTGTGGCTTGGGGCGCGGCTTGGGGAGCTGGGAGGTGGGCCAATGGGCTTTGGGCGGACCTGCAGTCGCGCCGCTACGCGGGGTGCGTCAAGCTCTTACCCCTTTCCGGTAAGATGGGCGGACCCGCTCCGTCTGAGGCGTAGGGACGCAGCTAGAGCGAGGCTAGCCAGAGCGAGGATGGTGATGGGCAGCCAAGTGCGTGGGGAGGCGCCTTGGCCGTGGAGGGCTGAGAGGGCGCCCGGGATGGGGCCGAGGAGGCTGTCGGCAGGCCAGGGCGTGTCAGGGGGATTGGTGAGGAACTCAGCGCGGAGGTACCAGAGGATGGCGCCGCCGAGGGAAAGGGCGGAGGCGGCGGCAGTGGCGATGAGAAGCGATTTATCGGACCTGAGGACATATCTGAGCATGGCCAGGGCGAGCAGCCAGAGTGTGAGGAAACAGGCGGCGTGGAAGAGGTTAATCGCGGGTGTGGAGGAGAGGACGCCTGCGAGCTGCAGGAAGGGCCAGGTTGCGGCGATGACCAGGGTGGCGGTGGTGGCGGTTCGGAGGAGGAAAGGGAAGAGCATGGCGCTGAGGGTGATCTGGACGACGAGCATTTCCTGGGCGGCGAGGCGTTCCGGGGGTCGGGGGAAGTGATCGGCCAGGGGCAGCTGCAATGCGGCGGCCAGAAGCGTGAGGAGCTGGATGAGCAGCCAGAGGATGAGTGGGGATATGTGGGAGGCGGTGGGGGAGGGATTGGGAAGGCTGGAGGGGGTGTGCATGGTCGCTGGCCAATTGGAGGCCGGCGGCCGTCGGTTGTCAATTCATCTGCGTGTCGGGCGGTCGGCCTGGACGACGGTATCTTCCTCGGCGGGTTGGGTGATTTTGTCGAAGCGGATGTCGAGCCAGGAGCGATGTGCGTCGATGCGGTGGAAGCGGGCGTAGATGACGGCGAGTCTATGGAGCTTTTCGGCGGGAGGCAGTTCGAAGTTGGGCGTGGAGCGGACGGGCGCGCCCCAGCGGATTTCGGAGCCATACTTGGTGATGAGGACGAGCTGTGCCTCGCGGGGTTTTTGCCGGCCGCGGAAGTTGGCGACGTTGACGCGGTGGATTTCCTCGGCGAAGGGTTTGGCGTAGAGGAGTTTGACGAGGTCGAGGCCGGCCTGGAGGTCATCGCCGACCCATTTCTGGCCGTCGGGGAATGGGGGCATGGCGGCGACGCCTTGGATGATGCGGAGATTGAGGTTGCCGTCGGGGCCGAACATGATGCGGGGCGGCTGGGCGGCGGGGAAGCGTTCGGGAAGCTTGTAGCCATCGGCGTCGACGAGGATGTACTGGTTGCGGTAGGGGACGAGGGCCATGGGGGCGCGGTAGTCGCAATCGACTTCGACGGTGTCGCCGGGTGACTTGGTGAAGAGGCGGCGGACCTTGTTGACGTGGCGGACCCAGGGGTTGAACTGGAGGACGTCGGCGACGTCTTTGACGAGCTGATGATCGAGTGCGGAGCGTGTGCCACGTGGCTGGGCGGAGTCGAGGATGCGTTGGGCGAGGCCTTCGCTCATCCAGGCGGGGCGGTCTTTCATGACGAGCTTCGGGGCGGTCTGGGGGAAGGCGAGCGTGTGTTCGACGTGCTGGCGGAGGCGGTAGAAGCCATAGGCGGCGCTGACGCCGAGGGTGGCGAGGAAGAGGAGGACGAGGAGCGGCTTGCGGATCGCGGCGAGGAAGGCGGCGAATTTCCGCAAGGCTGGGGATGACTTTTTCTTGCCCATATAAGATCGATCCCCTCCGGCGGAGGAAACAACAGCGGCTCCGCATGGGGTTTATCGGACGGCGGGGGGGGAAACCTGAAGGGGAATGGGCCAGGCCCTGGTGAAGCCCCTTGCGTTGTCTGGCATCTTCGCTGGACGGAGGGCTTGGTGCTTTACGGGGCGTCTTGACTGGGCAGGCGTTTGGAGACCAGGCGCGGGAAGGAGAACAGCACGGGGTTGGGGGTATAATGCGGGGCACCATGAGGCGATGTATTGCGGCGATCAGGTTGTTGGTGATTGGGGTGTGGGTGATGGCGGGGGAGGGAGTGAAAGGCCCGGCGCCGTTGGTTCGGGCGCATTCGCACAATGATTACCAGCATGAGCGGCCTTGCCTGGATGCGCTGGATTGCGGGTTTTGCAGCATTGAGGCGGATATTTACCTGGTGGAGGGGAAACTGCTCGTGGGGCATGATCCGCGGGACCTGAAGGCGGAGAGGACGTTGCAGAAGCTGTATCTGGAGCCGTTGCGGGAGCGGGTGGCGGCCAATGGGGGGCGGGTGTATCGGGATGGGCCGGGGGTAACGCTGCTGATCGACATCAAGACGGAGGCGGAGGGGGCGTATGGGTCGTTGCGGGGTGTGCTGAAGGAATATGCGGGGATGTTGACGGTGTTCCGGGCGGACAAGACGGAGGCAGGGGCGGTGACGGTGATTGTGTCGGGGAATCGGCCGCGGAAGACGATGGCGGCGGAGGCGGTGAGGTACGCGGGGTGTGATGGGCGGCTGGAGGATCTGGATACGGCAGACTCGGCGCATCTGATTCCGCTGATCAGCAGCAACTGGGTGCTGACGTTCAAGTGGCGAGGAGTTGGGGAGTTTCCGCAGGAGGAGAAGGAGACGCTGAAGGAGCTGGTGGCCAAGGCGCACAAGGCGGGGCGGAGGATTCGGTTCTGGTCGGCGCCGGATGATGCGGCGGGGTGGTCAGAGCTGCTGGCGGCGGAGGTCGATCTGGTCAATACGGATCATCTGGGGGAGCTGCGGGATTTCCTTTTGAAGAGAGCTAATGCCACGAACAAGTAAGACACCATCGCCTGCCGCCACGGTTCTCTTCTTCGACACCGAGACCACGGGCATACCGCGGCGCTATGATGCGCCGTTGACGGACCTTAGGAACTGGCCTCGACCGGTGCAGATCGCGTGGGTGCTTTGCGACCAGACAGGCCAGGTGTTGCAGGAACGCGATGCCATCATCCGCCCGGAGGGATTCGGCATTCCCGAGGATGCGATTCGCATTCACGGCATCACGACCGAGAGGGCCCTGGCCGAGGGAGTGGAACTGCGCGCGGTGCTCGGGGACTTCGCCGCAGCGGTCGAGATCGCGGGCGTTGTGGTCGCACACAACATGAGCTTCGATGAGAGCATCGTCGGAGCCGAATTCATCCGCACGGGGATTGTGCACAGGCTTCACGCGAGCCGGCGTGTCTGCACGAAAGAGGCTTCCACCAGTTTTTGCAGAATTCTAGGCCGCGGCGGGCGCTACAAATGGCCAACGCTCGACGAACTGCACCGCAGACTCTTCGGGCGGCCGCACTCCGGTTCGCATTCGGCGACCGGTGACGTGAACGCATGCGCCAGGTGCTTCTTTGAGCTTCGGCGGCTGGGTGTGATCCGGTAGGCGGTACTGAAGAACCCTCAGGCGAGTTGGAGGACACGATCCGTCCGGGGGTCGCGGCGGATTTCCCGGTAGACCGTGTCGCGCTCGACGGGCATGTAGCCGGCTTCGCGGATGAGGCGTTGGATGTCGGCGACGTGGAGTTCCTGGTGGGTGGAGGCGCGGGCCTGGCGTTTGGTGATGTCGTACCAGACGACGGTGCCGTCGAAGTCATCGCAGCCGAAGTCGAGTGCGAGCTGGGAGAGGCCGACGCCTTGCATGATCCAGAAGGCCTTGATATGCGGTATATTATTGAGCATGAGACGGGCAATGGCGAGGGTTTTGAGGTCGGTGAGGCCTGTGGGGGCGGGGAGGTGGCCGAGGTCGCTGTGTGCGGGGATGAAGGAGAGGGGGACCATGCAATTGAAGGAGGCACGAAGGGGGGGAGGCGGGGAGGCGAGAAGTGAGAGGGATTCGGATTGGAGGGCGCGGAGTTTGAGGAGGTGGGTGATGCGGTCGGAGGGGGATTCGACGTGGCCATAGAGCATGGTGGCGTTGGAGGGGATGCCGAGGGCGTGTGCGGCGCGGTGGACGTCGAACCACTGGTCGGCGCGGACTTTTCCTTTGAAGAGGTCGTCGTGGAGGCGGTCGTCGAAGATTTCAGCGCCGCCGCCGGGGAGGGAGCCGAGGCCGGCTTCGCAAAGTGCGAGCAGGATTTCGCGAATGCTCAGGCGGGCGATGCGGGAGAAGTGGATGATCTCGACGGCGGTGAAGGCCTTGATATGGATGGTCGGGCAGGCGTTGCGGATGCCGCGGAGCATGTCGAGGTAGTAGTCGAACTTGAGCCATGGATGGAGGCCGCCGACGATATGGATTTCGGTGGCGCCGGAATCGGCGGCTTGAGTGGCGGCGGCGAGGATCTGATCGAGGGTCATCTCGTAGGCGCCTTCTTCGCCGCGTTTGCGGTAGAAGGAGCAGAATTTGCAGGAGAGGGCGCAGAGGTTGGTGTAGTTGATGTGGCGGTTGCGGTTGTAGAAGGCCTTGTTGCCGTGGAGGCGGTGGCGGACGATGCTAGCGAGGCGGCCGATGGAGTGGATGTCGCGGGAGTTGTAGAGGGCGATGCCGTCGTCGTGGGCCAGCTCGTCGTGGGCGAGGACCTTTTCGGCTATGGGCAGGAGTGCGGGGTCGGAGACGAGTTGTGCTGGGGCGCTCGACATTGGTGAGGGAGTATATGAGGATGGAGGGGGGTATTTCTATGGCCGTGGAGATACGAGAAGTCTGGTGGGGAGGAGTGTCGCCGGCGAGCGTCGGGCAGAAGGTGGGCGCGTTTCTGCGGACGGTGGGCGTGGGTGTGGCGTGCGTGTTTGTGCTGGGATTCGTGATGCGGGTGGGGAGGGTGAGCGGCGTGATTGCGGGCCTGACCGCGAGCGGATCGCCGTTGGCCGCGATATGGATCATCGGGGCGGATCGGCGAGGGACGTGCGGGATGCGTATGGTGGGGTTGAGGTTCGGGACGGTGCAGGGGGGGCCGATCGGATTCTGGCGGTGCCTGGGGCGCATCGTGCTGGGGGTGATTTTAGTGCCGGTGCTGCCGGTGTCGGCATGGATGGCGGCGCGAGACCGGCTGTATCGGACGCTGGCGGATCTGGTTTGCGGGACGGCGGTGTGGGTGGAGCCGAGGGAGGGTGATGACGGGGTGTCGCGGGGGTTTGAGGTGATGCCGCTGGAGGAGAGGCAGCATCTATAGCAGCACATCGATGATGCCGAGCGTGGCGACGAGGAGGCTGATGAGGCCGTTGAGGGTGAAGAAAGCGACGTTGACTTTGGAGAGGTCGTGGGGCTTGACGAGGGTGTGCTCGTAGATCAGCAGGGCGATGGCCATGGCGGCGGCGATGAAGTAGAGGGTATGCAACTGTGGAGAAGAGCAGCCGAGGAGGATGAGCAGGGCGGCGCAGAGGATGTGGGTGAGGCGCGCGACCCAGAGGGCGTTCTTGATGCCGAGGCGAGCGGGCACGGAGACGACGCCTGTGGCGAGGTCGGACTGGTAATCCTGGCAGGCGTAGATGATGTCGAAGCCGGCGGTCCAGAGGAGGACGGCCGCGCCCATGATGACGGGGGGGAGTTGAATCGAGCCGGCGATGGCGACGTAGGCGCAGACGGGCGCCAGGCCGAGGGCGGCGCCGAGATAGTAATGGCAGAGGCGGGTGAAGCGTTTGAGCAGGGGATAGGCGCAGATGAAAACGAGGACGGGCAGAGCAAGGCGCAGCGGCCAGGGGTTGTGGTAATGGAGGAAGCCTGCGGCGGAGACGATGAAGGCGATGGCGCAGAGGAGGAGGGTGGCGAGGAAGAAGGCTGGGGAGAGTCGTCCGGAGGGGATGGCGCGGCCGGCGGTGCGGGGGTTTTGGGCGTCGAGTTTGGCGTCGAGGAGGCGGTTGGCGGACATAGCGGCGGTGCGGGCGGCGACCATGCAGAGGAGGATGAGGGCGAGCTTGGCGGCGATAGGGCCGCGGGTGGTTTGCCAGGCCATGATGGTGCTGAGGAGGGCCCAGGGCATGGCGAAGAGGGTGTGGCTGATCTTGATGTCGCGTGCGAGGAGAGGGAGTTTCTGCAGGAACGGCCGGTTCATGTTTCGCGGCATTGTGTGTGTTGTCGGGTCTGATGCAACGTACGGTGAGGCTTGGGAGCTGTCCAGGCGGGGGGTTTGGTGCGTGAAGGGCGAAGGTTATACTGAAGGGGTGAGCACCCGTAGCTCAGTTGGATAGAGCAACGGATTTCTAATCCGTCGGTCGCAGGTTCGAGTCCTGCCGGGTGCGTTCTCTCATTACCCCCTGTAAATGCGTGATTTCGCTCTGTTTTACCGAGTGATTCCGCACTTGCGGACATTTGCTTGTTCACTCCACAAGACTCCACTAAGCTACTCAGAGCTGCGCATTCTAGCGACACAGGGGGCGACACAGGATTAACAGGATTCTGACAAGGGGCGTTTTTGCCCACCATCCGGCCGTCCGTCCCCGTCATTTTTTCTTTTTCGTGGGTGGGGGCGGACAGATCGGGAAGCACGTTCAGCGCCGCTGTGAGATTGCCCGCGTACTGGTGGCTGTACCGATCAAGGGTCAAGGCTGACGTGCTGTGCCTTGCCAACGTCTGGGCTTGCTTGACGTTCACCCCCCCCGTCACAGCCGCCGTTATGAAACTGTGCCTCAAAGCGTGGAAATCACTGAAGCGGCCGCCGGCGTCGCGGTAGGCCAGGAATGGATCCTCCCCGCCTTCCAATGCGTCTGGCGTCGAATGGCAGGCACTGGCGGGCATTCTACGCGACTCCAGCCATGCTGTACGGGCATCGGCCAAGTGCGCGCGAAACATCTTCGCCACCCGCGACTCGTCCGGCATATCGAAGGCGCGGGCCTGGGGCAGCGTGTTGGCAAGGTGGGCTTTCAACAGCGCCGCCAGGTCCATGCGAATCGGCTGTACGTCTTCCCGCCGATGTTTGCTGTACGCCGCCGCCACCACCACAGCCGGCTCAACGCCTTCAAGGCGAAAGCTCGCCCGCGTCAAACTGTGAAGCTCATTCGCCCGTAGCCCGCTCCCCACCGCCAACCTGTACAACATCGCCCTCTCCGCCCCGCTCATCCCAAACCGCTCCGGCCCGTGGTCGGTTGTGTCCAACAGCCATCGAAGCTCACCGGCAGCCAGCGGCCGCCGATCATGCCGCCGATCCGTCCGCACGTTGACGCCGCCCAAATGCTCCAAGGGGCTTTCACTCGCCCGGCCGTCCCTTACCGCCCATTTGCAGAATCCTTTGATGGCCGTCAAGTAGGCGTTGAAACTGCCCGCGCTGATACCCTTGCTGTCGGCAGTGGGCTGGCGTAAGCCCGCCAGATACCGTTGCACTTTGCTGGCCGAAAGATCGCTCCACGTTCTGAATCCGCAGGCGGCCAGAATCCGCTTGACGCGCTGCGCTGATAGGTTGGCATAGTCCAGCGTACCGCCCTTCGCCAGCAGCGCCGCCCGCCAGTCGGCCACATGCTCCGCCAAGCGCTTCCCCGCCGCCAACCGCATCCCGCTCAGAATCCCCCACGCGGCCAGCTTCGCCAGGATGGCCGGGGGCATTCGCTCCACCGCTTCCGCCAGGTCGGGCGTCAACACGTCGCCGCCGGCCCTCACATTGTTCAGCCGGTCAACGGTCCGCGCCAACACCTCGCTTGCCCGCCGATCTTCAAGTAACGGCAGCCGGCGCAAGGCATCGCTCCAGTCGATGAATACGGCGTAGAATTTCGTAGACGGGCGCTTGATCCGCTTGCCGTCCGCCCCTACCTCATGCACCACCAGCTTTCGCACTTTCACGGTTCACCGTCCTTACCGCCCCGTCATACTCTACCGTACTACCGGCCTATTGTCCAGTATCAACGGTAATGCTCAACCTGCCGCCGATGGCGCGGACGATCTTCTCTGCCGTGTCCAATCGCGGTATCCGCCGCCCCTTCACCAGCTTCGATAACTGCGATTCATCCACCCCCGACAGCTTAGCGATTCGATACCTTGTCAGGCCGGTTTTCTCCGCCGCTCTGATCGCCGCCAGCAACTCCGCCACGATACCTTTGCTCTTGCTCATGCAACCATGCTATCCTTCTAGCCCGGCTTCTGCCCCTCGCCAACCTCGGCGGCCTTCGCGCAGACGGTGCCGTGGCACTGCGGTTGACTCGGGCTTTAGCGCGACATCGATTATTATGGATATGCTCGATCCGTAAGGGCCGGATTACGGTGGAGACAGTCAATGGCGATGGAACCGGGCGGACGCGCCGACAAACTGGGCAACGAATACGAGCGGCTGTGGGTGGTATACCAGTTGCTGTGTGTTCTCCGGAACGAAGTGACAGCCGTGACGTGGGAGCCGGCAGGACAGGACGCAGAGGGCATTGACGTTCTGGTGGGCCTGCCCGATGGCACTCAATCGCACCAAAGCTGCAAACGCGAGAACGCTGGATACGGGAAATGGACGCTATCGCACTTACGCGGGCGAGGCGTCCTCGACGCGGCGAAATCGCATCTTTCCAAGGGCCCCAATCATCGCTTCGTCTTCGTGTCGCGGGACCGGTGCCCTGAACTTTATGACTTGGCGGCGCGGGCCGGGGGATGTGGCGGTCAAGCTCACGTCGATTACGACGCCCTTCCCGCTGGCCTCCGCCGGTGTTTCCATCAACTGGGACAATACTGGGGATTTGACCCCGAATCGTCCCCCGCTGATCGCGCGACTGTTTTTCGGATGCTGACGGCCTGCGAAACGAGGGCTGATGACATCAAGTTGCTCGAAGATCATGTTCGGGCACTCGCTGAATCAACCGTGGACGCGGATCCTGACGTAACTCGGACCCTTCTAGCGGATTTTGCCGTCCACAAGCTAGGCACCCGGCTTGACCGGAAACAACTTGAGGAACTGCTCAAGACGAAGAACCTGGCGCTCCGTGGTAGTGTGAGTCGTGATTCGATCAAAGCGGCAATCCAGTCCTTGCAGACGGGTTTCATCGATTCGATCAAGGCGTACCTGATCCGCGATCAGCTAATCCGCCGCGAGGAAGCAACTCGCCTGATCGACGCGGTCACGGCGAACGAGACGGACCGGCCTCGGCTGGTCATGGTTCACGGCCGAGCGGGCATTGGAAAGAGCGGCGTGTTGTTCGAGTTGGCCCATGCACTGCAGGAGCGAGGCGTTCCATTCCTGCCGATTCGCCTCGACCGGAAAGTGCCAGTTGGGTCGGCCGACCGTTTCGGAAGAGATGTATGTGGCCTGCATTCCTCACCCGCTCGCACGCTCGAGTCATTCGCTGGGCGTGACCGTTCGGTCCTGATTCTCGATCAACTCGATGCCCTTCGCTGGACTGCTACTCACACGGATCGTCCAATGGACGTTGTTACTGAGATCGTCCGCGAGGCGCTTAACCCATTGTGCCGTGCCGACATCACCGTCGTGATCGTCTGCCGGACTTTCGATCTTGAGGATGACCCGCGAATTGCCCACCTCAAGTCGCTCGCGAAGTTGGTCTCGATCGAGATTGGACTGCTGACGCCCGATGCCACACGAAACGTCGTGAACTCTGGCCAAGACGTATGGGCGTCACTCTCAGAGGCGCAACAGTGTCTGCTTCAACAGCCGCAGGCACTCTATCTGTGGACGCGGCTGAAAGGCTCTGGTGGCGGTGCCCCCATTTTTCGTACGCATACCGACCTGATGCGTGCCTTCTGGGACGACCTCTTTCAGCAGCGGCGACCGCAGAATGTGGCCCCGGATGATCTTAAGCAGGTGCTTGACCAGCTTGTTGCGCAGATGGATCGCGCCGGGAGATTGACTGCACCCGCATCGCTCATTCACGCGTCCAAGGCGGATGTCGTTCGCTTCCTCCAGTCCTCCGGCATCCTTCGAGTTGACGACCGCAGTCAATGCGTCTTCACCCATCAGAGCTACTTCGACTTCCTCGTCGCCGACGATCTGAATCGTCGGCTGCTGAGCGGCGCTGTCAACCTGTCCGATTGGTTGCATGCGTCGGATCAGTCACTTTTCCGCCGCGACCAACTGCGGCAGGTACTGGCCCTGCAACGTGACGATGATCCCCACGCATATCTTGGCGCCATTGAAGCACTCCTACGCGATGACCAGATACGCTTCCATTTGAAGCATCTGATCACCCGATTGTTGGGCCAGGCTGAGCCGCCGATACCCGGCGAGGTGGACTTGATCATTCGATTGCTTGATGGGAAGGAATGGCGTGAGCCTATCTTCGGGCAGGTGCTTTGGAACAAGCCGGCGTGGTTTGCCGCATTGGACGAACGAGGGCTTTGGGCCAGGTGGCTGGATTCAGAAGACGAAGCACTTGTGGATATGGCTCTCCGCATGATGGGCTTCATGTCCCGGCACTTTGGCGACCGTCTCGCAGCTCTGCTTAGACCGTATATCTCGCGTGACGACCCGTGGCCACAACGAGTGGCAGGAGCGCTTACCCGGGGGGACATGGATCAAGAGTCAGATTCAGTCTTCGGTCTGCGTGTGGCGTTGATCCGGCGAGGCCACAATTCCATTGGGCGCCTCTGGTGGGAGGCCCTGGCAAAGAAGCATCCAAGACGCTGCATGCGACTGCTCGAACTACGCCTACGGCTGCTCACGAAATCCGGGCGAGCCCTGCGGAGCGGCCAAAGCGACGAACTTGCATCAACGGGCATCGAGGCGAACGGGCGAGACGAGGCGAAGTGGTTGCGGAAGGCCGCCGCACGTTGCCCACGTCTGGTCTGGAATAGAGTAGCGACCATCTGTCGGCCTCTTGCACGGCTTCATCGTTGGGCGCAGCGCAATCACGACTTGACGGACTTCCGCAGCCCCACATCTCAACTCTCAGACCAGAGCCGTGATGCGATGAAGCTGTGCGAGCAAGTCCTTGTGGCGGGAGGGCGTTCGCTTGCTCGAAGGCGGCCGCAGGTCTTGGAAGATCTGGTAGCAGCCTGGGATTCCCGTCCACACCCAAAATGCATTGAGCGACCCCTTCTTCGCTCGATGGAGGCCCTGCCCGACTCGAAAGCCGACTATGCAATTGACTGGCTGATCGCCAAATCTCGACGACTTCGCATCGGCGATTTGCTTGATCGTGCCTCTGAGCAGGAGCCCGCGCGCCGGCTGATCGCTCGATTCGCTCTTCATTGCAGCGATCCGGTCGCGTCACGGCTTGAGAGAGCCATCTTCAACTACCGCGATCCTGACCTAAAGCGAATGCTGAAGTACGATCATGAGCGGATGATGCAAGGCCACTACTACCCCAATCATCATGGGAGAGCGCAGTACCTGCTGGCCTCGGCGATTCCTGTTGCACGATTGACCGCACTCCACAAAGACCAGCTTGGCGTATGGCAGCGGAAATTCGGTAAGGCACCCCTTGGTCGCGGCGTGCGATCATATGGTGGCTTTGTGAAATCGACGATTCCGACGGATCGACTCCATCGACTCACCGATGAACACTGGCTCCGAATCGCCGGGAGCGACTGGTCAGAGAAGCGGTATCGCCACAAGGTGATGGGGCCGGGCCATCTGGGCGAGGCTGGCCACGAGCATTTCGCCAACGACATGGGGGCCATGGCTCGCCGACAGCCGTCGCGGTTTGCGAAGCTTGCGCTGCGCCTGGCGAAGAACGCGCCATCGAACTACTTGCAGCAGATCCTGCGTGCGTTCGAACAGAAGGACCCCTCAGATGTTCTCACTAAGGCGAAGGAGCAGAACAAGGACAAACCCGAGCGCGTGCCACCACTTGAGCGGGAACTCGCGTCCTGGCGCTCGGCGACACGTGAGGAGATCGAAGCCGTCATCGAGAGGGTTGGCTTCCCCGAGGATAGCGAAACGGCGAAGGTGATCTGCTGGCTGATCGAGAAACGCGATGACATCGATTGGTCACAAAGCACCATTGATCTCGTCGCGCGCCTTGCGAGTACCCACCCTGACCCGGCACCTGATCATTACGCACTTGAGCATCATGACAGCCATGACCGCAGCAAGATGGCTCCCGACGTGCCCGGCAGCGGACTGAACTGCGTGCGAGGTACGGCGGCACTAGCCATGGGGAACCTGTTGTTCGCCGACCAGAGTCTCTACAAGACCCTCAAGGAGACCATCATTGCGCTGACGCTGGATGCCAATATCGCCGTCCGCGCGGCCACAGTTGCGACGTGCTGCCCGATTCTGAACATCAACCGGGATCAGGCTGTTGAGCATTTCTTGTCGATCTGCACCAGTGCGGACGATCGTGTATTCCTCAGTCAGTACCTTGGCAGGTTTCTGAGTTGCGCGCTGTGGAGCCACCAGAAGCAGTTGATCCCGGTTGTTGAACGGATGGCTCGATCTGAGATCGACGAGGTGGCGAAACGGGGCGCGGCCTGGGCTGCAGCCGCCTGGGTCTACAAGGGTTGGTGTGACGGACTGCTCGCTGACTGTCGAACCGGGTCGCCGGCCCAACGGCAAGGGGTGGCCGAGGTCGCCGGACAGTGTCCCTGGGAGAGTGAGACCGCCGATGCACGCCTGGAATTGCTGCCGGCCTTTTTCAACGACGATGACAAGGACGTGCGGCACAACGCGGCGCAAGTATTCTGGAAAGGCGAACCGTGGCAGGATGACCGGCTGATGGATCTGGCTTTGCGATTCATCGAGAGCCGTGCATTTGCAGAAGACCCGACGCCGATCATCCACGGGCTAGCGGACACCCAAGGTTCGCTACTGAGGTGTGCGGCTGTCATTCATGCCGTCGCCGACCAGTTCGCGGGACTACTGGCAATCGCTGCACGAGATATGAGTAAAGGAGTGGCTGGCGACGTGCCCGCGGTTCGGCCAGGACATGACGTATACATTGACAACCACGACCGGATGTGTGGGACAGAGTGCGTACGGCAACCTCCTGTCAAGAGCTGTGCCCGGCGACCGGCTATGAGCTGGGCATTCCAGCAAGTCCGGGTTGACGGCAAGTCGGCAACCCCTGGTAGCAGCTGTGGTTGGATGAGTGGTCTGGGCTTATGGAGAGGGAGCCTCTGTGTTTCGCTCTGCCTGACCCGGACTTGCCATCGCACACTTCAGCCAACACTGCATAAAGACGACGCCGGTCGGAGATTGTTGGCGAAATTACACTGCCGACCTGTAGACCAAGCGGTCTCCGATCAGAGACGGGCGTGTGCTTCCGTCAGGCGCTCGGGTTGCCAGGCTCTTCAGGCATGGGCAGCTCGTTCAGACTGTTCAGCCCGAAGAACTCCGGGACCCGCTTCTTCGTGCCGTAGAGGATAGGCCGAGCGGGTTCTTAGAGCTTACGCCGTGGCGCGGGGCGCGCTCCGCGATGTCACTTAATTTCTTGGTCCACGAGGAACACGTCGTTGCCAATCACGGCCACGTTCCGGGCGGTTTGCGGGATTCTCTCGGCGGGTCTCGGCCGTCGCGCGAAAGGACGAACCTGATCCACTCCGGCGACCGGATCTCGTCCGCGCTTCTCTCGCTCATGATGCGGGATTGGTCCGCCGGCTTATAGATCCCATGCGCGGGCCGTGCACATGGTGCTGATGCTCGGCGGCCGCTCTGCCGCGGGGCTTGCGGTTCATGCGGATGACTGTGCTCTGCGGCAGACGATAGTGAACTGCTCAGCGCGTGCGGGCCGAAACAGCTTCTTCAAGACCCGCTGCCTGGCACTTCTCCCTGTTGCGGATTGCGTCCGACTGCCCCGCGTCAGTGTCAATGGCAGTGCGCCAATCGCACCAGATGGTCGGACCTTTCGCCACCCCAGCGCTGATAGCGCATTTGCCCACGGCGTTTCGAAGCACTCACCGGCAGAGCGGAAACGCGAGTGTAACCACGCACGTTTGAGAAGGGTGCATTCTGGCATCGATGCTTCCCCCGTGAATCTCCGCGATCGCACGCAAGACTTCCGGGCTGTAGTCGACGGCGCGATTCTCCGGGTTCAGCAGTGTGCTCGCTGGGGCGCGGTCGCCCTTGGCCATGCGGTGCTTGACACAGATATGGACAAGGCCCGAGCGGGGTGTACGGGAACCTGTTACGCACACGGCTGTCCCAGGCCGGGCATACTCGTAAGCGTGAAGGATAATGCTGCGCATCGCATGCCTTGCGAGACGGCGCACCATCAGGACCTTGGGAAGGGACAGGAGCCTCGGTCGATCGACTGCCAGGCGTTTGTCCTTATCCTCTAGGAGCGGGATGAATAATCCCACGCATTTTTCGACAAGCGAACAGAGATCCTCATACTCCTCGCTCTCTGCGAACAGCCCGGCAGCAGGATTGCGCTGCAGCTCGGAATACAGCTCCGCCTCTTGGACCCGGTGGATAGCAAGCTCGATCCACGCTAGCAGTTGGGGCATCGTATCATCGTTGCCACTGGAACCTCGACGCGCAGACCTGGAGGCCATGGCATTGAGATACAGGCGCAGGTTGTGTAGGGGACCTCGGAGCTCGTGTGCCAGCCGTGCGATGAAGTCGCGGAACGTCTGTTCCAGTTCAGCGATACGATTCTTGAGGCGCTCGATCTCCCCGCGTGGGTTCCGGTTAACGGGTGGCGTCGGGTGGCGCTGGCGCGTTTTAGAGCGCTTGCCCAAGGACATGGCTCAACTCCCGGCGGATTCGTTCGCCCGCGGCTTCGATCCCGTGGCTAATGTCGATGTAGACGATGCCACTTATGTCGGTCGGCAACTCGATAGGGCCCTTATGAAGAAGCAGTACGCGACCGGAGCGCCTTCCCAAAGCACCGAGAAAATAACCCATCTCGAATATGACATTCTGCCGAGCTCGGCGCTTGGCGCGATTCGTCCGAGCGCTTCCGGCCGGCGGATCATCGGGTGTCAGCAGCACGAAGACCAGATCAACACCAGCGGCGGATTCCTCGAACTTCTCGATGATGGTCCGGCCGAGATCCTCCTGTTCGTGTAGGATTATTGGCTGGGGCACCCTCAGTTTGTTCTGGAGGTAGTTCTTCAGCTCCAGCATGTTGACTCTGTCGTGTCCATGAACCAGAAAGGTCCGGATGGCCGCTTTTCGGCTCTTGGTCAAGAGTTGGTCAAAACGACGGCTGATTTCGGCTTGGCTTGTCAATCCGCTCTTGCAGACGAACGCGAATTCCGGATGCTCAGCCAGTTCGTGTTGGAAGTGTTCCGGGCCCAGGTTCGACCAGACGATTATCCTGATGGTGCGCTTGCGCGCAATCAGCTCCCTGGCAATCGTGAATCCCGTTCCTAGGGCACCGCGCATTCCCACTTTGCGGAGCCCCGGGGGCGTCTTCATCGCAGCATCGATGACCACTATGTCGGACGTGGCGATTCGATCCAAGGCACTGCAGGCTGCCTCGGGTGTCTTGTACAGGATGACCCTATGCCCGCGGTCCTTCAGATGCTCACGGAGCATCTCGGCCATGCTGAAATCATCGTCGATGATGGTGATTCTCTTAGCCTTCATGGCGCTCGTCCTCCGTCCTCATCGAGACCCAGTCTGCGCCGAATCAACTCCACCAACTCAAACGGCATGCAGTCTGTCTTCTGTCGGATGTACTCCTTCTGGTCCTGGGAGAATCCGTCCAGCGTCTCCTGGTTCAGCACGTGCGTGAGCACGATGATGGGAATGTCCGGGTACGATTTGCGGAGGTCTTTGAACAGGAAAACGCCGGTCGTGAGGCCGCTGTGGGTATCTTCGTCCTTGTAGCGTTCGCCGGGGTCCATCATGATGTCCAGGACAATAAGGGCGACTCTGTTCTTGTTCTGCACAAGGAATGCCCAGGCAGCATCCGTGCCGCGGCAATGCTCGCAGACGAACCGCTGATCCTTGAGTTCGTCGAAGTACGGGCGGTTCGGGGCCCACTCGTCGTCGATAAATAGGATGATCTTATCCATGACGTTGCTCCTCAATACTTTATCTTAGATGGGGGCGGGTCGGGTCCGCGGTATCGCAGGTAGTCAGGCAGAAGCAGGGTGAATTCGCAGGGGAACCGGTTGTTGGTCAGGTTCACCTTCCCCCTGTGGGCCTCGACAATGCGACGCACCACCCACAGGCCCAAGCCCTGGCCACCAATGTGCTTCGCCGCGGCCTTCGAATCACGGAATCCTTCCTCGAAGATGCGCTCCTCGATGCCTTCGGGCACACCCGGGCCCCAGTCGCGGAAGTAGATCGCATAGTACGGCGGACGGTGTTCGCTGGCAATCTCGATTTGGAACCCTGAAGGGTCATCATGCGCGTATTTGATGGAGTTGGCCAGGAGGTTGAACACCACCTGTTGAAGGCAGTCACGGTCTACATAGAGCCTGGGGATGTCTTGGAAACTGTCGTACCGAATCTTGTCCAGGTCGAACTCCCGCTCATCGAGCAGAAGCTTCATTTCAAGCTTGGTGGGAGCGATAACCTCTCCCATCAGCAGCGTGGGAGCGACGTGGAGCTCGATCGGACCTGAGGCCCGAAGTACGTCGGCATTGCGGATCAGCCGGTCCATCAGTTCCGTCCATGATCTGATATGCCCGAGGTAGTCGTAGCGACGAAGCTGTTCGAGAGTCGTCATTCGCGACAGACAGCTGGCCGTGTTGCGGATTGCGCTGACCGGCACTCTCAGTTCATGAGTCAGACGCCCGAGCATGGTAATGCGCGATTCGTGGTTGCGCAGAACCTGCAACTGGGCCAGAGCGGCATGCACTATGGCATCCAGAGCGGCTGCATCTTCATCGGTGAACATGCTGGAGGTGCCCGGCGGGCGAGTCGCGCAGCGGTTCCGGCAACGCACCACGCCGAGGAAATCGCCAGTCTCGGTTACCAGCGGTGCATACAGACACTCGTGGCGCCCGGGCGACGGCACGGTTTCCTCGGAATGGCCCCAGTGTGCCCCCTCCATCCGAGCATCGCGCGTGAGGAGAACCTCATTGCGGGCCCAGATGGTGCCGACCAGCCCCTCTCCTTTTTGATAGTAGTTCCGAGTGGGGTCCCCGAACCACTGCATGCCCGTGCTTGCGCCCCCATAAAGGCGGTCTCCGGCTTCGTTGAGAGTGAAGATCGTGACTCCTTCGCATTCGAGGGTCTCGCGAATGACCCCTACCAGGAGCTCGAGAAACTCGCGCTCGCGCTGACCCTCGCGGACCAATGATGCAACCTTTGCCCCAGCCCAGGAACAGAAATCCGTAACCGTGAAATTGGCAATAATCCCGGCGTGACGCCCCAGTTCAAAGAGCTCATCGGTGGTAAGAGGAAGATCAAGCGTCTGGCGGAAGAAGTTGACCAGAAGCCACACGTGGGCCGGGTTCCACGGATTCATGATCGGCAGAGACACCATCCAACGAGAAGGAATCCGAGTCAGAAGAGCCGGGTCGCTGAATCGATTACGGTGACGAGGATCGCCCAGATCAAAAATCGTCACGAACTGATTGGCTACCGTGTCACCGCTGGGAATGCGACTGTAGTCGATGGTCGCCCTATCAGGGGATATCAACGGCTTGGGCTCGATGGCCAGGAGCATCATCAGGTCCTTGGCCTGACTGCACGTCCACACGCTCACAAGGTCGGACGGGATCAGATCGAAAAAGGCCTTGCAGAGCTGCCGCCAGCAGTCATCAAGATACCCAGTGCCAGCGAGGGTCACAGCGCTGAGGAACCGAGCCTCAACACGGGGGTCGCACAGTCGTTCAACCGGTTCCGGGGGCGAGGGAGGGCTTGCAGGTCGCGCCCTTTCCTGCGCCGGCTTTGACAGCACACCACGCTCGATCAGCCAGGAAGCGGACATGCGGGCACTGGTCACAGGATCGGTGCGCGTGTAGTCTTGCTCGACCACCAGCCACCGGTCGAACCTCACATCTCTCAAAGCCTCCAGGACCTGTTGCAGCTTGATGATCCCTTCGCCCAACTCGACGAAGCCCCTGGCATACCGGTGGGGCGCGCGCCCATACTCGGGAGTCCAGTCCTTCAGGTGTACGGCAATGACCCGTTTATGTAGCTTACGGATGGCCTCGGCAGGATCGTCCCCCGCGATGGTCAGGTGAGCTGTATCGGGCACGAACCAGAGCTCTGGGTGCGCCTCAAGGAGCTGCTCCGCATCGCTGACCCGGTGAATCATCTTGTACAGGTGCGGTTGAAGCGCCACCTTGAATGCCTGCTTCGCCGCCCGCTCCGCGTCTTCATCCCACCTCTCCACGTACAGATATCCATGGCGGAAGTGCTTGCAGAACTCCATCCGCTCGGGAAGGCTGCCGCCGGACAGGCCGATCAGCTCGAGTTCCCGCTCCGCGAGCTGTTGAAGAAGCGTGTCAATGTCGCCGAGGACCTGGGGGCGCTGGAAGAACTCCACACCCTGGTAGCCGGCCTGCTGGATAGCGTCGAGCATCTCAGGCACACTTCGTGGCCTGGGACCCCAGATGATTGTCTGATAACCCACTCGCATGGACCCCGTATGGGCCATATGCGGAATCATTATACGGTCACACGGCGCGCGTGCAAGCCTGCAGCGCGTGCGGCGGCACATCCCCCAGGGCAATCGCGTTTGGCCCGGCCGGGGCAGGGATTGCATTCTCTTGCGCATTGCGCTCGAGCTGGCGCGCAACTATAGTCCACCTCATCGGTTGCGAAGCTTCGCGTTGAACCGCCTGAACCTCTGACTTTGGAAAGGAGCTTTGGCATGGACGCCCAAGCGACCGCGAAGATTCCCCGCGCCTTTGAACAGATGCCCGATCCGCGTGCCACCAACCGCCGCCACAACCTGATCGATATCCTCACCATCGCCCTGTTCGCGGTGATGGCCGGGGCCGACGGCTGGGCCGCCGTGGCACAGTATGGCAGCGCCAAGCTCGCCTGGCTGAAGACCTTCCTGGACCTGCCCCACGGAATCCCCTCCCACGACACCCTCGGCGATGTCTTTAGTCGCCTGGACCCCGAGGCCTTCGAGCGCTGCTTCCAGCAGTGGATGGCCTCGATGGTCCAGCTCTCCGGCGGCAAGCTCGTGGCCATCGACGCCTTGGGCTGCCAAACCGAGATCGCCCGGCGGAGCAAGGCCAAGCGTCTGGCCGAGTACATTCGTGGGCCCTGGAGTGTGGAGAACCATTTGCACGGGCAGTTGGACGTGAGTTTTCGGGAAGATGAGCGGCGGATTCGCCAGGGCCACGGGGCGGAGAACTTCAGTCGCCTGTGCCGGATGGCGTTGAATATGCTGAAAAACGAGAAGAGTCGGAAAACCGGCATCGCGATTAAGCGGCAAAACTGTGGATGGGATAAGGACTACCTTTTAAAGGTTCTGCTGGCATGAGCTTCCATCAGACGCAATTGCCCTGGCCCGCAACGACGGTCATGCACCCGGCGGTGGGAAAACGATCGCAGTTTCGTTAGCATAGTCGAAGCTGGCCACCGTAGCTCAATTGGCAGAGCAGCGGTTTTGTAAACCGCAGGTTAAGGGTCCGAGTCCCTTCGGTGGCTTTCTCTCTTTTCCTTCGCGGAGGGGCATTGGGAATGTCGAGGAGAGACTCAGAAGGGAGCGTCACATGAGACTCGGGTTCGTGAGCGCGATTCTGCCGGATCTTTCGCTTCAGGAGGTCGCGGGTTTCGCGGCGGCCGAGGGATTTGAGTGCGTGGAAGTCATGTGCTGGCCGGTGGGCAAGGCGGAGCGTCGCTACGCGGGCGTGACGCACATCGATGTGACGGACTTCGAGGCGGGGCAGGCGCGGGCGGTGCAGGAGACGATGGGTTCGGCGGGGGTCGGCATCAGCGGCCTGGGGTACTACCCCAATCCGCTGTGTCCTGATCGGCAGGAGGCGGAGGTCTACATCGGACATATCAGGAAGGTGATCCTGGCGGCCGAGAGGCTGGGGGGCCGGCAGATGAACACGTTCATCGGGCGGGACTGGACGAAGACGGTGGAGGGGAACTGGCCGCGGTTCTGCGAGGTGTGGAAGCCGCTGGTGAAGTTTGCGGAGGATCATGACGTTCGGATCGGGATCGAGAACTGCCCGATGTACTTCACGAAGGATGAATGGCCGGGGGGGAAGAATCTGGCGACGACGCCGGCGATCTGGCGGCGAATGTTCGGGGAGATTCCGAGCGCGCATTTCGGGCTGAACTACGATCCGTCGCACCTGGTATGGCAGCGGATGGATTACACCAAGCCGTTGCGCGAGTTTGCCGACAGGATCTTCCACGTGCATGCGAAGGATGTGAGGGTGGATCAGGGGCGGCTGGACGATGTGGGGATCATGGCGACGCCGTTGGAGTTTCACCGGCCGACGCTGCCGGGGCTGGGCGAGATTGATTGGAGGCGGTTCATGGGTGAGCTGGGGGCGGTGGGGTACGGCGGGGCGGTGTGCATCGAGGTGGAGGATCGGGGTTTTGAGGGGACGCTGGAGTTGCGGAAGGAGGCGTTGAGGCGGACGGGGCGGCATCTGAGGCAGTTGATGTAAGGGGGGCGGCGGGAGGCAGGTGGGCTGGCGGCATGGTGGGCCGTTGTGTTGCGCGAGTGGGCGGGGCGCGTTTTTTTCGGGGGGGGGGCGTAAGTTCCGGGCCGGCCAGTGGGTATCGGTTTGTTGCCGTGAAAAAACCGACCCCAAACCGACCCCAAATCGACCCCCAAACGACCCCAAAACGACCCCAAAACGACCCCCAAACGACCCCAAAATGACCCCCAAACGACCCCCAAACCACCCTGAAACGA
>Ga0315284_10002345_pt1 | contig 27128 bp, 23 predicted proteins | sample YL17G09_16_MG_FD_203696 | JGI IMG/M metagenome (GOLD analysis project Ga0315284, IMG submission 203696) | Sediment microbial communities from Yellowstone Lake, YNP, Wyoming, USA - YL17G09_16 | ecosystem: Environmental > Aquatic > Freshwater > Lake > Sediment | place: USA: Wyoming | collected...
TGACAATCGAGGATATCAAGCACCGCTGGCCTGACGAGTGGGTGCTGGTCGAGATCACTCGCAGGGACGACCATCAGATGATGGCCGGCTGGGTGATCGGGCATGGCTCAGATCAGGATGTGGATAGCCTCGTTGGCCAGGAGCTTGCCCTGCATCAAGAACACCCCGGGGCTGAGACGTATCTGTTCTGGACCGGTGAACTGATTCCCGAAGACATGGTTGTAATGCTGTGAACAACCAGAACTATCGGGTTCAATGCATCCACCATCCGGGTGGTGTGCTGGTCGCTGTTGTACGGTTGAATCACAGGGTATTAGCGCATCTGCTGGTTGACACAGGGGCAGCCATCACTGTCGTGGTTCCACGCACGGTAGCCCGACTTGGCCTGCCTCTTGACAAACCTCATCGTACGATGATCATAGGCATTGCTCACACCACTTATACACCTTCAATCCCCGTTTTTGAGCTCGATTCCCTGCAGGCAGGCGACGTTGAGGTGACGGATCTTGAGATAGGGGTAGTGGACTTTCCTCCTCGTCTGCGCATTGATGGTGCATTAGGGGTCAACTTCCTTGCCCGTTTCCGGCCTGCCTTTGAGTTTGATACAGCAACACTGTTGTTGTACCCGTTGCCAGACCAGCACGCTTCTCGTGTTTGGGGGTAAGCCTGTCTGATTTTGGTGCCGAGGAGGCAGCCACCGCTATCCCCTTGACTCATCACTCCGATTGCTCAGGGCGCGGGCAACCCGGCCCCACTCCTCCAAACTGAGTGCCTCCGCACGTTGGCGGGGGTCCACCCCGACTTCCCTCAACCTGTCTGCCACCTCCTCCGGCGGCTGCCTGAGGCCGGCCGCCAGCGTGTTGCGCAGTTGCTTGCGGCGCTGCGCAAAGCCGGCCCGCACCACGCGGAAGAAGGCCGCCGTCTCCTCCACGGGCACGGGGGGCGTAGGGTGGAGGTCCACTCGCATCACCGCCGATTCCACCTCCGGCGACGGGTAGAAGCTGCCTGGCTTGAGACGAAAGAGCAGGCGCGGCTGCCCATAGAACTGCACACTCACTGCCAGCAGGCTCATCTGCCCGGGCTTGGCGACGATGCGCTCCGCCACCTCGCGCTGCACGGTGAGCACCATCCGTTGGGGCTTGAGAGCCGCCTCCAGCAAGTGGCGCAGCACGGCCGAGGTGATGTAGTAGGGCAGGTTGGCGACGACTTTGTATTGGAGATTGGAGATTGGAGGTTGGAATAAGGCCGCGGGGTCCAGCGCCAGGATGTCGCCCTGGACCAGTGTCACGTTGTCCAGGCCAGCCAGCACGCTCTCCAGGACCGGGATCAGCCGCTGGTCCAGTTCCACGGCCACGACGCGCCCGGCCTCTTGGGCCAACCGCCGGGTCAGTGTGCCCAGTCCCGCCCCCACTTCCAGGACGGCGTCGTCGGGGGTTAGTCCGGCGGCTGCGACGATCTTTTCCAGCGCAGCCGGATCTATGAGGAAATTCTGGCCCAGCCCCTTGCTCGGCCGGAGGTCCCACTGCTCCAGCAGCCTGTGCACGTCCGATGGTCCCATCGGCCTCACCGATGTACCCATCGGCCTCACCGATGTACTCATCGGCCTCATCAACTGGCCCTAGTCGAGGATATAGTTGATCTTGCTGGGCACCGGGGTGAGCAGATAGACGTCCACCCAACGATACCACAGCACCAGGTTGTCGTCGTCGTACCCCAGGTCAATCCGTCGCCCCTTGATCGCACCGCCCGTGTCTCCGGCCAGGCCGATCCCGTAGTCGGGCACGTAGACGCGGGTGCGCAGGGTCACGTAGCGCGGGTCCACGGCGACGATGCCGTGCTTCATGACCATGCCGGTGGCGGTGCGCCCGTACCAGGGGCTCGTCTTCGGCGTGCCGGCCGTCGAGGCAGAGTACGAGGTCGCCAACATGCGCATCACGCGCCAGTACTCGACCGGCCCCTCTGGCGTCTCCAGGGTCCGGACGACGATCTGGATCCCATATCCCATGATCTTGGTCGTGGGTGGGACCGCCACGTACTCCCTTTCGACTTCCCGTGCGATCTCCTGGCCATCCTCGTAGCGCACGCGGATGCGCCGTTCCAGGACGCCGGGGACCCCTTCCTGCATCACCCGCGCAGGGGAGTCCAGTTCCAGATCTGGGTCGGGCTGCCACGTGAACTCGAACGGAATGGGGTCCTGCTCGACCAGGAACCGCTCGCTGACCCGCACCACCTGGATCGGCACGTCGTTTTCCAGGGAGGCGTCCAGGGGGGGGATGGTATAGTCTTCACCGATGAGGACGACCCTCAAGTCGGCCAACACCTCGTCCACGTGCTCCCGGTGCGTGCGGGTGCGGAGCGTCCGCCCATCCACCTGCACCGCCACGGGTACGGAACGGTCCACGTAGACGTCTAGCCCGGCGGACATGCGCTCGCCCAGCCCTGGCCGGACCCCGTCGGCCAGGTAGAGCGTCAGCCCGGCCCGGCGCAACGCCTCCCCGACGGTGGCAGCGGTCGTGTAGAGGTTCGTCGCCTGGCCATCCTCGTGGAGTGTGAAGGGCACCGCGCGGTGGACGACGATGCGGGCGGGCGACCCCTCACCCCCGGCCCCTCTCCCTACCAGGGCGAGGGGAGACATACCCTCGCCCCCGGCCCCTCTCCCTACCAGGGCGAGGGGAGACATACCCTCGCCCCCGGCTTCGCTCCCTGCCAGGGCGAGGGGAGACGTATGGCTGCCGGGCAGCAGTGCTCCTTCGACCTCGACCTCGTCGTAGGGGCCCAGCGACACCCTCGCCTCCTCCAACGCCGCCTCGACCGACGTGGCGTGGGTGCGGAACAGCACCTCGTGCCCATCGGCGCTGATGTACACGGGACGGGCCCTCCGCACCTCTACGGTCAACCCCGGCTCCAGCGGCGCATCCAAGGCAGGCGTGACGTCGTCCTCGGGATAGAGCGCGAGGCCGGTGTCCATCAGCAGGAGCGCCACGGTGTCCTGGTGGGTGCGCAGGCGTTGCACCTGGCCGTCCACCATGAGCGTGACCGGCGTCAGCGCGATCTGATAGCCGGCCACCAGCACGCTGGCGATCAACGCCAACGCCAGGAACGCCACCAATCCCCGTAGCACGGGTAGGGAGGCAAATCCCTCCCCCCTCTCAGGGGGGAGCCGGAGGGGCGGGTTGTTTCCGGCCTGTTCGGACGATGTCGCTGCGCTTATGGTCGCTGTACTCTCCATAGGGTATTGATACACAGGAAGAGGCGGCGGAACCGCCGCCTCCCTTGATGACTGGTCGTGCACCTCCCGTCGAACCGCCTCACCCGGCTTACCGGGACCAGCCGGCTCCAACCAGGCACCCCTGCGGCGCCCAGGAGAAACTCCTTACCGCTGCTTCCTTCCGGACCTGACGGGGTTCGAAGGCTCCTGCCGCGCAGGACCCAATCTTCAACACCGCCTGACCTCGGCAGTATCGTATGACCCGGCTCTCGGGGGGGAATTCGACCCCGCTATGGCGGATTGCGGGTACAGGGCACCGCCAGCTCCCCGTCTAGCACGACCATACGCATGCTACCGCATAGGAAACGAAATGTCAAATCTGGATTTGTGTGATACAATGAACCCGTCAGGAGACTCCCTATGCCTATTCGTGTGCTGCCGGAACACGTCGCCTCCCAGATCGCTGCCGGCGAGGTGGTCGAGCGCCCCTCGTCTGTGGTCAAGGAGTTGGTCGAGAACAGCATAGACGCCGGCGCTCGGGACGTCCAGGTGGAGGCGCGCGCCGGCGGCAAGCGCTTCATCCGCGTGGCCGACGATGGCTGTGGTGTGCCGCCGGCCGAGGCGGAGTTGGCCTTTTATCACCACTCGACCAGCAAACTGGCCACGGCCGACGATCTGGCGCACATTATAACCCTGGGCTTCCGGGGCGAGGCGCTGGCCTCCATCGCCGCCGTCAGCCGGGTGACCTTTGTGACCCGCGCGGCCGATGAGCCGGTTGGGACGCTGCTGCGGCTGGATGGGGGCCAGGTGGTGGCCCGCCAGGAGAGTGGCCGGCCGCCGGGCACAGCGGTGACGGTCGAGGACCTGTTCTTCAACGTCCCGGCCCGCCGCAAGTTCCTGCGTGCCGAGCAGACCGAGCGCCGGCACGTGGACGCGTGGCTCACCCGCTACGCGCTGGCCTACCCGGCGGTGCGCTTCACACTGGTCCACGACGGCCGTACGACCTTCCAGTCCCCGGGCAGCGACCGCCTGCGCGACGTGCTGATCGCCGTCTATGGCCTGGAGGCCGGCGCCGCCGCGCTTGATATCCTCCCTGGCGACCAACCTCCAACCTCTGACCTCCAACTTCCAACTTCCAGCATCCAGGTCACGGGCTTCGTCAGCCCACCCTCGATGCATCGGGCCAACCGGGGCTTCATCACCCTCTTCGTCAATGGGCGCTGGGTGCAGGACGCCCGTCTGGCCTACGCCGTCACTCAAGCCTACCACACCCTCCTCCCCGCTGGCCGCTACCCGCTGGCCGTGGTGATGGTGCGGCTGCCGCCGGAGGACCTGGACGTGAACGTGCACCCTGCCAAGGCGGAAGTACGCTTCCGCGATGCGGATGTGGTCTTCCGGGCGGTGCAAAAGGCGGTGCGCCGCACGTTGCTCGAGCGGTCCCCGGTGCCCGTCGCTGCCCGCCCAGGGGGTGCCTGGCCGGTCCTTGCCGCGCAGTGGGGAGAGGAGCATCACGAGCGGTTGGCCCATCTGAGGCTTCAGCCGGCTGGCGAGCAATTGCGCCTGGACGTGGAAAGCCTCGACGTAGTGGCGCCCGAACGTGCATCGGAGCCGGGCCGGCTTCCATTATTGCGGGTGGTAGGGCAGTTGAGCGCGACCTACATTGTGGCCGAAGGGCCGGTAGGGCTGTATCTGATTGACCAGCACGCCGCCCACGAGCGGGTGCTGTTCGAACGGTTGCTGGCCGAGCGTGAGCGAGCAGCGGTGGTGTCGCAGGTGCTCCTGGCACCGCAGCCGGTGGAACTGGCCCCCGAATCGGCGAGCCTGCTCGAGGAATACGGCGAAGCGTTGAGCAGCCTGGGCTTCCATCTGGAACCCTTCGGCGGAGCGACGATGCTGGTGCGAGCGGTCCCCGCCATCGTGGCCCAGGTGGACCCGCGCCAGGTGTTGGAGGACGTGGCGGCCGCGTTGGAGGCGGGGGATGTGCCGTTGGGGGGCCGGGTCGAGGAGGCCGTGGCCCGCCAGGTCTGCAAGCAGGCCGCGGTCAAGGCCGGGCAGGTGCTGTCCCAGGCCGAGATGGAGGACCTGCTACGGGCGCTGGAGCAATCTGCCAGCCCGCGCACCTGCCCGCACGGGCGGCCGACCATGATCCACTTGAGCGTCGAACAACTGGCCCGCGAGTTCGGCCGGATTTAAGAAACCCGGTTTTTTCCCAAAAACCGGGTTTCTTTATAGGAGATATGCACCCATGAAAAGCAGCCCTTTTTCCGTAGACGTCACCCCCAACTGGGAAGGGTTGGTCCGCTGCCTCCGGCGCCAGGGGACGCCGGACCGGGTATACAATATGGAACTCTTTCTGGATGACGAGGTTCAGGCGGCCATCTGCGAGCGGTTCGGCCTCCTGGAGGGGCTGGACCTGGACGATCCGTTCTTCGACCTGAGGCGCCAGGTGGCCATCCAACGGTTCCTGGGCTACGACTACGTGCGCTGCGGCCTGGATGGGCTGGACGTGCCGCTCAAGCACACCTCGGTCGAGGACACCGCCGGGCTATCCCGCCAGGGTGGGCGCAGTTACATGGAGGAACACCGCGGCCCCATCACCAACTGGGAAGAGTTCGAGGCCTATCCCTGGCCCGACCCTGCAACGGCCTCCACGCGCTCCCTGGAGTGGTACGCGGCCAACCTGCCCGAGGATATGTGCATCGTCGGCAGCGGCGGCTTTGCCCACTTTGCCGAATACCTGGCGTGGTTGATGGGCTACGAGATGCTGTGCTACGCCTTGTACGACCAGCGGGACCTGGTGGCCGCCATCAGCCAGCGCCTGAACGAGATGTACCGCATCGTTTTGAGACGGCTGCTCGAGTTCGAGCGCGTGAAGGTGATCTGGGGCAGCGACGACATGGGGTTTCGCAGCGGCCCCCTCATCAGCCCCCGCGACCTGCGCGAGTTTGTGTTTCCTGGGCACCGGTTGATGGCCCAACAGTCGCACGCGGCCGGGCGGCCGTACCTCCTGCACTCCTGTGGGAACCTCAGCGCAGTTCTGGAGGACCTGATCGAGGACGTACAGATAGACGCCAAACACTCCTTCGAGGACACGATCGAGAGCGTCATCTCAGCCAAGGAGCAATACGGGGAGCGCATCGCGCTCATCGGCGGGATTGACGTGGACTTTCTGTGCCGCGCCAGCGGGGAACAGGTCCGCCAGCGCGTCCGCGCCACGCTCGAACAGTGTATGCCCGGCGGCGGCTACTGCCTGGGCACCGGCAACAGCGTCGCAAACTACATCCCCCTGGACAATTACCTGGCCATGATAGACGAGGGTCGCAGGTTTAGTGCCTGACAGACTGGCGAGTTCCCCAGGTCTCCCGTGCTATCCCAGTGAGATTAGTCCGCATTGTGCTCGAACTCGTCGAGCACCTCTCCCTCGTCCGAAATGACGGTTGCCTTCAGGTGGTCGCCGTGGATCTCGACCCGCACGAGGTGGTAGTCTAAGGTGAACGCGGCTTGCGCCGGTTCCTGCTCGTCTATGGCGTACAGGGGCGCTCCACCTCCTCCCGTGACGAGATAGGTGACGCCGTTCACCTCGTTCCGCTCATAGTTGTGCTTGTGTCCACTGAATACCACGTCTACCCCATACCGCTCGAACAGCGGGACCAACGCCCCGCGCACGTCGTCCTCCATACTATCCTCGACTGACGTGTAGGGCGGGACGTGGAAGGTGACGAACAGCCAGGGCTGGGTGTTGGTTGCCAGCGCCTGCTCGAGCCACGTGTACTGCTCGCTGCCCGGTTGGAAGCGCGCGACCCCATCCACCTCCAGGCAGACGAAGCGGCTGTTGCCATAGTCGAAGGCGTACCAGCGCTCGTTGCCCGGCAGGTAGAACAGGTCAAAGTACAGTGGGCTATCGTGTTCGTGGTTGCCCAACACCGTGAACAAGGGCACCCGCGCCAGCAGTTCCCGCTCGATCTCGAAAAAGATTCCCCACTCGCCTGCCTGGTGGCCATCGGCCACCAGGTCGCCGGTGTGCAGCACGAAGTCGGGCGCCAGCGCCCGGATGCGCTCGACCACCGCCCGGTGGAATTGGTGCTGCGTGCGAGTGTCGCCGAAGACGACGAAGGTGAAATCGGCCTGGCCGGGGCCGGCGGCGGTGCGGAAGGTCGCGTCGGCGCTCAGGGGTGCGCCCTCGCTCTCCACCCGGTAGTGGTAGAGCGTGTACGGTGCCAGGCCGGTGAGAGTGATGGCGTGGCGTGCTTCTACCGCTGGATCGGCGGTGCGCAATCCGTATGCCTCCGCCTCGCCATAGACGACCTCCCCCTGGCTGGGCGAGCCCGTCTCCCAGACGACGACGATCGAATGGGCCGCGACCGATTGGAGGTACGGCCCGCGCACCAGGGCGACGCCGGCAGGGGCAGACGTCGCCGGTGAGGAGGGCACGGGCGTGGTGGCCGGCGCTGCAGGTGAGTCTACGGCTGTGGGTGTGGCAGTGGGCCGCGGGGTAGGCGGCGGGGTGGACGTGGGTGTAGTGGTAGGCAGGGGTGTAGGCGATGGCGTGGACGTGCCGGTGGGCGTAGGGGATGGTAAGGCCGTCACAGTCAAGGTTGGCGTGAGCGTGACCGGAGCCTTTGGCACGGCCCAGCACCCGGCCAGCCCCACCAACACAACGACGGACACAGAAAAGGCAACGGAGAAGACGACGGACAAGCAAGTCGCCCCCGGTCTTGCGATTTGCCGATTTGCTAATTTGCCGACTTGCCGATTTGTCATTTGCTCATTTGCCATTTGTTCATTGTTCATTGCCTCCAGTATACCACAACTCCCCCCGTTCCGCCCACCTTGTGCCCTACGCCGACCTCTGGTATGATGGCTGTATGCTGAGGTCACGCTACACGCCCGCGCTGATCGTGGCGCTGGTGCTCTTGGGGATCGGCCTGTTGGCCTGCCCCGCCCTCATCCGCGCCCTGCCGGGCCGTTACGCCTACTACCTGCCGGAGCCGCTCCAGGAACTGCGCCACAATCCCCACCCGGACACGCTGCCCACTCCGGCGCTCACCCGTACCCCTGTCTTCGTCCACACGTCCACCCCTGTTCCCACGCTTGCTCCCACTCCTACTTCTATGCCTGCCCCTACGCCCACGCTCCTGCCTCCCACGTCCACTCCCTCTCCGACGCCGGTGCCCACCCCCACCCCTCCGCCCAGGTTCACGCTGACGGGCCTGCGCCACGAGCACCAGGGCTGGAACAACTGCGGACCGACGACGCTGGCGATGGCGCTCTCCTACTGGGGGCGCAGCGAGACCCAGTACGACGTCGCCCCGCTGCTCAAGCCCGACCCGGAGGACAAGAACGTGAGTCCCTGGGAGATGGAGTCGTACGCGCGCAGCCTGGGGCTGGATGCGATCGTGCGTGTGGGCGGCACGCTCGAGCGGCTCAAGGGGCTGGTGCGCGCCGGCTTCCCGCCCATCGTCGAGACCTGGTACGTGCGCGACGCGCGCGACCAACTCGGCCACTACCGCCTCGTCGTCGGCTACGATGATGCCACCCAAGAGTTCCTCACCTACGATTCGCTCCACGGCCCTGACGTGGCCATCGGCTACCAGGCACTGGACGAACTGTGGCGCGTCTTCAACCGCGTCTACCTGGTGGTCTATGCGCCCCAGGAGTGGGAACGGCTGGCGGCTGTCCTCGGCCCCGACCTGGACGACGCAGGGATGTACGAGCGGGCGTTGGAGACCGCCCGCCTCGAGGCGGCTACCCCGCCCGCATCCTGCGTGGCCTATGCCGATTGTGCGGATTGGGTGACCTTTTCCTGGTTCAACGCCGGCACCAGCCTGACCTCGCTAGGGCGGCACGCCGAGGCGGTCACCGCCTACGACCAGGCGCGGCAGTTGGGGCTGCACTACCGCATGCTGTGGTACCAGTTTGGCCCCTACGAGAGTTATTGCGCCGTGGGCCGCTACGGAGACGTCGTCGCGCTGGCGGATGCGACGCTGGCCACGACGAACAACCTGGAGGAGTCCTACTACTGGCGTGGGATGGCCCGGCTGGCGAACGGGGATACCGGCGGGGCGCGGGCCGACCTGGAGGCCGCGCTGCGGTACCACGAAAACTGGCCGCCCGCCGTGGTCGCACTGACAGATTCCTCGCTGCGCTCGGAATGACGGGGTCTTCGCTGCGCTCGGAATGACGAGGGGGTGGGCTCTAGCCGATGTTTCACATTCCTTTCACGTGGCGTGCACAGAAACATGGTATGATGGTCTCCGAGACCACTGCCTGACCGAATGGCAGGCACGTTCTGCGCGACACTACGCTTGGGAAGGAATGTACGATGCCGACACAGAAGATTGCCCTCAAATTGACCCCGCTGGATCCTCCGCTGGCCCTCTTTCTACTCAGCGCCGTCTTCGGCCTGTGGCCGGCCTACGACCGTAGCCTGTGCTGGAACACGCTGAGCGCGCTGGCCGCGGGTTTCTTGCTGTACGTGGTGATTTCCCGGCTGGCTGTACCCAAGCGTGGGTGGCAGGCCATCGCCATCCTCGCCTTTCTGGCGAGTGCGCTCCTGTCGCTGTACTTTGTCACCCAGTACGCCCATTTTGGCTATGCGGAAAAGGTGGACGCGATCGGCCGCCTGGGGGCGTGGATCGGCAAATTCATCCCGCCCGTTGGCCGCCAGGCGGCCGTCATCTGGGTGCCCGTGGCCAACAGCGTGGCCACCTTTCTGGAAGGAATGTTCTTCCTGGCGGTGGCGCTGGCGTTGGCCGCCAGGCGCTGGGTGTGGCGGATCGGCGGGGCCATCGGCGCGGGCCTGATCGGCCTGGCATTGGCTCTGAGCGCCTCGCGCGGGGCGTGGCTGGCGGTAGTGGTGGCTTCGCTACTGTGGCTGGCTCTCTATTGGCGGCCAGCACGGGTGGTGGCGCTCCTGGGGGCGGTCGTGGCCCTGGGGCTGGTGGTCTACGTGGTCGTGCGGCGCGATATCACCGTGCTGGGCCAGATCCCGGTCGTCAATCGCACGCTCGCTCCGCTGTTCATCCGCCCAGACCGGCTCGACGTGTACCGCACCAGCCTCTACCTGGTCCAGGACTTGCCGCTGACCGGCATCGGCCTGGGTGGACAGTTCGCCATGGTGCAATCCAGATATGCACTGCTCATACGATACCCGTTCCTCACCTATTCTCACAATCTCTACCTGGAGGTGTGGCTCGAGCAGGGGCTGGCGGGCGCGGTGGCGTGGCTGTGGCTGATGGCGGCGCTATTCCAGGCGGCCCGAACGTACGCCAGGCCCGAGTCCGACTTCTTGTACCAGGGCACCTGGTTGGGCCTCACCGCCATCTTTGTACATGGCCTCAGCGATGCCCGGCAGTACGTGGAACCATGGTGCTGGGCTCCGTTCTTCGTACTGCTGGGGCTGAACGCGGGCATCATCCTGCGCCGGGCTCCCGACCAGCCCCGCAGGCGAGGGTGGGTCGCTCCGGCTGCCGTGGTAGGGGCCTTTCTGATCGCCGTCTTGTTCGGCCTGCACCCTCTCCCCGCCACGCTGCACGCCAACCTGGGCTGCGTGTTGCAAGCGCGCGGCGACCTGCCCGCGTCGCTGGACGATGGGCAGCGGGTGGCCTTGCGGCAGCAGGCAGTAGACCACTACCGGCGCGCGATCCAGAGCGCACCTCACGACCGGACCGCCCAGCAGCGGCTGGGGCAAATCCTGGTGGACGAGGGCCAGTTCCAGCAGGCGGTCGAGCACCTGGAGATGGCGTGGCAGGCCGATCCCCACAACACCACCACGCGCAAGGCGCTCGGGCTGGCGTACGTGTGGGTCGGCGATCTGGAGAAGGCAAGCCCTTTGCTCCAGGAGGTACCCGACATCGTCCAGGAACTCAATACCTGGGGATGGTGGCGGGGTACGCAACAGCAGACCGAACAGGCGATCTACGCCTACCGCACGTCGCTGTTGCTGAAGCCGGACCAGCCGGAGGTGAAGGAGGTGCTCGACGGATTATAAGTGATTCTCTTCGCTAGCCGCCTGACGGGTACGGGCCTCCCACGGCATGCGGGCTAGCCATACTCGTAGAACCCCCGCCCGGCCTTGCGCCCCAGGTGGCCGGCGGCGACCATGCGCTTCAGGAGCGGGCAGGGGCGGTACTTGTCGTCCCCCAGCCCCTCGTGCAGCACCTCCATGATGTTGAGCACGATGTCCAGTCCGATCAGGTCGGCCAACTCCAGCGGCCCCAGCGGGTGGTTCATCCCCAACTTCATCACCGTGTCAATTCCCTCCCGCGTGCCCACCCCTTCCATCAGCGCGTAGATGGCCTCGTTGATCATTGGGCAGAGGATACGGTTGGAGATGAAGCCGGGATAGTCCTGGGCCTCCACCGGGGTCTTGCCCAGACTCTCCGCCAGCGCGACGACGGTGGCCGTCGTCTCGTCGGAGGTCTGCAACGCCCGGATGACCTCGACCAGTTTCATCAACGGCACCGGGTTCATAAAGTGCATGCCGATGACTTTGTCCGGCCGGCGGGTGGCCGCACCCAGTGCGGTGATCGAGATAGAGGAGGTGTTGCTGGCCAGGAGCACCTCCGGCCGGGTGCGCCTGTCCAGTTCGGCAAAGACCCGTTGCTTGACCTCCAGGTTCTCGACCACCACTTCGACCACGAAATCGGCGTCGGCGGCCGCCGCCAGGTCGGTGGCGGTCGCAATGTTCGCCAGCGCCGCCTGCCGCTGCTCGTCGGTCAGCCGCCCCTTGCTGTGTAGTTTCTCGACCGACGTCTTGATGGACGTCGTCGCCCGCTCGAGTTGCTCCGGCACGACGTCAATGAGGGTAACCCGGTAACCGTACGTCGCACACACCTGGGCGATCCCATTGCCCATCGTGCCCGCACCAATAACCGCAACGTGCTTAATCTCCATCTTGGCTCCTCCTGAATCGAGCACGCCTCACGCTTCACGTTTCACGTTTCACGCATCACGTATCCCAAGTTGCGCGCCATTACTCGAGTTCGATCGCCATCGCCACCGCTTCGCCGCCGCCCAGGCACAGTGTGGCCAGTCCCCGCTTGAGGCCGCGCTGGCGCAGCGCGTAGATGAGCGTGACGACGACGCGCGTGCCGGAGCAGCCGATAGGATGTCCCAGGGCGATCGCTCCACCGTGGACGTTGACCTTCTCCCACGGCAGCCCCAGTTCCCGCCCGTCGGCCACAGTCTGCGCGGCGAATGCCTCGTTGACCTCGAACAGGTCATAGTCCGCCACGCTCGTGCCGGTCTTGGCCAGCAGTTTGCGCACGGCAAAGATGGGCGCGGTGAAGAGTTCGAGCGGCTCGACTGCCGCCTGGTCGTAGGCCACCACGCGGGCCAGCGGCGTGAGCCCCAGTGCCTCTGCCCTGGCGCGGCTCATCACCACCGTGGCGGCTGCCCCGTCGGTGATGCCCGGCGCGTTGCCGGCGGTGACGACGCCGTCGGGCTGGAAGGCGGGCTTCAGGCGCGCCAACGCCTCCACCGTGGTGTCCCGCCGGGGGGCCTCGTCGGTGTCGAAGAGGAGTGGCGGCCCTTTCCGCTGTGGAATCTCCACCGGCACGACCTCGTCCTTGAAGCGCCCCGCGTCAATCGCGGCCACCGCCTTCATCTGGCTGTTGCAGGCGTACTCGTCCAGTTCCTGCCGCGTCAGGTGGTACTCGCGGGCGATCCACTCGGCCGAATTGCCCATGTGGTGGTTCTCGAAGGCGCACCACAGCCCGTCGTAGACCAGCCCGTCCACCAGTTTGCCATCGCCCAGCCGGTAGCCGAAGCGGGCCTGGGGGAGCAGGTAGGGGCAGTTGTCCATACTCTCCATCCCACCGGCGACGAAGACGTCGCCGTCGCCGGCGGCAATCATGGCGGTAGCCAGCATGATGGCCTTGAGCCCGGAGCCGCAGATCTTGTTGATCGTCGTCGCGCCGACGGTGGCCGGCAGGCCGGCCTTGATGGAGGCCTGGCGGGCGGGGGCCTGGCCCTGCCCGGCCTGGACCACGTTGCCCATCAGCACCTCGTCCACCGAGGCCGGGTCTATGCCCGCGCGACCTACGGCGGCCCGGATGGCAACCCCGCCCAGGTCGGAGGCGGAGAAGGGCACGAGTGTGCCCTGGAACTTGCCGATGGGGGTACGCACGGCCGAGACGATGACGGCTTCCCGAGGATTCATGGATGTTTCCTCCTTTGCTATGATGATTGGTCTGCCAGCAGCCGCTCGAACAGCGGCTGCAACTGGTGATAGGTCTGGTCCAACCATTCGGCGATGACCCTCGTCTGGCCAACGATGGTCATATAGTTGGTGTCCCCGCCCCAGCGGGGGACGACGTGCAGGTGGACGTGCCCGGCCACTCCCGCCCCGGCTACCTCGCCGATGTTCATGCCGAGGTTAAAGCCCTGGGGCTGGTAAGCCTGCCGCAGCACCCGTACACTGAGTTGGGTCAGCGCCAGCAACTCGGCCGCCGTCTCCGCGTCCAGGTCTTCAATGTTCGCCACGTGGGTGTAGGGGACGACCATGAGGTGGCCGTTGTTGTAGGGGAAGCGGTTGAGGATCACGTAGCACAGCCGGCCCCGCTGGACGATGTGGGCTACAACATCCTCCTCGCCAGGCTTGGCACAAAAGAGGCAGCCCTCTGGCCGGGGCTCTGCGCCTCGCAGGTACGCCATGCGCCAGGGGGTCCACAAGTGGCTCATCGGGTATAATTGTACACCGAATCAGCGCAAGAGGCAATCCGCTGTTGACTTTTGTGCAACGTGGGATATATCTCAGGCGCCAGGGGAATCACTTTCTGGCGAACTCGTCTATCAACTTGTGAGGCCCGGCGGCAATCAGGTAGTAGGTATTGCCCTCGCGACGAAACACGCAGCGATATGCATCGTCTATGTAGAACTCCCAGTAGCCGCTGCTGCCCCGTATCCGGTGAATATGGAGGGAGGGGTGGCGGGGGTTTTCAGCGAGGAAGCGAATCTGCTTCTTGAATTTCTCCTGTACTGGCTTGGGCAATGCTTTGTAATCGTTGCGCACGCGCTCGGTGAGTTCAATGATGATATCACTCATCGAGCCACTCCAGCGCCTTCTCAATGCCGCTGGCGGCCACCTGCAGTGTGCGGCCAGCCTGCACATCAGCCTCACCTTCGCGGATGCGGGTTTGCCATTCGTCGGACCAAAAGTAGCCTTGATCGGGATCCTGGCGCAACTGCTCCAGCAATACCTCGATGCGGCGAAAGGTGTCGTAACTGATGAGCACCTCCTTGGGCTGCCCACTCTGGTCGCAGAAAATCCTGGCCTCTGACAATTGGATATCTAACATCGCTGACCTCACTCGTTGACGAACGTAGAACATAGTGCCATTATATCACATCTGAAAGAGCAGACCAATCTGCATCGAGTTCGTCATCGGCCGTAGCGGTTTGACAGTGCTGTTTCAGCGGGTGCAACCTGTTTGCCGCTCGCTGGAAATCAACGATCCCTTGATCTGCACCAACGGCGCCCAGGTGTGGGGCTCGCCAGATGGCCCGGTCTGGGCTTGTCACGCCATTCCCCAGGAAGTCGCATTGGCCATTGCGCAGTTGGCGGATGCAAACGGATGGGAACTGAGCACCACGGTTGGCCCAACGACGTATTGGCGGCAGCGGCCTGACCAGGCACTCGGCCCAATTACTTCCCACGTCACGGTCGTGGCAACCAACTCAGACGCGATCATCGGGGACCCGCTGCGCATCCTGGCAAGTCAGCCCGAGGCTATCGAAGGGATACGGCCATTCTGCCAGCAGTTCGCCGGTCAGTGCTACACGGAGACGTACTATGGCCCCCATGGCCAGGTCCACTCACTGGGCGTCTTTGCCCTCCAGGCCAACAAGGGTACTGCCCTCGCGCTGGTGCTCGACCGGCTGGGGATCGGGCGGGAACGAGTGATGACAATCGGGGACAACCCCAACGATTTGCCCATGTTCTCTCATGCGCGGATCAGCGTCGCCATGGCTAATGCGCCAGATGAAGTGAAGCAGAAGGCCACCGTCGCCGCTCCCAGCAATGATGAGGAGGGAGTAGCCTGGGCTCTGCACTTGCTTTCCAGAAACCTGGTCCATGAAGGAGGTAATGGAGCATATCTTCAATGAAGAGACGTGCGGTGTTGACATCAGTACGGATATGCATTATACTTCATGCGCAGGAGGAGGTATAACATATGTCAAGCATCAAAACGGCGATTTCACTAGATCGGTCACTCTTCGAGCAGGCTGACGCTTTGGCGCAGGAGATGCATTTGTCGCGCAGCCGGCTCTTCGTGCTGGCGCTGGAGGACTTTATCCGCCGGCATCAGAACCGGCAGCTACATGCCAGGCTGAACGAGGCTTACGAGGGAGAACCAGACCCGGCGGAGAGCGCGCGGCTACGGGGGATGCGGCGGCATCACCGGGGGGTAGTCGGGGGTGAGTGGTGATCCGGCAGGGGGAGATCTATTGGATTGAGTTAGAGGATCCCGTGGGATCGGGGCCGGGTTACCGACATCCGCACGTGGTCATCCAGAACAACGTATTCAACTGGAGCCGGATCAACACAGTGGTGGTTTGTGCGCTGACATCGAATCTACGGCGAGCGGAGGTACCGGGGAACGTAGTGTTGGAGGAGGGAGAAGGGGGATTGCCGAAGCAGAGCGTAGTAGTGGTGTCGCAGGTGTTCACAGTAGACAAGAGACAGTTGGCGGAGTATATCGGGACATTGTCGGGTCGGCGGGTACGTCAGGTCGTGGAGGGAGTGAAGTTGGTACTGGAGCCACGGGAAGTGGAGTAGGTGTATGCGGTAGGAGCGGTGACGATGCGAGTTCTTGGCCTCCCCCTGATTTCTTTCGCTCTCCTGGCCCTGGTGGCCAGCGGTTGCAGGCCGGGCCTGTTGCCTACCCCTACCCCCACACCTGCGCTGCCAACCGCCACGCCAACCGGGAACTGGAAACTCGTCTGGTCCGACGAGTTCGATCTCCCCGACGGGTCCGCTGTGGACCCGGCCAGGTGGTCTTTTAACACCGGCGGTGGCGGCTGGGGGAACGGTGAGTTGCAGCACTACACCGACCGCACCGACAACGCCTGCGTCGAAGGCGGAGCATTGGTGATCAAGGCGCAGCAGGAAGACTATGTCAGGTCTGCCTACACCTCGGCGCGCCTGGTCACGCGGGACAAAGGGGATTGGCTCTACGGCCGCTGCGAGATCAGGGCCAAACTCCCCTCCGGCCAGGGCATCTGGCCGGCCTTATGGATGCTGCCCACCGATTGGGAGTACGGCGGCTGGCCAACCAGCGGGGAGATTGACATCGTGGAATTGGTGGGCCACGAACCCGCCAGGGTGCACGGCACGCTCCACTATGGCTCCCCCCATACATCCCAGAGCAATCACTACGACCTGCCCGAGGGCAAGACCTTCGCCGGCGACTACCACGTCTTCGCCCTGGAATGGGAACCGGGCGAAATCCGCTGGTACGTGGACAGCTACCACTACCAGACCCAGCGGGACTGGTTCACCTCCAGCACCAGGGGCGTGTATCCTGCACCGTTCGACAAGCGCTTCTACCTGGTTCTGAACGTCGCGGTCGGCGGAGCCTGGCCCGGATACCCGGACGAGACGACGATCTTCCCCCAGTACATGCGCGTAGACTACGTCCGCGTCTATCAGAAACAGCCTGAGTAGACGTCTACGGTACAACGGCGTGGTTGAACTCCTGGATTTCTCCACCATTCAGTCCGCCCTGACCACCCAGGTCTTCGGACGGGAACTGGCCGTCCTGCCGCGCACCGGCTCGACCAACGACGTGGCGAAGGACCTGGCGGCGCGAGGAGCGCCTGAGGGCACCGTCGTGGTGGCCGACGAACAGACGGCCGGCCGGGGCCGCCTGGCCCGGCGCTGGCTGGCCCCTCCGCGCACCTCTCTCCTCTGCTCGCTTCTCTTCCGCCCCGATCTGCCTCCCATCCAGGCTCAGCGGCTGACGATGCTCTGCTCCCTGGCCGCCGCTGATGCGATCGAGCAGGTGGCCGGTCTGCAAGTCCACCTCAAGTGGCCCAACGACCTGGTAGTCAAATCGCAACTCGCAAATCGCAAGTCTGCCGTCCGCAATCTCCATTCTCCATTCTCCATTCTCTATTCTCCAACCTGGAGGAAACTGGCCGGTATCCTGACGGAGACCGGCATCACAGGCGAACGGCTAGATTTTGCCGTGGTCGGCATCGGGGTCAACGTGAACGTCGAACCGCAAGTGCTGCCCACCCTGGCCCCCGACGCGACCAGCATCCTGGCCGAAGTGGGCTGCCCGGTGGATCGAGTCGCCTTGCTGGTCGCGTTCCTGGCTGGCGTCGAGCGGCGCTACCAGGGCTTGCGGGCCGGCGAGAGCCCATACCGGGAGTGGGCGGTCCGCCTGGCGACGCTGGGCCAGCCGGTGGAGGTGAGCACGCCTGCAGGGGTGCTCGCTGGCGTGGCCGAATCCGTGGACGAGGATGGGGCGCTCCTGCTGCGCCTGCCGGATGGGGGCTTGCGCGTGCTTGTGGCAGGGGATGTCACGTTGACGCTGCCAGATAAAGCAAACCGTCGGTGATGGGCATCACCGACGGTTCTTGGCAGTCTCAGTGCTCATGGGCTTGGGGCTTTGTCCGTCACACGGGCAGTTAACACTCGATGCACAGGAGCCTGCCAGGTACCCCCGCCGCGACTCGAACGCGGGCCATCGGCTTCGGAGGCCGATGCTCTATCCAACTGAGCTACGGGGGCAACGATTACTGTTATACCACATAATGCCCCAAGACGCAAGTCCACGCGCCTACAACTGCAACTCCAGGTGGATCTCGTCCCGCACCGGGATGCCGGCAAAACCCGGTTCGACTTTGCCGTGGTGCTCCACCAATTTGCCCACCAGCACTTCTGTGATGGTGAACCCCAACCGCTGGTAGAATCCCAGCGCCAGCAAGTCGTCGTTGCTCGTGGCGACGATGACCCGCTTTGCCCCCTCGGCGCGGGCCAGTTCGTTCACAGCCGCGACCAGTTCGCGCCCTACCCCCCGCCCCTGCCAGCGCAGCAGGACGTTGAGCATCACCAGGTTGACCGCGTCCCCTTCGCGGGCATAACTGGCCAGGCCGACGATCTCATCCACGTCGCAGGCCAGGTAGGCGGGCAGCGCATCCACCCGGTAACTGTGGCCAAAGCACTCTACCTCGACTTCCCCCCAAAAGTAATGCGCCAGTTCGCCGATGCGCGACCGGTCGGCGGGGGTGGCAGGCCGGATGGTGAGCGGCGGCCGCGGCGCCTTGCCCCGCGGCCCGGTTACCTCCAGCCGGGCGTGCGCCAGGCACAGGTATGCACCGGTCTGGCGGTCGTGGTAGATGGCACCGGCGCCACAGTGGGTACACGATTTCATCTTTGCTCCTTGCAGTAACGATGTTACAATTATACCACAGTGGTCTGCCTGCCGTTCGCGATGCCCCGCGCGCAGCGGGCGCGCGGCACAGACCGCGAGTATAATCTGCATTTGGCCTGTTCATGGTTTCCATTGCGTTACAGAAGCGTTACGGACGATGAATGACTATGCTCCTGCTACCTGGCGGCTCGTCCGTTCGGCCCCCGCCAGTGGGGCGACCAACATGGCGATAGACGAGGCAATCCTGCAGGCGGTCGCCGCCGGGTTGGTCCTGCCCACGCTCCGCCTCTACGCCTGGGAGCCGGGATGCCTGTCGCTGGGCCGGGCCCAGCCCTGGACCGACGTAGACCTGCCGGCCCTGCGGTCGGCCGGCTTCGACCTGGTGCGGAGGCCAACCGGCGGCAAGGCCATCCTGCACGTGGATGAACTGACCTACAGCGTGAGTGCGCCGCAGGCGCTCCCCCAGGTGGCCGGGTCCATCGTCGAAAGTTACCGGCGCCTCAGCGCCGGGCTGGTGCGCGGGCTGGAACGGCTGGGCATGGCCGGCCTCGTCGCCGACCGGCGGGCGGAGAACCGCCACCCCGCAGGCCCGGTCTGCTTCGAGGTGCCCGCCGACTACGAGATCACCGTGGGGGGGCAGAAACTGGTGGGCAGCGCACAGATGCGCACCGGAGACGTGGTGCTCCAGCATGGGGCGCTGCCGCTGTGGGGCGACATCGCCCGCGTTTGCGCGCTGTTGGTGGCACGCCCTGACCCTGCCCACGTGCGCGCCCGGGCCACGACCATGGTCGAGGCGCTGGGCCGGCCGGTCACCTGGGACGAGGTCGCCGAGGCGCTGGCGGCAGGCTTGGCCGAGGCGCTCAACCTGTGCCTGGTTCCGGGCACGTTGACCGGCCAGGAGCAAACCTGGGCCGAGGAGTTGCGGGCCGGCAAATACGCAACGGACGAATGGACCCACCAGGTTTGACCCCCCCGCCCGCCCATGTTATACTCCCCAACACGCACCACGAAACACGGAACACGGAACACGCCCTACGCATTACGAATTACGCATTACGAATTACGAATTACGTATTACTCCATGATCATCGGCTCCTGTAGCATCGAACTGCATCTTCCCGGCAACGGCTCGTTGAAGGGGAAGCGTGGCATCCTCAAGCCCATCCTGGCCCGCCTGCACCGGGAGTTCAACCTGGCTGCCGCCGAGGTGGCCCACCACGACGCCTGGCAGTCGGCCGGAATCGCGCTCGTCACCGTCGCCAACGACCCTGGCCGCGTCCACCTGGTCCTGGAGCAGGCTGTGCACTGGATCGAGACTCACCATCCCGAAGTGCAGGTCGTGGATTGGGAGATCGAAGTCCTATAACGATCCTGACCACCAACACCCAATGGGGTGGCACCATCCGCATGGTCGAGGCACTGGTCTCCCAATTCGGCGACCCGCTCGTACTCCCGCCAGCGGCTGAGGTCAATGTCGGAATAGGGCGGGGTCTGGGAGCGGCTCATACCTGCGCCTGCGCCAGGATCTCGTCGAGCAGGTCCGCGGCAGTGCGGCCGGTCCGCCCGCTCATGGCCACCTGCAGGTCGCGGCGAAAGCCGTGAAGGAGGTCGTCGCCGGTAGCGTAGCGGGTGAGCGCCAGCGCCCGCACACCGTTGGCGATGGCGTAGCGGGGCTCGTGCCGGTCCAGGTCTTCGAAGAAGAACGTGCAACTGGCGTACATGCGCTGCCGGTAAAACTGCGCCTCCAGGAGCGCCAGCAGCCGTTGGCCTCCCTCGCTGCCGAGGTGGCCCAGGCCGTGGCCGGCCAGGAAGCCCGGCCCATCCACCTGGCCCAGGATCACGGCGATATAGTCGTCTCGCAGCGGCCAGGCCTCCACCCCTAGCCTGTGGGCTTCCTGCACGTAGACCCCGTCCAGGTCGCAGGCCAGGTTGTCCAGCGCCCGCCGCAAGGCTCCCTTCCAGCGGCCGTCGCCGGCAGTACAGCCGCAGCCGACGACCCAGCGGTCCAGCCGGTGCGCGCAACTCCAGGCCGTGTTCTCCATCACCTTCAACTCCGCCTGGGGAGGGTTCTGGCGCAGGTAGAGCCCCAACGTCGTCACCTGGTAGCCGTGCGTCTCCCCTCCCGCCAGGATGCGGCCCAGCACCTCCGCCCCCTGCCGGAAGTGGTGGCCGAAGGTCTCCCCGTCGGTGGCGATGAGCGCCAGCCCTCCCCGCTCGCTCCGCCACTCCATGTGTGCCCGCAGCCAGTCCTCTACGCCGGCCGGGTTCGGCATGCCGAAGGAGAGGCCATTCGAGAGGTCCCGGTCGCGCACGAATACTGCGATCTCCCCACCACTGGCAAGCCGCACCCGGTATGGCCCGGCCCCCCTCGCCAGGTCACCCTGCACTTGCTCGTCGGAGAGGACGGTGAAGCGCACGCCCTCCGCCGCCACGATCTCCAGCGTCTCGGCGTCCACCGCCATCTCCGGAAGCCACATCCCGTCGGGCCGGTGGCCGAAACGGTGGGCGAAACTGGCGATCCCCCAGCGGACCTGGCAGATCTTGTCGCGGCGGCGGGCCAGCGGCAGGATGGTGTGGTGGACGGGTTGGGCCACCCCGTTGCTGGCGGCGTGGGCCTGATAATAGTTCCGTTCGGCGGCGACGATGCGTGCGTAAGTGGCGTGGGCCTGCTCGTCCAACCAGCGGGCGAGCGTACCTCCCAGGTTGAAACTGATCTGGCCAAAGTAGCCCGCTTCCGCCAACGGCGCGTAGCACTCGGCGGTGATGCGCTCGTTCCAGTTCAAGTAGGGTGCGGCGTCCGGTTCACGCGGGATGTGCCCGGTGAACGGGTCCGCCCGCGGGGGCTGGTAGCAGTGACAGTGGATGCATAGAACCATTGGCATTACGAACCATTCTACCATCAGCCCAGTGAAAGTGCAATATCGGGCTGACCTTCCCGCAGGCTCGCAAGTGCACCGCGCATACCAAGGATGCCACCCAAGGTGCACATCGTGTGCTGAGCGCCCCCACTGAAGTCTTCGGGAAGATAGTTCGAGTTGCCCACTTCCCGAAAGCAGTGTAGAATGTACTTTCAAGCACTGGCAAGCCCAGGTGGGCGCCAGTTCATCCGACTGATTGCGCGGCCGCCAGCGCCGCGTTGGAGCAAGACAGAAATGAGTGAAATCTCTAATCTCGAATCTCAGATTCCGAATCCTGAAACGCAGGATTCCGCTCCGCACTCCCCACTCCCCACTCCCCACTCCGCAATCCCCACTCCGCACTCCGCAATCCAGGTGGCCGGTGTGCGGTTTCAGCCGACAGGTAAAGTCTACTGCTTCGACGCCAGCATCTGCCCGGACCTGCAGCCGGGTGACTTTGTCCTCGTCGAGACGGCGCGCGGCCAGCAGTTGGGCCGGGTGGTCAACGTGCGGCCTACGTGTGAGGGTAAAGCGGTGGAACTCAAGCCGGTACAACGGCGGGCCACCGGCCACGACCTGGCGTTGCGCCGCCATTGGCAGAGCCAGGAGGCGGAAGCGCTCAAGGTCGCCTGCGAGGTGGCCGAGCGATTGCGTATGCGAGTCAAGATCGTCGTGGCCGAGTACACCTTTGACGGCCAGCGCCTGACGCTGCTGTACGTGAGCGAGGACAAGTTCGACGCCAACCAACTGATCCAGGAGTTGCAGCGCCGGCTGGACGCCCGCGTGGATTTGCGCCGCATCGGCCCCCGCGACCACGCCAAACTGCTGGGGGGCTACGGCGCATGTGGGGAATTGCGCTGTTGTGCCCGCTTTCTCTCCGACTTCAACCCCGTCTCCATCAAGATGGCCAAGACGCAGGGGGTCTCGCTCAACCCGTCTGACATCACGGGCATGTGCGGGCGCCTGCGCTGCTGCCTCGTCTACGAGGAAGAACAGTACAAAGAGGCGAGCCAGACCATGCCCCGGCGCAAGAAGATGGTGCGCACGCCCCACGGCGAGGGCAGGGTGGTGGACCTGCTGCCGTTGAAGGGGGTCGTCGTCGTCCAGATCGAGGACCGGCGCGTCGAAGTGCCGTTGGAAGAGGTGGAGGTCATCTAACCAGCGTGGATTTCAGAACCGAAGCACAAGCGCTGCGCGAGCGGTTGGTCGCCTGGCGGCGCGATTTTCACGTGCACCCGGAACTGGGGTTCCAGGAGCACCGCACGGCGGGCGTCATCGCCGGCGTGTTGCGCGAATTGGGTTACCAGGTGCAGACGGGCGTCGCTCACACCGGCGTGATCGGGCTGTTGAAGGGACGGCATGCGGGACCGGTCGTCATGCTGCGCTGCGACATGGACGCGCTGCCCATCGCCGAGGAGAACGCCGCCGCGTATGCCTCGCAGAACCCGGGCGTGATGCACGCCTGCGGCCACGATGCCCACGTGGCGATCGGGCTGGGCGTCGCGACGCTGATGGCGCAGCACCGGGACGAGATGGCCGGCACGCTCAAACTGGCCTTCCAGCCCGGCGAGGAGGGCATGGACGGAGCCAGGGTGATGATCGAGCAGGGAGCCCTGGAGAACCCCCGCCCCGGCGTCTTCCTGGCCGCCCACGTGTGGAGCGACATGCCCGTCGGCACGGTCAGTGTCTCCTCGGGCGCGGTCATGGCGGCCGCCCACAAGTGGACCTGCACCGTGCGGGGGCAAGGCGGGCACGGGGCACTGCCCCACCAGACGGTGGACCCCATCGTTGCCACGGCCCACGTCGTGACCGCGCTGCAGACGATCGTCAGCCGCAACGTCAGCCCCCTGGAGACGGCGGTGGTGACGGTGGGCACGCTGCACGGCGGGGATGCCTTTAACGTCATCCCGGCCCGGGTGGACCTGAGCGGCACCATCCGCACCTATGACCCGCAGGTGGGGGAGACGGTGGTGCGGCGGGTGCGCGAAGTAGTGGAGGGGGTGGCGGCGGCCTGCGGCGCAACCGCCGAGTTGGACGTCATCCCGCTGACGCCCGCCGTGATCAACGACGCCGGGGTGGCCGAGGTAGTGCGGGCGGCGGCCGAGGCGGTGCTCGGGCCGGAGAACGTTTCCTCTGGCATACGGACCATGGGCAGCGAGGACGCCGCCTTCTTCCTGCAAGCGGTGCCGGGCTGCTATTTCTTCGTCGGGGCGGGGAATGCAGAGCGCGGGCTGGATGCTCCGCACCACAACCCGCGCTTCGACGTGGACGAGGACGTGCTGCCGCTGGGGGTGGCGGTCCTCACGCACGCCCTGGCGCACTATTTGCTCTAGCCGAAATCCCCACCGCAGAGGGGGGTACAGTCACTGCTGCTTTGGCACAGCAGCTCTCAACGAGTTGGCAACTCCGCAACGAGGAAAGACAAAACGATCCATCAGACTTAGAGGCAGTTCAACGAGCATTTCCTTCTATACTCAGTGATGTTTTCTTCAGACGCTCTATTGTCTGCTGAACGAGTAACTGCACACAACGCGAATCCATAGACATAGCAGCTCTCTCAATGAACTGCATGTCCACCTGGCGCTCAATTTCTGAGATCTGCCGGGAGTACATACCTGGTGAAATCTCCCTCCAGTCCGTCAATCTGACTTGATCCACTACTGTCTTCATTTGCTCAGTCCTTTCAAGCGATGATGACATCCGCAATCAACATGCCGAATAAGCTGGCATAGCCCATTACTAGCTGTGAGACTTCAATATCTAGAAAGTCTGTTTCCCTCAAGGAGAGATCGCTGTCAATGTTGAGTACGCCCAAAATCCTGTCTCGGGTGTTGATATCGACAATGGGACTACTAAGAATCGCCCCTAAATGATCAGTCATGGCAATCTGCTCGGAAGTCAAGTTCCAGCTAGGCCCACCTGCATCTTGTTGTGCCCGCCGTAGATCTGCACACTTTTGTTCGCCAGAACCCCAAGCCTGTCCTGCACATCCCTGGTTTTTCTCAAGTTCAACACTGCGGTCCGATGCATTCTCCATTCTATAGTGAAAATGAATTGCCAACTTGTTGTTCTTAATCAACATGATGTTAGCTCGATAAATCTCTGGCTTATTTCTCGTCTTCTCTATGCTCCTAACAGCCAGCTCCAAAAACTGTTGTATAGTTAACCTCGCCCTTTCATCACGCAGCCCTACAATCTCCGTCTGTTTCGACGCAATCTGGTAGTAGTGGACATATCCTGTTGTGATGAGTCCAATCCCAAAAAGCACAAGAAACCCTTCGGGCAACCAAGGGGATACTCTCAGCTGGTCAGGAACTATGTAATCTGATGCATCAAATAGGAGTGAAACGGTAGCTGTGACAAAGAGCGCGCTGTAAAATATCCAATCTCCGCGCGTCACAGAGAAGCGTCCAAGACTCCTCGGCACTTATGGGCTCCTATTTTGCTTCAACTACGCCAACATACTAAGGGCTTGATTGTTACATGGACTTCACAAAGGGTTGTCAGGTACGCTAAAGCCAATAGTAATCCGCAAGCTGATCAGGCAGGTTAGTATAGCAAGCCTAGTAATAAAGTCAAGTCTGATGACCACTACTTTATGTGCAGAGCATTTGCCTTGTGGCTTTCAGTAGCGAATATGTGTGTAAAACACTACTTGTATGATCTTAGTACAAAACGAGCTTTCTGTCTGTCAGGAGAGTTTGACACTTGGTGTAAGGATAGTTGGACAAATGATGCTGTGACCAGACAGGGATTAGCCTGGCCACTCTAGGGGGCAATGCGCATGTAATGGACTGGAGGTGGGTAGAAATCCCTTGCCTCTTGCCTTCTGCTTCCCGCTTACCCCTTCACCGCGAATCTGCCGCTGAGCAGGTCCTGGTCGCGGGAGGAGTTGCCGACCATGACCTCGAACTCCCCCGGCTCGACCACCGTCTCCAGATCCCGGTTCACCAGCGCCAGCCGCTCGTAGGGCACCTCCAATCGCACTGTCACCTTCTCCCCCGGCTCCAACTCCACCCGCTGGAACGCTTTCAGTTCCATGACCGGCGTAGTCACCGAACTGGTGACGTCGTGGACGTACAACTGCACGATCTCGACCCCGGCCCGCTCCCCGCTATTCTCGACCTCCACCTCGACGTGCAGCGGCTCCCCCGCCGCCAGTTCCTTCGTCAACACCCTGAGGTTGGAGATGGCGAAACGGGTGTAGGATAGCCCATACCCGAAGGCGAACAGCGGCTCGCGGGGCATGTCCACATACTGGCCGCCGTGCCAGCCGCGTACCTGGTTGTAATAGACCGGCTGCTGCCCCACGTGGTACGGAAAGGAGATGGCCAGTCTCCCGCTCGGGTTGCGGTCGCCGAACAGCATGCCCGCTACCGCCGTGCCCCCTTCCAGGCCGGGGTTCCAGGCCTCCAGGATGGCATGGGCGTGTTCGGCCACCCACGGGATGCTCAAGGGCTTGCTGTTGACCAGCACCACCACCACCGGCGTCCCGCTGGCGTACACCGCCTCCAGGAGCGGTTGCTGAGCGCCGCTCAGGTCGAGGTTGGCCCGGTCGCGCCCTTCACCGGTCAGCGCCAGGGTATCGCCCACCACGACCACCGCCACGTCTGCCCGGCGCGCCAGCGCCGCCGCCTCGGCGATCCCCTCCGTGCTGGGGTCGAGCACGTCGCAGCCCCGGGCATAGTCCACCCGGCAGGCGGATCCTGCCCGCCGGCGGATGCCGTCCAGGACGGTGACGATGCTCTCGCGAGGCCGGTCCGGCAGGTCCGCCGCGTCCAGTTGGCCGCTCCACGACACCCAATCCCCCAGTTGCGCCCGCACGTCGTCGGCGTTGGGGCCGAGCACGGCGATGCGCTTGAGGTCGCCGCGCAGGGGCAGCAGGGCCCCCTCGTTCTTGAGCAGCACCACCGACTGGCAGGCGCTTTCCAGGGCGACCTGGCGGTGCCGGGCGCACCCGATGATGCGCTCCCCCTCCTCGAGCTCCACGTACCGGTTCTGGTCGAACAGGCCCAGGTGGAGCTTGAGGCGCAGGATGCGCCGGACCGCCTCGTCCACGAGCGCCACGTCCAGGCGGCCGCTCCGCACCAGGTTCACCGCCGCCTCGACGAACTCGGGCGTGGACATGGCCACGTCGTTGCCCGCCTCGACCGCCACCTGTACCGCCTCTTCCATCGTCGCGCACACGTTCTGCAAGTAGAGCAGCCACCCGACGTTGTTCCAGTCGGTCACCACGAACCCCTCGAAGCCCCACTCCTCCCGCAGCACCTCGCGCAGGAGCCAGCGGTTGGCCGAGCAGGGCGTGCCGTCAACGGCGTGGTAGCCCGCCATGACGGTCGCGCAGCCGGCCCGCACCGCGTCGTGGAAGGGGCGCAGGAACAGGGAGCGCATGGCGCGTTCCGAGAGGTCGGCTTCCGCCGAGTCCCGTCCCCCCTGCGTGCCCGAATAGCCGGCGTAGTGCTTGGCGCAGGCCAGGATGGTGTGCGGGTCGGCCAGGTCGCGGCCCTGGTAGCCGCGCACGAGCGCGCTACCGAGCAGGCCGACCAGGTACGGGTCTTCGCCGAAGGTCTCGTCAATGCGCCCCCAGCGCAGGTCCCGCGCGGTGTCCAGGACCGGCGAGAAGGTCCACTGCACGCCGGT
>Ga0315284_10002348_pt1 | contig 27106 bp, 26 predicted proteins | sample YL17G09_16_MG_FD_203696 | JGI IMG/M metagenome (GOLD analysis project Ga0315284, IMG submission 203696) | Sediment microbial communities from Yellowstone Lake, YNP, Wyoming, USA - YL17G09_16 | ecosystem: Environmental > Aquatic > Freshwater > Lake > Sediment | place: USA: Wyoming | collected...
TCCTGCTGGACGAGTACTATGACGATCCCCAGGGCGCCAACGGGAACACCGCCTCCTGTACCCACCTCAACCGCATCGCCGCCGCGGAGGGGCTGAGCCTGGCCTGCCGCCTGGCGAACGTCACCGGGTTGGGCATCCACGCCAAGGTCTTCCTGGTGCGCGCCGGGGACGAGCGATGGGTGCACCTGGGGAGCATCAACGGCACCGAGGCCGCCAACAAGCAAAACCGCGAAGTGGCGCTCCAGTTCCACTCGGCGGAAGGCTACGAATGGATGCAGGCCATCTTTGAGCACGATTGGGCTGCCGGCCACAGCCCGCTGCCCCACCACGTCTACCTGCCACTCCTGACACGGGAGTGGACTCCCCCCGCCGGCCACCCGCTCGTCAGCGAAGTCTTCGTCAACCCCGCCGGAGACGATCAAGGCCGGGAGTGGATCGAACTATACAACCCCGGCCCCGAGGTAGGCCTGGCCGGCTGGACGCTGGGGGATGCGCTGGCCCCAGGGGACTATGGTGATGGCCGGTATAGTTTCCCGGCCTCCGCCCGGCTGGCCCGCGGCCAGGTGCTCGTCGTGGCTGCCTGCGCGACGGACTTTTCCGCCGCCTACGGCTTCAACCCGGCCTACGAGTGGGGTGACTGCGATCCGAGCGTGCCGGACCTGGCGCCGGCAGGGCCGTGGGAGGGCTTCGGCCTGGCCCTGGGGAACGAGCGCGACGAGGTGCTCCTGCTGGACACAGGTGGCAGGCTGGTGGATAGCGCCGCCTGGGGTGGCACGTCCCGCGCCGGCGTGACCCCCTTCACCGCTTTCACAGGCCCCTTCCCGGCGGGCGCTTCGCTCAAGCGCTACCCCCCGTCCACCGACCGTGACGACTGCACCCGCGACTTCTACGTCAGCAGCAACCCCTCGCCGGGGCTAGTGGCAGGCAAGTGAGAACACGACCAAGCCTCCCGAAGAGTGCAGGTTTGGGGAGGCTTCACCTAGTCCCTACCTCTCCAGTTCTCTTTCTCCCCGGCTGCGCGGCTCAATCAGTATGATCGGACGATCGAGGCTAGCATGTCGTACACCAGGCAGATCCAATGAAGCCACAATCTGGCCCGCTGTACCCTCGATGACTACTACTGGGCCAATCATTCCCCCTCGGGGGGTGAGAGACATGTCTCGGAGTGCCTGCAGTGTGGGGTCAATGTCATCAGCAAGTTGGACTTGTCGGTGCTCGATCAACGCCCTCCGGTAGTCTACACGCGAAGAGAACTGGGACGGGTCAGGTGCCTGATCACCTCTTTCTCTTCCAGCCTCCTCTACGGGACTGAGAAGCATGACAGTACGTAGAATCTCATTCCTCTTCGCCCTTTTGAGTGCGTCCTGGAGCAAAGGATCTATTTTATCTATATGGCTCTGTTCAAGTCTCATAACGCCACCTTCACCTGAACAAGTCCTGCACCTTGCCGATCGGCAGAACAACCCAGGTCAATGCAACTAGAGAGAAGTTCTTCTACGAGATCACCGACCGTAATGCCCGGATACTTTTCCAGGATGAGCGCTGCCACACCCGAAACGATGGGCGCTGCCATAGACGTCCCACCCCACGCCTCGTAGCCCCCTCCCATCACCGACGAATACACACCGTCTCCCGGTGCCACCAGGTCCGGCACCGTGTATTGGTGATAGTCGGTGACCAGTATTCCTCCACTGCTGAAACCAGCGACTCGGTTTTCGCGATTGGTAGCCCCGACCTTGACAACTTCGACATAATTGCCCGGACTGCGCGTCCTGTTCCGCCCCTCGTTGCCGCTGGCGCAGACGGGGAGCACACCAAAAGCCATCAGATAGGCGACCACCCCGTGCATCTCGGGCAAATAGCCGCAGATGCCGGCCGATATGTTCGCAATCTGCACCTCGGGTCGCTTGGCCGCCCACCCTAGCGCAAAAATGAAGTCCGAAAGGTTGCCTCGTCCCCCCGGAATCATCACGCCGCTCAGGACCTCCGCCCCCGGCGCGACACCAACTCGTTTACCACAGATAAGCCCGGCTACGTGTGTCCCATGGCCATCGGTATCCCGCGAGGGCTCCATCGACTGAGCCTCCTGTCGGCTCACGTCAAAGGTATACGCTCCCGCCACCCTCCCTTCTAGTTCCGGGTGTGTTGGATCTATACCTGTGTCCAGCACCGCAATGGTGACGCCCACCCCCGACACCGCAAACCCCTGCTCGCGCGCGGCCTTCAGCCCAATAGCATGCAGGTGCCAGAGGTCATCTGCCGAGATTCTCTTTCTAGCGGCCGTCACGTTTCGCCGGGGACGGATCAGTTCAATTGGCCGGTCACGCAGGACGAACACATCAGGCAACTCCCGGCGCATCCGTTCAGCCTCTTCGTCAGGCATGTCCACAATCGTCGTACCGGTGATCTGTACGAAATCTTCCTCTTTCGAGATCTGCTTCACCCCACGACCTTGAGAGTCTGTGATCCATTTAAGGACCTCTTGCGCGACCGGACTCGCCTTCCACAGAGAGAGAACCTCGGCAATCTGCACGGGCCGGCTTTCGGCCGTGAGACTTCTCGAATGGAGTGCTACAGAGTTCACCGTCATATTCGACTTCTGTCGAACGATATAAACACTCAAGGGACCTCCCATTTGCAGGTCTACTATCCGACGACAAATCGTCCCAGAGCATTTTGCGCCTCACTAACAGTATACTGGAAAAAACGTGGGTGTCAAGACTTTAACAGGAATCTTAAGAAAGGCAATCAGGATGGGCAATGAGTTCGGCATACACCCCCTCAATCCGGTCCGCCACGCGCGGCCAGGCGTAGGACTCGGCCCAGCAGGCGGCGCGCTGCCCGATGCGCCGCCGCAGCCCCTCGTCGGTCAACAGCCGCGCGATCTTGGCCGCCAGCGCCGCCGGATCGCGAGCCGGGACGCGGTACCCCGTGCGCCCGTGCTGCACCAGAAAGGCCAACCCGCCCACATCGGAGGCGATTACCGGCGTGCCGCACGCCATCGCCTCCAGCGCCACCATCCCGAAACTCTCATAGTCCGAGGGCATCACCACCATCTCGGCCGCCGAATAGTAATACTGGAGCATATCCTGCTCCCTGGCCCCCAGGAACGTGACGATGTCGCCGATGCCCAATCTCTCCCGCAGCTCCTGCAGGCGCACCATCTCGTCCTGCTCGCGGATGTGGTCGGGTTCGCCACCGATGATGGGGACGCACAGCGCCGTACGCAGCGCAGGCCGCCGGTCCACGACCCGTGCGATCGCCTGCAGCAGGCTCTCAATCCCCTTCAGGGGCTCGATGCGGCCGACGAACAGGATGATGCGCCGGTCCGCACACAGCCCGATGCGCTCCTTGGCCAGCGCCGCCGGGATGGGATGGAAGCGCTCCACATCCACCCCGGGCGAGATGACGCGGATGCGACCCCGCTCAGCGCCGTAGAGCCGCACCAGTTGCTCCTCCTCGGCCGGCGTGGCAGCCACCAGCACGTCAGCCAGGCGCACCATGTCCGTCTCAACCTCGATCCGGCGCGCCGTCTCCCGTTCCTCGGGCCGCCGCGCCACCGCATCCTTCATCCTGCCCAGCGTGTGAAACATGTGCACGATCGGCGCGCCCCAGCGGTCATGCAACAGGCGCGCCACGCCACCGGACAGCCAATAGTGGCTGTGCAGCACGTCGTAGTGCATGCCGTCGGCCTCCGCCTGCGCCAGCACGCCGTCCACAAACTCGGGCAGATGGTCGTAGACCAGGTGCTTGTCGTAGGGGTGCTCGGGCCCGGCGGGGACGTGAATCACGCGCGCCCCGTAGCCCAGGCCACGCTCGTCAATGCGAGGCACGCTGGGATCCTGCGAGCGGGTATAGACGTCCACGCGATGGCCCCGGCTGGCCAGTTCGGCCGACAGGTCCCGCACGTACACGTTCATGCCGCCCGTCTCCTTGCCGCCCAGCGTCGCCAGCGGGCAGGTGTGCACGCTCAACATCGCAACGTGGAACCGGCGCTTGGAGTTGGCCACCACACCCTCACTTGACTGCATCCAGGTCCGGGCGTGCGCCGGCCAGCGCGGCCACGGCGCGCAGCCAGGCATCCCGCTCCTTGCCCCAGGGTTCGTCGTGAAAGCGGTGGTCGTTCTTGCGGATGAACTCGCTCAGATCGCCGACCAGCCGCTCCCAGATAGCCCGCTGTGCAGCGACCAGCGCCTGAAAGGCCCGCTCGTCGCGCACCCGGGCCAGGGCCTGGCGCAAGTGAGGCAGGCACAGGCCATCGGACGACTCGTAGGCGGCCAGCAACCCCCCCTCGCCGAGGAGATGCTTGAGCAACCCCTCCACGTAAATGTCCTCCATCTTCTCCGCCCACACGCAGGCCGGGCACGGGGCCTGGGGCTCGAGCCGGGTCACCAGTTCGGCGGTGGCCGCCGAGGGCTGCCGGGCGTCCAGCGCCTCCTGCACGCGGCGCACGGACAACAGGGCAGGAGCCTGGAACGTCGCCCGTTCCAGGTCGGCGCGCGTACGGCGCAGCACATCGCGCAGGAGAATCGCCACGCCGAGCGAACGGCCCGCGCGCACCAGCCCCCAGGCGTGCAGGTGGCAGAAACCGCGCGCCTGGCTGACCTCGTGCCGCACCCCGGGATCATTGACGCTCTCGTACAGCAGGCCGTCCAGAAACCGGTCGGCGGAATCGGCCTTCAGGCGGCACACCACACACCCCGGCTGCGCCAGCGCATCCCGCAGGTCGTAGAAACTCATCGTCTGGGTATCGGCCTTCACATCGTCTTACCCTTCCCTGAGAACGTGGGATGAATTATACTATAGCGGCTGGATAAAGAAAACGTGAAACGTGAAACGTGAAACGTGATGCGCAATGCGTGTTCCGTGTTGCGTGGTGCGTGGGAACGGAACACGAAACACGAAACACGCACTTCAAAGGAGACAGGTCAACAATGCCGCAAGAGAACGTGCAGATTAGACAACTGGGTTTGGGCGACTACGACGCACTGCTGGCGCTGTGGCAGCGGGCGGGGTTGCACTCGCTCAAGCCCCAGGGCCGCGACAGCCGCGAGACGCTGGCCCAACAACTGGCCAGCGGCGTCCAGAAGATCCTGGGCCTGGAAGTGGATGGCAAACTGGTGGGCGCCGTCATCACCACCCACGACAGCCGCAAGGGCTGGATCAACCGGCTGGCAGTGGATCCCGCCTACCGCCGCCACGACTATGGGAGCCAGTTGGTGGCAGCCGCCGAGGACAGGCTGCGCGCGCAAGGGATGCGCGTCATCGCCGCGCTCGTCGAACCCGGCAACCTCTCCTCACTGGCGCTGTTTCGCAAGGCCGGCTACGTCGAAGGGGACCCAGGCATCCACTACCTGACCAAGCGCGACAGCCGCGACGTCTGAACCTCTTCACGGACGCCCCGCTTCAGCGGGGTCCCCCGCTAGCCGCGACGTCTGAGCCTCTTCACGGACGCCCCGCTTCAGCGGGGTCCCCCGCTAGCCGCGACGTCTGAGCCTCTTCACGGACGCCCCGCTTCAGCGGGGTTCCCCGATAGCCGCGACGTCTGAACCTCTTCACGGACGCCCCGCTTCAGCGGGGTCCCCCGGCTCAAGCCGGGCCTCCATCTCCATTACTTGTAGCGCTGGTAACCCCGGAATACCTCGCCCACGCTGCTACCTTCGTGCACGCGCCGGATCACCTCGCCCAGCAGGCCGGCGACGGAGAGGACGGTGAGGTTCGGCAACCGTTTCTCCGGCGGCAGGTTGATCGAGTTCGTGGTCACGATCTCCTTGACCGAGAGGTCCCGCAACCGTTCGACCGCCGGCGGCGAAAATACGGCGTGCGCAAAACACAGGTATACGTCGCGCGCGCCCTGCTCCCGCACGATGTTGACCGCGTTGACCATCGTACTGCCGGTGCCCACCTCCTCGTCCACGATCACCACGTCGTGCCCCTCCACCTCGCCCACCAGCGTGAGCGCCTCCGTGTCCACCGTCACCCGGCGCTTTTCCACCAACGCCAGGGGCAGGCGTAACTCAGCCGCCATGTTGCGCCCCTTCTTGGCAAAGCCCAGGTCCGCCGCCACGACGACCGCATCCTCCAGCCTCTTGTTGCGAAAATAGTCGGACAGGATGGGAAAGACGGTCAACACGTCTCCCGGAATACTAAAGAAACCCTGGATCTGATCGGCGTGCAGGTCGAGCAGCACGTAGCGGTCAGCCCCGGCCACGCCGATCAGGTCGGCCACCAGCCGGGCGGTGATCGGCACGCGCGGCTGGTCCTTCTTGTCGGAGCGAGCGTAGGCCAGGTAGGGCACGACCGCCGTGATGCGGTCCGGCGAGGCCCGCCGGAGCGTGTCCAGGAAGATCAACAACTCCATCAGATTATGGTTGACCGGGGACGAGGTGGTCTGGATCAGAAACACGTCCTGGCCGCGTATGCTCTCGTGGAGCCGCACAAAGATGTTCTCGTTGGGAAACTGGACGACGTCGCGTCCGGACAATGGTACGTCAAGATACTGGCTGATCTCTTCAGCAAGCACGAGGCAGCCAGTGCCGCCAAACAGTTTGATCGTACCGCGCACGCTTCCTCCTCCCTCAATGAGAAACCCATTTTCTCCTCAGAAAACGGGTTTCTCGAGCATGAACTCCGGTTCCAGGATGCTCATGACGTACTGATCGTGGTACATCCCCTCGCGGAACACTCCCTCGCGCGAGGTCCCTTCGCGCTGGAACCCGGCCTTTTCGTAGCAGCGGATGGCCCGCCCGTTGTCCGCGTCTACCCGCAGGAAAACGCGGTGCAGGTTCATCTCGCGGAAGGCCAAACTGAGCAGCGTGCGGATGGCGTCGGTTCCGTACCCCTGATTCCAGTATGCTTTCTCGCCGATGATGATGCCCAGTTCGCTACACCGGTTTTTCCAGTCAATCGAGTGCAGGCCCACGTTGCCAATGTGCACCCCTTCCAGCGTCTCGACCGCAAACACCACGTCACTTTGCTGCGCCAGCCGCTCCAGCAGCCCGTCGAACCAGCGTTCCTCCTGCGCCAGTGAGAACGGCAGATAGATCGCCAGGTGGCGCCGCACTTCGGGGTCGCCGAACCAGGCCACGTAGCGCGGCAGGTCACTGCGCTCAATCGGTCGTAGCCGCACCTTTTCTCCCAGAATCATGCTTCTCCTCTCACATGACAGGTATCGTTCAACAGCACGATGCGCGGGCGCACCGGGTTCACCTCGACGATCGTGAGCGATCCGTTGCCGAAGCGGAAAGGGGAGTGCCACTGCGCCAACCCAATCAAGTGGTTGAGGTAGGCGCCGAACGTGCCCCCGTGGGCCACCACGCCGACCGGCCCATCCTCGTGCTGGGAGACGATATCATCGAAGGCAGCCACGACCCGCGCCCGAAACTGTGCGTTTCCCTCCTCACCGGGGATGTCGAGGTCCTCCTGGGCCGCTGCCCAACGCTGGGCCACGTCCGGATACTGCTCCGCCACCTGTTCAAACGTCAGTCCCGTAACGCTCCCGATGCCGTACTCCTTGAGCCGCTCGTCGGCCACCACCGGCACGCCCAGTGCCTGGCCGATGATGTCCGCCGTCTCCCGCGCCCGCTGCAAGGGGCTGGTGTACAGAGCGACGATAGCGCCCCCTTGCAACCGCCCGGCCAGCCGGCGCGCCTGCTCCCGCCCCACGTCGTCCAGCGGCGGGTCAGCGTGGCCCTGGATGCGTCCCTCCGCATTCCACACCGACCGCCCATGACGGATCAAAAACAGACGAGTCAACACACTCCTTTGGGAACGCAGACAAACGCAGATGAACGCAGATGAACGCAGATTTTATTGGATCTTGTCATGCGAGTTGTTCCTTGAGCCAGTGCAGAGAGCCTTTGCGGGAGTTGTCGAAAGCCTTGCGCTTGACCTCTGGCTTGGGGCCAAGGTTGAGCAATAGGCCAACCTCGTAGGGTGTGGCCTTCAAGTAGTTGAGCAACTGCGCCTCGTGCTCTTCCAGAAGCTTTTGTACTGACTTCACTTCGACAAGCACAACGTTGGCCACCAACAAGTCAGCGTAATACTCGCCCACCACCTCGCCCTCGTAATAGACCTCGATGCGCGCTTCCTGGACGACGTCCAACTTCATCCCGCGTAGTTCAACTGCCAACGAGTTTCTGTATACTTTCTCCAGGAAACCATAACCGAGCGTGCCATAAACCTTGTAGAACGCCTTGAGGATCAGATCCGTGATGTCGCCATGCTTAAACTCCAACGAACACCTCCTATGCAACAGAATCCATCCGCGTCCATCCGCGTTCCCCTGCGTCCCCCCGCATCCATCCGTGTTCATCCGCGTTTGTCCGCGTTCATCCGCGTTCCCGTTCCTGGACCCAGTATAGCGCGCACCGCTGTGTATACATCCACTTCGCGGGCGGTGATGCGCTCGACCCAGGCCTGCATCTCCCCCTCCCCCACCCGCGCCCGCAACCGGGCGAGCAGTTCCTGCTGGAGAACGTTGATTAACTCCGTCTCGACCCGCGCCCGCGCCCGCCCGGCCCACTGGCCGCTGGCGCACAGATGCTCGCGGTGTGCCGCCACCGCCTTCAGCACCTCCGGCACCCCGCTGCCATCCAGCGCCACCGTCTGCACGATCGGCGGCCGCCAGGCCGGCTCCCCCCCCTCGCCCGCGGGTGAATTCCGGTTGATGGCCATCTCCAGCGCGCGGGCCGTCTGGGCCGCGCCTGGGCGATCAGCCTTGTTGACCACCAGCACGTCGGCGATCTCCAGCAGGCCGGCCTTGAGCGCCTGCACCTCGTCCCCCATCCCCGGAGCCTCGACCACCACGGTGGTGTGGGCCGTGCGCGCAATGTCCACCTCCGATTGCCCCGCCCCCACCGTCTCCACCAGCACGACGGCGAACCCGACCGCGTCGAGCACCTTGACTACGTCGCCCGTGGCCCGCGCCAGGCCCCCCAGGCTCCCCCGCGAGGCCATGCTGCGCACGAACACGCCCGGGTCGCCCGCCAGGTCGCGCATGCGCACCCGGTCGCCCAACAGCGCCCCCCCCGTGAAGGGGCTGGAGGGGTCCACGGCCACCACCCCCACCGTCACGTCCTGGGCGCGCCACCCCTTGGCCAGTTCGTTGACCAGCGTGGACTTGCCGGTGCCAGGCGCACCGGTGATGCCCACCACGTGGGCCTGTCCTGTACGGGGATACAGAGCGGCCAGTGCAGTACGAGCGTCTGCGCCATCGTCTTCGATCAGGGAGATGAGCCGGGCGAGTGCGTAACGGTTGGCGGCCAGCGCCTCCTTGACCAGCTCCACGTCAGGCCTCAGCCAACTGCTGGCGCACGAAATCGGCTACGACCTGCATGCTGGTGCCCGGCCCGAAGACACCCGCTACGCCCAGGTCCTTCAGCGCTGGAACGTCCTCGTCGGGCACGATGCCGCCGACGAAGACCTTGATGTGCCCGAGCCCTGCCTTCTGCAATCCCTCGATCACGCGCGGCACCAACGTCATGTGTGCGCCCGACAGGATGCTCAGCCCCACCGCGTCCACGTCTTCCTGCAACGCCGCCTCGACGATCATCTCCGGCGTCTGGCGCAGCCCGGTGTAAATGACCTCCATGCCGGCGTCCCGCAGCGCGCGGGCGATGACCTTGGCCCCCCGGTCGTGGCCGTCGAGGCCAGGCTTGGCGATCAGAATGCGCAGTCGTTCGCTCATCAGGCTTACCACTCCTTGTCGTCGTCGTCTGGATGCGAAGATTATACAACAGTTCGCATGAGTTGCCAATGGTGCACTCGCGACCGTTCGGCAAGATCCGTCCCCCACCCCCCATGCAACCACTTGGGGTATAATACGTATTACAGTATTGGCAGGGCTTTGGAACGTCCAGATTGAGCGGAGCACACGTGTGACCGACGAAACAGAAGAGATCAGAATGGCCCAGGCAGGGGACCAGTCCGCATTTGGACACCTGGTCACGGCCTATCAAACACCTGTTTATAACCTGGCCTATCGCATGCTGGGCAACGCAGCCGAGGCTGAGGAAGCCGCGCAGGAGGCCTTTTTGCGAGCCTATACGAGCCTGCGCAGCTATGACCCGCAACGTCCCCTTCGCTCGTGGCTCCTGTCCATCACCTCGCACTACTGCATTGACCGGCTGCGCCGGCGGCGGCTGACGTGGCTATCGCTTGACGATGAAGAAAGCGTCGAGCCCGAGCGGCTGGCCAGCGACTGTCCCGACCCGGAAACGGTCGTCGCGCAACAGGAAAGAGAGGCACGCATCCAGCAACTGCTGGCCACCCTCTCCCCGACCGACCGGGCGACGGTCACACTTCGCTACTGGTACGATTGTTCTTACGAGGAGATCGCCGAGACGCTACACCTGACCGTGAGCGCAGTCAAGTCCCGTCTCCACCGCGCCCGCTGTGCACTGGCGGAGACAGTAGAGGGAAAGATGAACTATGCGTTGTGACCAAGCGAGCGAAATGATGTCGGCACGGCTGGATGCTCGCCTCGACGGCACGCACGTGGCCCTTTTGGAGGAGCATCTGGCCACGTGCAGGGCCTGCCTTGCACAATGGCGCAGGATGCAGGCCCTGGATGGCCTGTTGGCCGCCGCCCCCATGGTGCGCGCGCCAGTTCGCCTGCGGGTACAGATGATGGCCCGCCTGGAACGCCGCGAGCGGACGCGCCGGGCCATCATCGGCAGCACGACTCTGGTACTGGGGACAGTGACGCTGGCGCTACTGGTGCTGGCCCCGGCCGCCTTCAACCTGCTGAGCGCGACGGGCATCGCGCCCGCCCTGATCAGCGGTGGCCCAGAGACCCTCGCCCAGTTGCTGGCTCTGCTGGGTGCAATCGGCCGTACACTGCTGGTGCTGGCGGAGAGGCTCGCCGTCCCCCTGGCTCTCCTGAGCCTGTGCGGCCTGGCGACAGCAGCGGCGCTGAACAGCCTGTGGATCGGTGCGGTACGCCGCCTGAGTACGGCCCGCTGAACGATGAACCATGAACAAGATTCTATACGGGAGGGTTAGACAATGAAGTACGTTCTAGTTGTATTGGCAGCGCTTTGCCTGGTAGGTAGCCAACTGGCGTGTTGCCAGATCACGTTGCCTCGCATGCCCGACGTCGAGATCAACGTGCCGACGGTAAAAGTCGGAGAAATGCAAGACGAACAGCAGACGATCCCGCTCGCGGGGGCCGCTGCGGCCACTGTCGAGGTTTCGTTCGGCGCCGGCAGGCTGGAGACGAAGGCCGGCACCTCCGATCAACTCCTCTCCGCTCACTTCCGCTACAACGTCGAGCGCTGGAAGCCAGAGGTCAATTTCGAGGACGGCGTGCTGACCATCGAACAGGGAGGCACCAGGACGGACTGGGGCATCCCCACCGGCAACACCCGCAACGAGTGGGAACTAGAGTTCACTCCCGAGATACCGCTCAAGATGAATTTCGAGATGGGTGCAGGGGATGGGGAGTTGGATTTCAGCGGGCTGCAACTGGCGGAACTCGACGTGAAGTTGGGTGCGGGAGATTTCGAGGTACACTTTGATGAGCCGAACGAAGCCGAGATGAGCCGCCTCACGCTCGATGCCGGGGCCTCCAAACTGGAGGTGACGGGCCTGGGCTACGCCGGGCCGCAGCGGGTCAAGGTACAGGGCGGCGTCGGCGACATCGCCCTGGACTTTACCGGGGCCTGGCCCCGCTCTAGCCAGGTGGACGTCACGGCCGGCGTCGGCGCGCTCACCCTGCGCCTGCCCGACGACGTGGGCGTGCAGGTCGAACTGGAGGGCGGGCTGACGAGCGTGGAGGCGCCCGACCTGCACCGCTCAGGCAACACCTACGTCAACGATGCCTTTGGGAAGACGGAGATCGAACTGCGCATCCACGTCACCGCCGGCATCGGCAACGTCCGCCTGCTTCAAGTATCCAACGGCTAGGCTTTGGAGGTGACTTCATGCACAAGCGATGGTTGATCTGGCTGACCGTGCTGCTGGCCGGAGTACTTCTACTCCCCGCCACGCCAGCATGGGCCGATGGAGGTCCACCAGGTGACGACGGCATCATCATCTGGAATGAGGACTATGCACTCGAAGAAGATGAACGGCTGGAGGGCGACCTGGTCGTCATCAACGGTGACGCGACCCTGGAGGCTGGCAGCCGCGTGGCAGGCTCTGCCATCTTATGGCAAGGCAGCGCCCAGGTGGACGGCACGATTGACAAAGACCTGGTCGTCTCCGGCGGAGATATCACCCTGGGCAGCCATGCTCAGGTGGATGGAGACGTGGTCTGCAGTTGGAACTGTGACCTCAAGCAGGAAGAAGGAGCACGGGTGGGTGGCCGGGTCATCGAGGGGTTGTTCCCGCGCGGCATTCACCTCGAGCCCTGGAACGGCTTCGTCAAGCCCATGGTGCCCTCTCCGCTCAAACTGTGGACCTCTGGCCCCGGCCAGGTATTGCGCTGGATGCTCAACGTCATCCGCAGCGTGGTCGGCATCCTGGTGGTCGCGGCCGTCGCGGGGCTGGTAGCGCTGATCTGGCCTCATCCGCTGGCCCGGGTCGGGCAGACTGTAGTCGAAGCACCGTGGCCCAGCCTGGCGATCGGCCTGTTGACCGTCCTGGCCGCCGCCGTGCTCATCATCGTGCTGGCGATCACCGTCTGCCTGTCCCCCCTGGCCATCCTGTTAGCGCTCGCCCTGAGCGCGGCCGGGTTGTTCGGGTGGGCCGCCGTCGGTGCGCGGGTCGGGGAGCGCTTGCTGCATGCCCTCAACGCCCACCAGGTCACGCCGCTGTGGGCCGCCGGGTTGGGCACGCTGCTCATCAGCCTGATCGGCATCGGGTTGAGCGTGGCCTTCTGCCTGGCTCCGCTGGGGTGGCTCGGCGTCTTCGTCCTGGGCTGCCTCGGGCTGGGCGCGGTGGTGCTGACTCGCTTTGGCACCATGGCCTACACGCCATCCCCTCCCATCCCGCCCGTGCCACCTTCCCCACCTTCGCCTACGCCGGCTCCTCCAGCCCCGGCGGTAGGGGAAGCGCCCCAACCACCGGAAGAGGAAGCCTGACGCCAAGAAACAGTCGACTGGCAAGCCGGGGCGATCCGACGTGGATCTCCCCGGCTTCTTTGTGCGGTTCTGCCGGGTTTTAGCCGTTTCTTAACCCCATTCACACACCCCTATCACCCAGCCCCACTATACTTAGGGCTACCATGCCCACTGCAGTGCTTGACCTTGAATTCGAACATCTCCCTGCCGCCATCACCGTGCCCGGCCACTACGATCATGCGCTGATCCTGGTCCGGGTACACGGGCAACCGGTGGACCAGGTACGGCTGCCGGTCCTGGGAGGACACATCCGCGGCGCCGAATTGCGCGACGCCCTGGCCGAGCGCGCCACCTGGCCCCTCTGGGAAAGGCGGCTTCACGAGTACCTGGGCTGGGAGACAGCCCCCGCCACGCCTGCCACACTCCCCAGGGCCACGGTCGCCATCTGCACCCGCGACCGGCCCGACGACGTGCGCCGTTGCCTGGAGGGCATCCGCAACCTGCCCGACGATGGGCAGGAGGTATTGGTGGTGGACAACTGTCCATCCACCGAGGGGACGCGCCGCGTCGTGGAGGACTGTGGACGCGCCCGCTACGTGCGGGAGGACCGGCCGGGCCTGGACATCGCCCGCAACCGGGCACTGTCTGAAGCGCGGCACGAGATCGTCGCCTTCGTGGACGACGACGCCGTGCCGGATCCGAACTGGCTGCGGGCGCACCTGCGCAATTTTGACGATCCCACGGTGCTGTGCGTCACCGGGCTGACCATGCCGCTCGAGTTAGAAACCGAGGCGCAGGAATGGTTTGAGCGCTACAGCACCTTCGGTCGAGGCTTCCGGCGCACGGTCTTCGACGAGTACGTGGTCAATCCGCTGGCAGCCGGACGGGTGGGCGCCGGAGCCAACATGGCGCTGCGCCGCCACGTACTGGAACTGGTGGGCCCCTTCGACGAAGCGCTCGACGGCGGGACGCTCACCCGCTCGGGCGGAGACACCGAGATGTTCTCACGCATCCTGGCGCAAGGCTACCGCATCGTCTATGACCCGGCCGCGCTGAACTGGCACCGCCACCGGCGCACGTGGGAAGAACTGCGCCGGACGATCTATGGCTACGGCGTGGGGGTCTACGCCCTGTGGACTCGCCGGCTGCTGTTCGAGCGAGAACTGACCATCCCCAAACTGGCCTGGGGCTGGTTCCGCCACACCCAACTGCCGGAATTGGCGCGTGCACTTCTGAAGCGGCCGAACTATATGCCGCTTGACCTGCTCCTGGCCGAGTTACGCGGCTGTGCAAGCGGCCCGTGGGCCTACCTTGCATCCCGCAGGCGACAACGGCGGCGGGACGGCCACCCGCTAGAGGCACCCCTATGACACCCATCGCTAGCGTGATCATCCCTACCCACAACCGATGCTACACCTTGGGGCGTACCTTGGCCGCCCTGGAGCAGCAGACCTATCCCACGCAGCAGTTCGAGGTCGTCGTGGTGGCCGATGGCTGCACGGACGGCACGCTGGACATGCTCGGCCGCTATCAGCCGCCGTTTGCCCTGCAGGCGCTGGAACTGCCAGGACGGGGGCCGGCGGAGGCGCGCAACTGCGGGGCAGCCCAGGCCCAAGGCCGGCTGTTGATCTTCCTGGATGACGACGTCGAGGCTACCCCTGCCCTGATCGAGGCGCACGTGCAGGCTCACGCCGGCGCGCCAGGCCGCGTGGTGATCGGCTACCTGCCCCCCGTCGTCCAGGAACCCGCTAGCATCTTCGGCCTCCAACTGCACCACTGGTGGGAAGCCATGTTCCAGCGCATGCGCCAGCCCGGCCATCGCTATGGCTATTGGGACCTGCTCGGTGGCAACCTTTCCCTCGCCGCCGAGTTATTTGCCCGCGTCGGCGGATTCGACCCCACTCTGCGCTGTCACGAGGACTACGAACTGGGCATCCGGCTGATCGCCGCGGGGGCGTCCTTGACGTTCGCCGCCGATGCGGCCGGCTACCACCACGAAACCACCGGCCTCGACCGTTCGCTCCGGCGCAAATACCATGAAGGGCGGGCCGATGTGATCATCGGGGGCCGCCATCCGGCGCTATGCCCGTCTATGCCGCTGGCCTACTACGACGAGCCGTGGTCGCCCACCAGTCGCAGGTTGCGCGCCCTGGCCTTTGCCTGGCCAATCGGTGGCGATATCCTCGTCGCTGGACTCCGCCGCGTGCTCGACCTGCTGGAGTGGATGCGGCTACACGGCCGCTGGCGCAGGCTCCTGAATGTACTGCTCGATTACTGGTACTGGCGGGGGGTGGCCGAGGAACTGGGCAAACAGAAGACGAGCGCCGCCACCCGGCGCCTGGCCGATTTCCTGCACCAGAACGCCCTTCAGCACAACGAGGAGCCCTGTGAGATTGAACTCGACCTTCGCGAAGGGCTGGAGGTGGCCGAGCAGCGCCTCGACGCGGCGCGGCCGGCCGGCGCGGCCGTGCGCTACGGCCAGCACGTGGTCGGCCACATCGCTCCGAAGCCGGGGGCCGAACAACTGCGTAGCACCCACCTGCGCCCGATCCTGGCGACCGACCTGGCCTGGCCTCTGCTCAAGGCGCTGGCGCTGGAAGCAGTGTCCGGCGACGGGCCGGCCTGGGGGATACAACGACTACAATGAGAACCAAACCTAACATTCCCCTCCGCGGGCAACGATGGCTCTACCTGCGCGATCTGCTGCGCGAACTGGTCGTCCGTGACATGAAACTGCGCTACAAGCGCTCGATCCTGGGCATTGCCTGGTCGCTCCTCAACCCGCTGACCCAGTTGCTGGTCTTTAGTTTTCTCTTTCGCTCGGTGATGCCACTCCACATCCCCAACTACCCCTCCTTCGTGTTCACCGGCGTGCTGGCCTGGAGTTGGTTCCAGAGCGCATTGTTCACAGCCGCCGGCGCCATTACCGACAACCGCGAACTCATCAAGCGGCCCGGCTTCCCCCCGGCCATCCTGCCGGTGGTGACGGTGACGACGCACCTGGTCCACTTTTTATTGGCACTGCCTATTCTGCTCACGTTCGTCGCCCTGGGTGGAGGAAGGCTGACGGGGGCGATCGCGATGCTGCCCCTCGTGATCCTGCTCCAATTCCTGCTGATCCTGGGCCTGGGCTACTTTGTCGCCACCTTCCACGTCACGTTTCGCGACACTCAACACCTCCTGGGCGTGTGCCTGATGCTCCTGTTCTACCTGACGCCCGTCTTCTACGACGCCAGCATCATCCCGGCTCGTTACCAGGCCCTCTACCGCCTGAACCCCATGCTACACCTGATCACGGCCTACCGGACGATCCTGATCCAGGGCAGTTGGCCCGATTTCCGCACCTTGCTGGCGCTCAGCGCCTTCGTCGGGGCGCTCCTATGGCTGGGCCACGCAGTCTTCACCCGCGCCAGTCACCACTTCGTGGAGGAACTGTAACGGATGCAAGCGATGGTTCCCCCTCCCTCATCGGCGATGGCCGAATCAATCGTCGTCCAGGAATTGGGCAAGCGATTTCGCCGGTACCGCGCCGACCGCCCCGCCACGTTCAAGGAAGCACTCTTGCACGGGCTGCACCGGCTGAAGCCAGCAGAAGATTTCTGGGCCTTGCGCGACCTGACCTTTCGCATTCCTGCTGGACGCACGGTCGGCGTGGTCGGCCCCAATGGGGCGGGCAAATCCACACTGCTGCGCCTCATCGGCGGTATCGGGCGCCCTGACGAGGGCAAGGTAAAGGTCCAGGGTCGGGTCGGTGCACTGCTCGACCTGGGTGCAGGCTTTCATCCCGACCTGACCGGGCGCGAGAACGTCTACGTCAACGGCGTGATCGCCGGCTTGACCCGCCACGAGGTCGCCCGCCGCTTCGATGGGATCGTGGCCTTTGCCGAGTTGGAGCCGTTCATAGACAACCCCTTGCGCACCTACAGCACCGGCATGCAGATGCGGCTGGGGTTCGCCGTGGCGGCCCACACCGATCCCGAGATCCTGCTGATTGACGAGATCCTGGCGGTCGGCGACCTGGCCTTCCAGCACAAATGCCTGGACCGCATCGCCCAATTCCAGGCTCAGGGGTGCACGATCATCATCGTATCGCACAGCCCCACTTCGATCCAACAACTGTGCGACGAGGCGCTGTGGCTGCGCCAGGGAAGACTGGTCGCCTACGGTCCGGCAGACGTGGTGGCCGGCCAGTACGTGGCGGAAATGTCGGCCGAGACGCGGCGACGCACGCCAACCGTGCAACCCGTGCTGCGCACACCGGCCGGCACCGAACTGCGCATCAACGAGAACCGCTTCGGTTCGCTGGAGATGGAAATCGTCGCCGTGTGCTTGTTGGACCCGGCCGGCCAGCCGGTCACGGAACTGGACAGTGGAGACCCGCTGCACGTCGAGATCGAATACCTGGCTCCCGAGCCCATCTCTGCCCCCATCTTCGGTGTCACCATCAGCCGGGAGGATGGGCAGGTCTGCTACGACACCAGCACCGAAGCGATGGACCTCCACCTGTCCACCGTCCAGGGAAGAGACCGGATTTCATTCCACGTGGAGCGGCTCGATCTCATCGGTGCACAATACTACGTAGACGTGGGCATCTACCAGCACGAATGGGCCTACGCCTACGATTATCACTGGCACGTCTACCCGCTGGTGGTTCGTCCAACGCGGGGCGAAAAAGGCATCCTGCGCCCGCCCCACCACTGGCAGATAGGCGACAATCAACCCCCCCCACGCAAAGGAGCGGGCCTATGATGGCCGGACCTGCAACCCACTCGCACCACCTTGCGCGCGTTTCCATCATCATCCCCACCCACAACCGGTCGCAGTTGCTGCGGGTGGCGGTCGAGAGCGCGTTGGCCCAGACCTATCCCAACCTGGAAATCATCGTGGTGGACGATGGCTCCACGGACAACACCGCCAGGCTGATGGCCCACTATGCCGGGCGCGTGCTCTACATCCGGCAGGCCAACCGGGACGTCGCCGCCGCTCGCAACACCGGCATTCGAGCGGCGAGCGGTGAGTACCTCACCTTCCTGGACGACGACGATTTCATCCTACCCACCAAACTCGAACGCCAGGTGCAACTGCTGGACTCCCGGCCCGAGATCGGCCTCGTCCATTGTGGATACTACCACACCGACGAGGCGGGCAATCCCGTGGACAAGATGGTGTTTCTGCCGGAGGGAGACGTCCTGAAAGCGCTGGTGTGCGAGAATTTGATCTGGGTGGGCGCCCCGCTGGTCCGCCGCCGCTGCCTCAACCGGGTGGGCCTGTTTGACGAAGCGCTGCCCGCCGTCAACGCCGACTGGTACATGTGGTTGCGCCTGGCCCAGGCCGGTTGCCGGTTTGCCTGCATTCAAGAACCTCTGGGGGCCTACCGCACGCAGCGGGACAGCATGTTGACCAACGTCGCCGGGTTGGAGCACGCCACCTTCGCCGTCCTGGACCGGATTTTCGCCAATCCAGCATTGCCGGAAGACGTGGCCGCGGTGAAGGACCAGGCGTATGGCAGGTGGTGCCTGTGGCTCAGTTGCCGGTATTACGCGGCCGGCCTGTGGGAAAATGGCCGGCGCAACCTGGCCGCAGCCCTGGCTTTGCATCCCCAGTTACTGGAGCACCCGGCGGCACTCCTGCAGATGCTGTGCGACGAGGCCCTGAGCCCCCACGTCGCCGATCCGTTCCAGTTCATCACCGGGGTGTTGGACCACCTGCCACCCGAGGCCATCCGGTTTTGCTCCTACCATGCGCGCCTGGCGAGCCAGGTACACGTCGGGCTCGCCCTGCGCCGCTATGGCGCAGGGGACATCGCCACGGCGCAGCGTGAACTTTCCGCGGCCATCGCCCTGGACCCTGCCATCCTCACGCGGAGACAGAGGTTCGCCGACTCACTGTACCGTTATGCCATGTGCCTGCCCATCCAGGCCCCCTTTGCCTACGTCGAGACCGTGCTCCAGAACCTGCCGGCCACCGCCCGCTCCCTGGAGCGCGTGCGGGCCCGCGTGTTGAGCGACTTGAACATCGGCTGCGCATTTCAGGACTATTTCTCTGGCCGGCCAGGGCTGGCGGCCCGCCGGGTCTTCAGTGCCCTGCGGCATCGCCCATCCTGGCTCGGCAATCGAGGCGTCGTCGCCGTTCTCCTCAAGTCGCTGCCCAAAGGGATCGTATGCCAAAGGTCTCGGTAATCATCCCCGCTTATAATCAGGCCCAGTTCGTCGGGGCAACGGTGGAAAGTGCGCTGGCACAGACCCACCCTGACCTCGAGGTCATCGTCGTGGATGACGGGTCAACAGACGACACTCGGTCAGTCCTGGCTGCCTACAGCGGGAGAATCCACTATGTCTATCAGGAGAACAAGGGACTCTCTGGAGCCAGGAACACGGGGTTTCTGGCTTCTCACGGAGACTACCTGCTCTTCCTGGATAGCGACGACCTGATCCATCCGGACAAGCTTGCACTTCACATATCGCTCATGGAGACTGAACCGGATTTCGGGCTGTCCTACTCGGCCTGGCAGCAAATTGACGAAAATGGGGCACAGATTCTGGGAGAGGTGAGACCGAACAGACAGGGACAACTCCTGAAAGAACTATTACTGCGCCGTTTCTTCTTCTTCGCCAGTGCCGCCGTCATACGTCGCGCATGCCTGGAGGAGACCGGACTGTTTGACGAGTCTTTACGGTGGGGCGAAGACGCGGACATGTGGCTGCGGCTGGCGCGGGCGGGGTGCGCCTTCGGCTACCTGGACCAGCCTCTCCTGCAATACCGCATCCACGCGCAAAGCATGACGGCCAGGGTCAACCCTCAGCAAGTCCAGGGATGGCTCGCCGTCCTCAACAAGTTCTTCGCCGACCCCCAGTTGCCGGCCGACGTTCGAGCGCTCGAAGCCGAGGCCTACGCCGTGTTGCACTATGAGACGGCCGGCCGCTATTATCGAGAGGGCGCGCTTGCGCCGGCCCAACACCACCTCGATCAGGCCATCCGCACGTGCCCAGCGCTGGACGAGGAGTGGTTACTGGAGTGGATCGCAGGCACGGCCCTCGACCCTCGCACCCCCGCGCCTGGCCAGTTCATAGACCAGGTTTTCGACAACCTGACGGCCGAAGCCAGGGGATTGCGCTCACTGCGTCGCCGCGCCCACGCCAGATACCACGCCGCCGCTGCCTTTTCCGCCTATCACAGCCACGACCTGAAAAAGACGCGCCAACACCTCTGGCCGGCCCTGAGAGGAGACCCAGGCCTGATCAGGAATCGTGGGTTGGTGCGCATCGCCATCCAATCGTTGTTCAGGCTTATGTCTTTATGACCACGAGAGCACTGAGCCCACCGCCATCCACTCCGCCGGTCAGCGTGATCATCCCCGTGTACAACGGGGCTGCCACGATCGCCGCCTGCCTGGAAAGCGTGTTGAACCAGACCTACCCTGCCGATGCATACGACGTCATCGTCGTGGAAAACGGCTCGACCGACGAGACCAGCCCAATCGTCGAGCGGTACCCGGTCCGCCTCTTCCATAACCGCGAGCGCGGACCATCCCCTGCCCGCAACCTGGGAGTGGCCACGAGTGAGGCGGACGTCGTCGCCTTCACCGATGCCGACTGCGTGGCCGACCCGCACTGGCTGTCGGAGTTGGTCAAACCCTACGCGGACCCCCAGGTGGGGGGGGTGGGCGGGGCCATCCTGGCCTATGCCCACCCGGACCGTACCCTGGTGGAGGCGTTCTCAGAAAGACAGGCACCGCTGGTGAACTTTGTGAGCGGCGAGGACGAGTTCCTGCCGCACATCTACACGGCCAACGCCTCGTATCGCCGGGACCTCCTCGCGCAGATCGGCAGTTTCAATCCTCACATCGTCACGGGCGAGGACGTTGACCTGTCCTGGCGGCTCCAACTCCAGACGGCCGCCCGGTTACAATTTGCCCCCCAGGCCATCATCTATCATCACCACCGCTCCACTGTGAAGGGGCTAGCCCGGCAATACCGCCAGTACGGTTTCGGTGAGATCGTGCTCGACACCATGTACGGCACATACCCCGGGTATCCGCGCAACCGCAGGTACCAGGTGCGCCGCATACTGAGCCAGGCCGCCGCCTTGCCACGCTACGCTTTATCTGCTATATTGCAGCAGGTGCGCGCGGCCGCCGGCCGCACGACCCCATACCAGGCCGCGGCACCAGGACTGTGGTTCCTGATCGAGAGCAGCAATATACGAGGCAAACTGGAAGCGCTGATCGCCACCCGCTTCATGCGAAATGCCCAGCCTGTTTTGAACATGGACGCCCAAGTCCTGATCGGGCGCTTCTTCCCCAGCCACAAGGATTAAGGTCACCGGAGCCGATGGCCACGTGAAGATCCTGTTGATGATCCACCACTTCCCTCCCGACTACCACGCGGGAGCAGAACAGTACGCTTACCGCATCGCCCAAAGGCTGCGGCGGCAGGGCCACGCGATCGAGGTCGCCTGCATCAAATCCATCACAGAGGGCACACTGATCCCCTCTCATACGACAGACGTCTACAATGGCTTGCCCGTCCACCGCCTGCGCTTCGACCTCAGGCAGGCCCCGAATCCATTCGAGTGGAGTTTTCGTAACCCGGAACTGGGACACTGGCTCACGCTCTTTCTACAACGGACCCGCCCCGACGTGGTTCACCTCAACAGCGGCTACCTCCTGGGAGGCACCGTGCCGGAAGCCGCGTTCGCGTGCCACGTCCCCACCGTGCTGACCCTGCACGACTACTGGTTCATGTGCCCCCTGATCACCCTGCTGCGGACAGACGAAACGATCTGTGAGCGGCCGGTGCCCCCTGCCCATTGTACCTGGTGCTTGCTTTCCCAGTACCGTTGCGACCGCCTGTCGGACAAATGGCTGTGCCGTCATCTGCGCGATGTCTTCGCCGGGCTGAACCGGTCGGAGCGGATGAGTACATCCGGAGCGATAGCCAAAGCGCTGGGCATTGCGCCACACCTGGAACTGATCGCCGAGCGCAAGCGATATCTCAAGCAGGTCCTGGCTGGGCTGGATGCGGTGATCTCACCTTCGCGGTTTCTGATCCACAAGATGGAGCAATACGGGTTTCAGCCGCGCCAGATGGTCTATCTGCCGTTTGGGCTGGACCCAGCCTATTTTTCAGGCCCCAGGTCCAGTAATCCTTCAGCCCCACTGCGCCTCGGGTACATGGGACAGTTTGCGCCCCACAAGGGCGTGCACCTGCTGCTGGCGGCGTTCAAGCAGGTGGCCAGGCGCTCTCCATCGTGCCGGCTGACCCTCTATGGCCAGATATCCACGGCGACCCGTTACGAACGCAGGTTGCTCCAAACGGCCCACGACGCTCCCTCCATTACCTTCGCCGGACCCTATCCGAACGAGCAGGTGGGCCAGGTCCTGAACGGCCTCGACGCAGTCGTGGTGCCCTCGCTCTGGTACGAGAACCGGCCGACGGTCATCGTAGAGGCCCACGCCGCGCGCGTCCCCGTCGTCGCTGCGCGGCTGGGGGGCATGGCGGAACTGGTCCGGCACGACGAAAACGGGCTCCTGTTTGAGCCTGGCAACGTAGAGAGCCTGGCCGCGCAACTGCAGCGCTTGCTGGACGAACCCACCCTCCTCTCACGACTGCGCTCCGGCATCCAGCCGGTGCCGACGATCGAACAGGAAACCGCCACGCTGGTCTCGCTGTACAAGTCCCTCTCGTAAGAAACCAGGCTTAGAAACCTGGTTTTTCTGTAAGCGCAGCGACAAAACCCGGTTTCTTTGTTCCTCTCTGCGGCTTCTCCTCGCGCCCACATCGTGTATAATGCGGTCGGATGTACCCGATGGTCCCATCGGCCCCATCCGCTTCATCTTGACTGCTCACCCGCTCGGCCTGGATCGCCAGACCCAGGCCAGGCATATGCCGCTGGAGGATCACGAGTGATACTCGACCGGATACAGGAACTATTGAGCCAATTCACCGCCTTCTGGTGGGCGAACGACACCGGTACCCCTCTACTGGGACCGGCCTACTCTGCCCGCCAGCAAGCGGCCCGCGAGGCACACCTCGACCGCTTCCTCGACACAGTGACCGCCGAACTGGAACGCATTGCAAGCCCCCCACGCAGTGGGGGGTTCCGTGACAGCCCACCCACGCCCGGCGGCCAACCAAGCCCCCCACGCAGTGGGGGGTTCCGTGACAGCCTGCCCACGCAGCAGCGCATCATCTCCGCCTTCCGCACCTTCGCCAGGTCAGCCCTGGATTTCGAAGAGCGCCACCTGCACGTCCTCCTCTCGCGCGGCTTCACCCAGGCTCTGACCGAGTTTGCCCAGGCCGCCCACCGCTTCGATCCCACCCTCAGCGGCAGCGACGTCTTCCAGGCCAGCCGCAACGTCTCCGCCATGAACGGGCTGCAACTGCTGATGGGCGAGCCGGTCCGGTTGACCCCGGCCATCTTTGCCTACAGCATGCTCTACCCCTACAGCGACAACTACCTGGACGACCCCGCCATCCCTCCCGAGACCAAGGCCGCCTTCAACGCACGGTTGGCCCGGCGGCTGGCGGGGGAGCACGTCACGCCGGGGGACGCCCGCGAGCGGATCGTCTACGACCTGGTGGGCATGATCGAAGGCCAATACGACCGCCCGCGCTACCCGCAGGTATTCGAGAGCCTGCTGGCCATCCACCGCGCGCAAGGTGAGAGCGTGCGCCTGCTCCATCGCCAGGCTTCGCCATACGAGGTTGACGTTCTGGGAATCAGCCTCGAGAAAGGGGGCGCGTCGGTGCTGGCCGACGGCTACCTGGTGGCCGGGTCGCTCACCCAGGCCCAGGAGGAATTCCTGTTTGGCTGGGGAGCCTTCCTGCAACTGGTGGACGACCTGCAGGACGTCGCAGGGGACCGCCAGGGCGGGCTGCTGACGGTCTTTTCCCAGACCGCCACCCACTGGCCGCTGGATAGGCTCACCGGCCGGGCATTTCAGTTTGGCGCCCGCGTCCTGCAGCGCTTGGATTGCTTCCACGCGCCCGGCCCCGACGCTGCCGCCCTCAAGGAACTGATGGTACGCAGCGCTTCCCTGCTCCTGGTGGACGCGGCGGGGCGCGCGGGCCGTTTCCACACCCGCCGCTACCTCCGCGACCTGGAGGCCCATTCCCCCTTCCGCTTCTCCTTCCTCAATAGGTCCCGCCAGAGGCTGGCGCGCCAGCGCGTGTCGCTCGTGCGGATGGTTGAAGCCTTCGCCGCCTCCGAGAACACAGCACCGCCCGCTCTCCTCTCAATGGGGCAGCCATCACGAGGCCCATAATGACTACGCGAAAACGCCGCCCCCCCATCCGTGTTCCTGCCCCCTCCGATCCGTCCATCCTGCCCATCCGTGTTTTTGCCTACTCCGAGCGCTACGAGCAGGCGTTGCGCCTGGCCACCACCGTCCACCGCCACCAGAACCGCAAAGGAGCCGACCTGCCCTACATCAGCCATCCCGTCCACGTCTCGGTCATCCTGCTGCGCTATGGCTTCTCGACCGACGTGGCGATCGCCGGGCTATTGCACGACGTGGTAGAAGACCAGGGAGTTGACCTCTCGGAGATCGAAGAGCAGTTCGGACCCCAGGTGGCGGAGTTCGTGGCAGCCCTCTCCGAGCGCAAGACCGACGATCTGGGCGCCAGGCGCCCCTGGGAGGTGCGCAAGCGGGAGGCGTTGGAGCACATGCGCGAGGGGAGCCTGGAGGTGGTGGCAGTCAAGGCGGCCGACGCGCTGCACAACGCCCGCGCCACCACCTTGGACGCCCGGCGGGAAGGCCCTGGCATCTGGCAGCGCTTCACCCGTGGCCCCGTGGCGCTCGTGGACCACTACCGCGACATCGTCCAGGTGGCGCGGGAGCGCATGGGCGATCACCCCCTGGTAGACGAATTGGCGGAGGCGGTGGAGGAAGTGGCGCAGGTGGTGGAGGAAGTGGGTTTGACTTTTCGACAAAGTGTGGTACACTGGTTTCAGTAGGACAGAGTAGGCTGCGACTGTATATTCAGGACCGTCCAGGCTTACAGAGACTGGACGGTCTCTTTGTGTATCAGCCACGCTGCTCTGGCCAAGTTTCATACAAGTTAAGGAGTTAAGTAAGTGACCGAACGAGAAACTGGAACCGTCAAATGGTTCAACGACGCCAAGGGATTTGGCTTCATCTCCCGCGACTCCGGGGAGGACGTATTCGTCCACTACTCGGCCCTCGAGGGAGATTCGTTCCGCACCTTGCGCGAAAATCAGCGGGTTGAGTTCGCCGTCGAGCGGACCGCCAAAGGACTGCAGGCCGTCAGCGTGAGGGCTCTGTAGCCAGTCCAGTACAGCCTATGCTGCACTGAGAAGGAGAAAACAAACAATGTCTAAGAAACTGTACGTCGGTAACCTGGATTACGCGACGACCGAGGCCGACCTGTCCGCGCTCTTCGCCGGCGTCGGGGAGGTCGTGTCCGTGAACCTGATCATGGACCGCATGACGGGCCATTCCCGAGGCTTTGCCTTCGTCGAGATGGCGGAGGCCAGCGCCGCCCAGCAGGCCATCAACGAACTCAACGGCAAGACCATGGGTGCGCAGCAGATCAAGGTTGCAGAGGCACGTCCGCAGCAATCTCGTGAACAGCGAGGCTACGAGGATCGGGGAGGCCGTAATCGTTACTAGGCCCCCCTGGCTACGATGACCGACCGCACGGCTTGTCCGCAAGCCGTGCGGTTTTAATTTCATTTTGAACCTCGCCGCCGTCTTCCGGCGGCTCCCGCCGCTCGCGGCCGCCCGTCTGCTCCTCCAGAAACGCGAACAACGCCACCGCCTGTACGAACAAGTGCACACATAGGCGCGGACCCACAGCCAGCCGCGCTGGTTGACAACCGCACCATCCCGCCTATAATCCACGTCCCAGGAGACCTGATGGCACAGGCACGTACCTCCCGCCTGGTCTTCGAACGCGGCGCCACGTTTGAGTACTGAATCGCCAACCGCACCCTGCTGCGATGGGTGTTTCTCACAATCCTGAGCAATCAACGAGGAGGTCCACGATGCGTGACGAACTGATCGTCCAACCGGATGTACTTGTGCGCCCGGATGTACTCATCCGCCCGGATGTACTCATCCGCCCGGATGTACTCATCCGCCCGGATGTACTCATCCGCCCGGATGTACTCATCCGCCACTATCAGCCGCGCTCCGAACTGGTGGTGCCCCAGCACCACGTAGCGAGCGCCAAATTCCCGGCCATAGATGCCCACAACCACACCACCTATCCGGGCTTTGGCTGGCAAGAACTCGACGTGGAAGAGACACTGCGCGAACTGGACCTGCTCAACGTCGCCACCGTCGTCAACCTCAGCGGCGGCTCGGGCGACGAGCTCAAGCACAACCTCGAACGGCTCGACCTCGCCTACCCCGGCCGGTTCGTCACCTTCTGCAACGTAGACTTTGCCGGCGTGGGTACCCCCGGCTGGGCCGGGCGGGCCACCGCCCAACTGCAGGCCGACGTCAAGGCCGGCGCCCGCGGCCTCAAGATCTACAAGGAATTGGGCCTGCACTTCCGCGACACTGCCGGCTGCCTGGTCCTGCCCGACGACCCGCGCCTCAGCGACGTGTGGGATGCGGCGGGCGAACTGGGCATCCCGGTGACCATCCACACCGCCGACCCCGTGGCCTTCTTCCGGCCCCTCGACCGCTTCAACGAGCGCTGGGACGAACTGCACGCCTTTCCCGACTGGCACTTTTACGGCCCCCAGTTCCCGACCTTCGAAACCTTGATCGAATCGCTCTACCGGCTGGTCGAGAGTCACCCCAGGACGACGTTCATCACCGCCCACGTGGGCTGCTATCCCGAAAACCTGGGCTTCGTCTCACACGTGCTGGACCGCTACCCGAACCTGTATACCGACGTCGCCGCCCGCATCGCCGAATTGGGCCGCGCCCCCTACACCGCGCGGAACTGGTTCATCCAGTATGCCGACCGCATCCTCTTCGGCACCGACTTTCTACCCAGCATCGCCATGTACCGCACCCATTTCCGCTTCCTGGAGACGGCCGACGAGTACTTTGAGTACGACGCCGGCGCGCCCCTGCCCACCCAGGGCCGCTGGCGCATCTACGGCCTCTACCTGCCCGACCAGGT
>Ga0315284_10002349_pt1 | contig 27103 bp, 27 predicted proteins | sample YL17G09_16_MG_FD_203696 | JGI IMG/M metagenome (GOLD analysis project Ga0315284, IMG submission 203696) | Sediment microbial communities from Yellowstone Lake, YNP, Wyoming, USA - YL17G09_16 | ecosystem: Environmental > Aquatic > Freshwater > Lake > Sediment | place: USA: Wyoming | collected...
ACGGTATTTCCTCTTAGGGGGTGCTTCTGCTAGTCGAACTTCTTTTAGACTAGCCGGCGCTACACCTACGGGGCGATCGTGTGAATTCTCTGCCACTGGTTGCGTGGCAGCGGCCAGGACAGCCGCAACCTTTTCTTTCTCAGAAGCAACCAGGTCGCGGAGCAACGTTACCGTCTGCTCGAATCCTTGGATCTTTCCTGTCTGGGCTATTCGAAGATTTGATGCATTGTGCGCCGCATTGTTGAGCGCGTGTACCCCGCGAAGGAGATACCGTTTAACAAGCTCAAGCGTAGTGGCGTCAAGCTTTCCATCTGCTAGATCTTTGTCAGCGTAACCCAGTAGGGACTCCACTACTTTAGCCCCATCAGAGAAGCCAGTTTGACGACCTTCTAGAAGGGCGAGCTCCGTCCTAGCGCTTTCAAGCGCGTCTTCGACTTTGACGCCTACTTCGTAGGTGACCAACTGCTTCAATTCGGATTTGAGTACGCTCATGGGGCTCCTTCTACCTCATGAACTACGCGTAGGGAATGACGCAGAGGACGTCGTTGGTTTTTACCTTGAACTCAAACTTGAGCCTGGCTGGAGCGGTAATGGTGGACCCCGGGTAATAGTCATTGTTAGCTAGGGAGTCCGCACCAGGCCTAAGAAGATTTCCATTAAGGAATACATCGTAATCAGTCAGGAAGTTTCCAAGACTTAGATCCGGGAGAGCTATGTCTAGATTCCCGCTAGCAAGACTTACATCAAGATCCGCTAGAGTGTTAGCAGTTACACGCGCATATACCTTTGGGTACCTAGGCGTGATATTCTTGGCTTGGTTGATAGCGTTTAGCAGGGAAACTTCGCCGTAATTAGTCTCGAATAGATTCCACTCAGCTATCGTGTCTGAGAGCTTGATCCCTGTCGTCTGAGCCCAGGTGGAACCGGTCTGATTTCCATCATCGAGATACAGCTCACCCGCACCGATAACCCTAAGATCATTGACGCCGACCGTCTCAATTACACCGGCGTTGACGCCAATATCGATACGAGTGGAACCCGTAGCTGTGCTCAATCCAGTACGGAAATCATTAACAACAGCGTCATTGTTGAACACATCGACGTCGATGCCTAGCTGAACTTCGCTAGTGCCTCCGGTGCTGCCTTCCAGAATAGTAAGTAAATCCGCATTCAGCAGATCCCGTACTTTCCACGTAAGAGCTACGGCGTTAAGGTCGAGCGTGGCGTTGGTGAGGAGCTCCACAGGGGTAATGCCCTGGTTGTCGTAGGCGACCTGCCGGGTGACAGTAGCTGCGGACGCAACGTCTACTACAGCGCCGCGGAGGAAGTCCTGCTCGTTCAAATCCTGTAGAGCCTTACGCTCGGCATTTGTGTAGTTGACTACCTTGCCCGCGATGTCCGCCACAGGAACGGCTTCGAGGCCATCGCCTGTAGCATTGATCCTAACAAAGCTAAGCTGTACGCGATTAGGCGTAGTGCCGGTAATCGTGAAACCGTCCGTAGCGTTCTCGGACTGGAGTAGTGCGAAGATGTCGCGGCCTGTCGCTGATTGAATCTTCTCCCTTGTGGTTCCATCCACGATCTCGCAGAGATTCTTAGGGTCGATAGCATTGGATCCCGCTACTGCGGCCAGACTATGTGCCGCGAATGCGCCTGCGGCAGACGCTACAACTGTGCCCCGTGTCACTACTGCGCCAACAGCGGCTACAGTATTGGCAGGGATCTGCGCGATAGAAAGTACAACGAAGTTCTGTAGCGCCGGAACAGTCACATCCGTTAGATTGGTGACGGCAGTCAGGACGCGCTTGCGTTCTAGGTCGTGCAGGTCGGTATTCAGATTGGTGATGCCGCGCTTGGCCCCGTTCTCAAAGGACCCCGGGGTGTTGAGGTCAGACCACCAGTCCCCTGCATTGTCGGCATAGAGAAACCGCTTAGCCTGTGAACGAATAGCGTTTAGATCGCCTTCGATTTCAGTAGCGTTCGTCTCTAGCGTTACACCCGCCGCTATGGTGTCGTCATAGAGGTCAGAGTTACGGATCTGTGTATCTTGACGAATAAAGGTACGCGACATAGGGGCCTCTCCCTCGCGGGGGATTACTGCGTAAAGTTTGGGCTACTCGCCGCGAATAGCTCGGCTTCGTAGATACTTAAAAGCTTCGAAGAATCTCGAATGGTCCGACGTAGTATAGGCGCTCTCCTGCGCCGTTCCCTCGGCCACAGTAAGTTTGAAGGTGAAAATAGCACGGCCCTTGCTTTTGGCGTTTATACCGTTCAACTCCACGCCCTTGATCATCAAATAGCAAGCGAGGCCTATCTTGTCGGTAGAGAATAGTCCGGGTGTCATCGTAGGTAGTCTACCAGAATCACGTCATTTGTCCTCGGGGCGAGCACGAAGATGACGGTGGAGGGTGGGGACACTGTGTAGTCACCCGTACGCCGCTGACGAACGCCATTAAGGTAAAGGCGTTCCGTATCGCTGCGAAACGGGGCTGCGGTTACAAACGAAGCGTTGACGCCATCAATAGCGCCTCCTGGTATTTCGCTGTAAACCTCGGTGCTGCGAGATGGGCCGGTAATAATCATAACGGAAGCCCTTAAAAGGAAAGGGACGCCTGGCATAGCACCAGACGTCCCTAGATTACCACATCACCTGAGCTTACGGGAAGGTGATCGACTGGATCGACAGGCGGTTACCGATACCAATGCCCGGCGCTGCGTACGTCCAGAAGGTGATGGTGTCAGCCTCCTGCTTGATGTACAGGGTCGCATCCTGGAGCAGGAAGAAGTTACCCAGGTAGTTCTCAGGCGAATAGATATACGCCTTCTTCGGGTCGTGGATGGTGGACTTGATGGTGGTGATGACCGGGAAGCCCCAGAGCTTCTCTTCACTCTCCACGCCCTCATCGTAGTGCCGCGACGCAATGTCATTACCGACACTGGTGGCAACCAGGTCAAGGGCCTCGTAGTACAGGCTCTTGGTCATGGTCATCTTGCCGATAGGCCGGCGACGATTTACCATCTTCTGGAAGCCCTGCTTGAACGCAGTGGAGTTAAAACCACCGGCGTTAATGTTCTGCTCGACCGGGTTGAGTGCGATGAGCGCGTCAACCGTCTCTTGCCACTTCTTATCCTCTTGGTCCGCCATGTCCTTGACAGAGTTATCGGAAAGCATCTTCCGAATGTCGTTCTGGTAGGTCATCAGCTGGAACTTCGACTTGGTGAAGTGCTGGCTCTCAGTCTTCCCGAAGAAGACAGAGTAACGCGGCCCCTTGAACCAGGTGCGCGGACCGGCGCCCTGGAACTGGACGAAGGTAGCCACCGACTTGGGCTCCTTCTCCACGATCTTCTTGGGCTCGTCCGTGTTTTCGTCACGGTCGATCTCGTCGTCCTGGAGCAGGACCGGCGTGAGAATCTCACGCGCGTATGACTCCTGACGAACGAACTCGCGGATGAATGCACTGCCTTCCGCCGCTGCCTCTTTGATGCGCCCGTCTTCGATCTTCTTGACGAAGTTCGAGTTGACGAACTGTGCTGAGACTTGCTGGGTTTCTGTCTTGTAAGCCATTTGGAAAAGCCTCCGTGTACATCTGCCCAGAGTCTGAGCGTAAAGGGTTAGTCGTGATAGATATTAGGAAATGCCGCCCTGAGGCACAATAACCTGAAGGACGCCATTGATTGCGTCGAGCCCCGCGGGACCAACAGCGCCGATGATCTGGTCAGTTGCACCAGCAACGGTCACCTTACCTGCGGAGAACGAAACAAGAACGCCGGGCGTGTACGGACCAGCTACAAACTGATCGGTGTTCATGGTGAAGCCACCATTTAGAACGGTAAGCTTCTGCACGAATGAGCCCGTGAAATCCTGGTTACCATCGATGGCAACAAACGCCATCTGGGCATTCAGCCGGGACGCAACAACGTCGCCAGTGGTGCCAAGAAGAGCCTCACCTGTGGTGGTGTCCATCACTACGATGGCGCCCGCCGGGATCGTGCCCGCGACAGGGGTACCTTCCGAGTTGAGGGTCATCCCGCCAGGAACGGCAAGGACCTGTGCGAGGGCTGCAACGGCAACCGGGTTATCAACGGAAACAATGTCAAACTTCGAGTTTAGGATGCTCATTGCGTGTCTCCCTGCTTTCTATCCGCCTGACGGCGTTAGGAATTGATGTAATTACCAAACCGCTCGTAGGCAGCTTCTGCCGCTTCTTTCTTGCTTGTCGGCTGCCTGCTAGCCGATTTCTCGCTTGACCGGCCAAGGCTCTCAACCCCGCCGGTACTGCCAGCCGTCTTCTCCAGCAGCTGCTTAACCGTGGAAAGTACATCTTCCCCGGAGGATGAAAGTTTAGCGAAAACCTCTTCCGGGATCTCCTCGCCGGTTGCTTCCGCGTATTTGTCCGCGACGCTTTTCATGGCAGCGTCACGAGCAGTCTTTACTGCGGCGGCCTTTTCGACTTCATGGCCGTCGATAATCTTGGCCGTCTCTTCGAGCACAGCAGCGACCTTCAGAAGAAAATTAGCGGACATTAGAGCTCACCTTTGTGCGCAGGACGTTCAACGCCCGCGCCGCCTGGATAACCTGCCCGCACTTCACTTGAGTAGTAGCCTCTACAGAGGCGGCTTTCTCCCGAAGAAGGACGGCTAGCTGTTTGAGATTCTCAGACGTCATAGGTTTTCCGGAACTTAGCCAAGTCAGTATAGGTGATTGGTGATGAGTCTGCGATCCGTAGCTGCTCAGCTACTTTCATCAACATCTTTCCAGCCTCTGTCTTGAAAGACTGTTCCTTGGTATAGGCCAATTCCGCCTGCTTAACCACTTGCCCCTGTTCCACTTCGCGCATCACTGACGCAGCTAGCTGGCTTAGATCTTTCATGATTTGCTCCAGCGAACGGTCAGTGCTTGCGCGACAGGGGCCTCGACGCTTGCTGTTTTCACCGTAGCCTTGCGCACAGACAGAGGCAGATTGGCTTCAGCCAATTTGAACAGCTGGGCGTAGGTAGCGCGGGTGACGGAGTTGTACATAACGTATTACCGCTGTGCGGCCGCAATGATCTGCGCGGTTACTTGCGCGGCCTTCATGAACTCGAGGGAAGCGGTCTTGTAGATGGTTTCAACAGTATCGTTGTAACCCTGCACGTAAGACTCTTCCGCTTGCTTCTCCAGGTCGGCCTTAGCGGTGTCGTACCCAAGCTGCGCGGCCTGCTTCACCAGTTCCGCGTTTTCCTGGGAGAACTTGCTGTAGTCAATGGCAACCGGTGAAATCTTAGAGACCGGAGTACCGGAGACCATCTGTTGCGCAGTCTTATTCCACTCCGCCATACGGGCGATCGCAGAATCGGCAAAAGCGGCGCCCAGAAGCTGCGCCTCTTTGACGGCTGCTTCCTTCTCAGCGCCGGCAAGCTCCTGCGCGACCTTCATCACATCATCAACTGGTGACGCCGCCGGGGTGGCGACTGAAGCAGATTTCTCTGTTGAGGAGAGCGCGTCGTGCAGTGCCGAAACAAGCGACGACTGAGTAGAGGCGGTCTTCTCCGCGACAGGAGCGGAAGTATGGTCGCTGGCCTGCTTCTCAGCAGCCTGCACCTCACGGATACCAGCAAGAATTCGGTCGATCTTCATGGGTTAACCCTCAGTTGCAGGAAGTCTAGTAGACCCCCGGTGGAAAAACAAATAACTACCGGAGCAGCACACTACCAATTTTTTCAACGACAGCATCAATATCAATATCAGGGGATAGCACACTGTCTTCTGCGTTACGCGATCCTAGCGTACCAGCGTACTCAGAGAATTTACTGAGTGCATGTCTAACGCCGCCATAGGCGCCCAATGTCCCTAGCACGCCAAGCGACGGGTTATCCGCGTAGAACGAACCGAGCCGATCCAGTACGCGCCGCCCAAGCGGGGCATCCGGATCATTTACAGGCTGGCCACTTTGAAGACGAGAAACGTAGTCATGCCCCAGGGCAGCTACTAGCGCTGCGGACCCTAGAATTGGTAGCCCGACTGAGGCCGCATCAGAGTGCTTGCGCATCTCTGTCAGTGTAGAGATTGGTATACCTTCGTCCGTCAGATACTGTGACCCGTACTCGGGACGAAGAGCCTTGCTGCCAATTAGACCGGCGGTAGCCCAAGTAAGGGGATGGTACGCAGACGGAGTGAGATGCGCTGCCAAACGCCCGCCACCAGCCAGCAGTGCTCCTGTACCAATTAGTTTGGCCAGTTGCTTCTTAGCGATCTCATCATGGGCGTCACGCGCCGCGCCGCGTGTGGTTATATACTTATCCCCTGTCGCGGGGTCGCTGACGTGCAGATTCTCAGTCCAGTTAGGTTCTTCAGACCGTAGCTGGGGCGGTAGAAGACTCCGCGAGAGGTAGTCGGTAATAGTGGAGCGCTTCTCAAGATACTTTTCAGCGACTACACCAATCTCAGGATTTACGTTACCGACAGTATGCTCGTACATCCCGGTGGCCCCCAGTTGCTCGAGAAGCTGAGGGTGCGCTGCGAACAAGTCGAAGATGTGCCCCTGCATTGCTACAACGCCATCTAGTACATGCTCCGGAATTTGGGTGCCCGGCGCTAGGCGTTCTACAATCATTTTAACGAACTCAGGCGTAGTTAGAATTACGCCTGCGGCCGATAGCGTAGAAAGTACTTGGGCTACCGGGTACTTGGCTAGAGACTTGATAGTACCGTCGTCGAAGGAAGGCATCCGACTGACAGCCGGTAGAATCATATCCCGATACTTCTGGGTGTTGTGTACGTCGAGCTCTGAGAGAGGAGACGTCTTATGATCAACTGGTACGCCACGGACGACTTTGTCGATATCAGCGATCTTACGAATCGCTGCCCTCTTCTCCTCTACGGAATCCAGGTACTCCCCAAGCTCGGCGGACGTACGTACCGTATATGAGCTTTCATCCGCGACTTTCTTCATCATGAATCCCGTAAGATCTGCGGGTTTCACGACAAATGAAATGTCGAAGAATTTAGGGGAGGGATTAAGCGCGCCAGCGCGAAGGCCACTTGGCGTTACTTGGCGCATCCCAAACTTAAGGTGGTCGCAATACTGTTTACGCGTCGGAGCTTTGTGCCCGCAGATGGTACAAACGTCATACTTGATCCGGCAGCCCATCGACACCGCAGGATATTCTCCGGCTTCAATGCGTTCCGCCAAGTCAGGCGCCAGATCATTACGAAGACCTAGAAGTAGCTCAACGCGGTGCATCTGAGGATTCCAGAAAGACTTGAGCACGTCGCCGCAAGCTTTCAACGGATCCTTGTTTTGGTGGTGCCGGTAAATCTTGCCATGCTCTTCGAAAGATTTGTAATGATTCGGAAGGACCTCTTGCTGCGTAACCCAGGCGCCGTCAGACGAGCAGCAGCCACACGTAGGCTTAATGCTATTCTTGTAGGGGAACTCGTTGAAACCGTCACCGTTACGATTCAAGTCATATGTCTCGTACGCCCCGAGAGCCAGTACGAGAACGATGCTAGTGCCAGGTTTTGGCTCTACGGCGCGAATGTAGTCGGACGCCTCGCTAGCCGTCTTGGTGAATCGTTCACGCAAAGGACGACCATTAGCGCCCCATAGGAGCACAGGCTGAACCGTCGCTTCGCCAGTAGCGAAGTGCGTGTCGATCTCGACTACCTTACGCAAAGAGGCCTCGCATCAAGTTTACTGCGTATTCCCGACCTAGAAGCTGTACTGCACGAGCTGCGTCGTACTCTTCTCCAGACAACTTCTCAAGTTGTTCATCAAGCATGTCGTCTACATATTCAGCGGTAGCGAGCTTCTGTAGAAGCTCCGCTGTAACGTCGGGGGACGCTGCCAGCTTCTCGCCGGTGACCCGATGCTCTCCTCGCAGAGCCATCATCTCCTGCAGAAGGTCGCCTGAGGAGTTCTTTACGTACGTAAAAACATCGTCACAGGCTGCGGCAAGACTCTCCTGTGCAGAGTGTGCGAGTCCAAGATCCTCACTAGAGGATAGCTTCTCGAGCCCTGCGACTACTTGCAGCTTTTTCCATACGGTAACGTAGCGCATCTTAGCCTCCAAGATCTTTAAGGGCGTTTAGACCCTGATTGACCTGGCGCCACTCCGCCAAGCGAGTCATCAGCTTGGTACCGATGATATCAGCAGCCGTCTTTTCATTAATTTCATCAACGCCGTACATAGTGGCGGCTACCTTATTGAGGCCAAAACGCTGAACGGCCTCACGTAGCTCTGGCGCGATAAACTGGTCAATATTTTCCATGGTTAGTGCCCCTGCCCGTAGTGCGGTTTTGCGTCAGCGATAGCTCGCTCGGTATCCACCAAATTCTTGATGGTAGCGTAGTTAACCCCAGAGCCTCCCATTACGGCTTCACGGAGGAAAGACCTAACAGCATTGATGTCTAGCGAAAGCGTAGGAGCGAACCGTACCATCGTGCCGTAGGAATCTTTAACGAGAGTCCGGCTGTCAGGGTGCCTAGATATGGCATCACTGAGAACCGGGTCCGTGCGTAGAAGCGTATCCACGAGAGCCTTACGCTTGGGTTCGAGCATAAAATGATCTCTAAGCGCGTCAACTCCCGACCCAATTCCGTGAGCGGCTAGGCCTACCAATGCGCCACCTACGGAGGAACCTATACCTTTGCTGATGCCCTCCGTAACAGAGCTGCCCATAGAAGGCCAAAATCCAGGTTCTTTGGTACTCATGCGCTTACCCACAGCGCGAGCAGCCGCGTTACCTATCGATTTAACATCTTTACCGTGCTGAGCCTTGGACTGTTGCTGAAACTTTTTTATACGCGCCTCTAGCTGCTGCATCTCGGACTTGGGCGCCTTCGCGGCTTCCTTGGTCATCGAATACAACTCAGCCTTCTTCTCAAGGAAGGAGTCCAAGCTAGCAACAATCACGCGGCTGGGGTCGGCGTAGGCATTCATGAGTTCGTCCTCATGCTGTTTTTGGGACGTGTTAAAAGCATGCAGGAGTATAGGCGCAAGAGCGGCAGTACCCACAGCGGCTCGAGCTAGCGCAGGTCGTTTCGCTATAGCGGAGCCAGCGTTGCTGATACTTTTGGCCAACGAGCTATTAGGGTCGTGCGTGGGGGATACGAATTTAGACACGCTGCGGTACCCCGCGCCCAGGGCTCCTTTAGCGGAGGAGGCAGCGCCACGAGCGCCTTCCATTAGCGCCAGTCCTCGGCGTAGATCCCCGCTGTCTTCCTTTGGAAGATTAGCCAACACAGCGCGCGGGTCATGCCCGAACGCCTCTTTTTCAAAGAGCGCTAGCACCTGCGCTTTGAAAATAAGGTTCTTCACATTACCGCCCTAGTTCGGGCATGTTCTTATCAACCCAGGCCAATGCACCAGACATTTTCTGGTACGTCTGCCGGGCCTCATGCGCTTCCCGCAAAAGTTTGATCTCCGGGGTGTTATCTACAACAAGGCGTTCCTGTAGGAACGCTACTTTTTCAGCTGTCATAGGAACGCTAGATACTTTTAGCTCTTCGTACAGTACCGCCATCTCAGGCGCGGCGTCTGAGCCTAGATCGGCCCAAGCCATCTTCTCGAAATCCCTGAATTTGGGCCCGTACCCAGGAGCGCGGCGGAAAACATTGGCTAGGCTCCCTAGCTTCTCCTCCCAGTCAGCCCCCGCCGATAGACGAGCCAGCGTGAACTCTGACGCTAGCTTACGTAGATTCAGCACTACCATGTCAACACGGGGTGCCTTCTCAACATATTCTGACGCCACCTTTTCGGTGGAAGCCACATCAAACTTCTTACCTAGACGTTTCTCAAGCATCATGTCAGGCACTTCACCGGCCAATTTGTCGTTGTTGACATTGGCGCTCTGCGGCGGGGCCGAAGCGTGTGACACCATATTACGAATTACAGCTTCAGGGTCGCCGGTATCAAACTCGATCATTTTGTCCCCGCCGTCCTTTTTCTTGAATAGCTCTTGGAAGGTAGAGACATTCGCCAGGCGTACGAGGGTCCTAATCTCTTCAGGATTAAGGTTATTCTCGGTGGCAAATTTCTCGGAGAGCTCATTCAGGCTCTTTTTAGTTACTAGGTGCTGCTCCGCGAGATTCTGGGCGTGCTTTATATACTCTGACTCGTTCCAGCGCATGGCTATATCCTAGTGGAAAATGTCATCCAGCAAAACAGGAGATTTTTCTACCGAGATAGTTTCGTCAACGCCTTCCAAGGCGATACGAAGTTCCTCGTAGGCTTGCTTAGTTGCCTGCGGATCCATCTTCTCGAGGATCTCAGCATTTCGAATAGCGGTAGCCCACCACTTCTGAGATTCTTTGGCTACGCTACTAGTAAGACTATTTCCGCGGTGTGACATACCTCGATAGAATGCGTCGATCATAGTGCGCCGCACGACAACTCGAGTGTCCACGCTCTGCTGACCGCCATACGTCCAAATAAGATATTCAGCCCCGACCATGATGCCGGTCTTTAGAAGCTCCCCGGCATAGGCATCACCGTCGTAATTAGACGCGTATGAAATCTTTTCGAGACGATTCCTGAATGCAGTAACGTCAAAGAAGAGGTACTCATACGCGAGTATTACTAGCGCTGGAATGCCTAGGACAGATGACATTACTGCGCGATCCGCGCCTGAGAGTACGAAAGCATCCAAGACTGCGCGATGCTGCGTATCCAGATATAGATCGTAGGCGTACTCGACTAGGGGATCCGGAGTTCCAGTACGCGTAATAAGCCCGTGGAGAGCTAGCTCGAAATCCCCCGGAGGCGGGGGAGTCGCTGTCTTTACGGATGCGAGCACAGACTCGAACCTGTGCCGTGGTGACGCCCGTTTCATTATTACCCCTGGTAGACGCTATGGTCATTCTGGTCCCGCAGGACGAGTGTGTTCTGATTAATCTTCAGAATCAAATCACCCATTCCACGGAACGTAGAACGAAGATTGTCTTCCAGCGAGATAAAGGCATCGTCGCCAATATCACCCTTGATGCGCATTTCGTCCATCCAGAGCGTAAGTAGCACGCGCCCCAGATTGTCTAGGGACTTCTCAAGGTTCGGCAGATAGCCAGCGACCATCTCTTTGAGAGACGGAGTTTGGGCCATCGACGAAAGAGCCGCAGCGTCGAAAGTACCAGCGTCATTGAGCTGTCCTGCTTGCTCAATGAACTGGGGGTTTACTTGCTGCTGCATCGTATCCATGGACCCGTCATCTGACGACATTGTTGCTTGCGGCGGCTGTTGCTGTTGCGCATTCGGGTCTTGCCCCGGCTGTCCAGCTTGAGGCTGCCCAGCTTGAGGCTGTCCAGCTTGAGGCTGTCCAGCTTGAGGCTGCTGCGCCTGAGCGTTGGGATCCTGCCCAGGCTGCGGCTGACCGCCCATACCTTGAACAGGCGCACCAGCGCCCATCTGAGACGGGTCCATCGGGCCACCCATTGCGGCTGCTGCGGCAGCAGGAGCAGCGCCAGCGCCACCACCACTAGCGATCATGCTAGCGCGTTGCTGGATTGTCTGCACCATTTGCTGCATCTGCGTGAGAGCAGCCATCTGGCCCTGGATGCTCTGCATCTGCTCGGCTACCGCCATATCAACAGGCGACGGGCCTTGAGGCTGTTGCATCTGAGCCTGTTGCATTTGCATCATTGCGGCTTCGGCGGGATCAGGGGCTTGTTCTTTTCCACCTTCGGCGGCGACACTCATCCGCGCCGCCACCTTCTGAAACTTCTCCTGCTCAATAATCCAGAAGGAGTAGTTTCCAGTGTCAGCCGCTTGCTTGAGCGCGAACTCCGCGTCGTCGATGGAAATTACTGCGTCCGTCGCTAGCTTGCGGAGGGCGGAAACAAAATTAGGCGCGTAGTCACCCGAGATGTTGTAGCCATCTTCACCTGTGTACTTAGACACCTTAACCTTCTCGGCGCCCTCCTCTAGCATCGCGTCGGTGGTCCAGTGGAAGATGTCCTTAGGTGACGTGAGGAAGTCGCGCTGTACGAGTTCGCCTTTGGTAGGAAACCAAACGAAGTTGCTCGGCATGTAGACTACGTCGCTATTGGCCGGGATCATCAACTTACTAGTAGGGCTCTTCTCGTCCATGACGAGGGTCTTCTTACCCCAGCCGCCAAGAACCTCGATGTGCTTCTTGCCGTCGGTCGAGGTGATCGATTCGATGGTTACAGGGGCGGTGGCTACGAACGTACCGCCACGCTTCTGTACGAAGATACCCTTTTGACCCTTGCGAGGGCCCGCAGCTGAAGTCTCCCCGACCGTCTTCTTGAAGACAGCAGAACCTTCTAGCTGGCTCATCGCAACCTGCGTACCAAGAAGCACGCTAGACTCGATTAGGTCGCCGTCTTCGGTAATCCCAACATACCGATCCACGTGGAATTCATCTTTGTACCCGGTGATGCCCGGGATACGATACCGAGAATTGTGCCCCTGCAGCGGGTCTGCGGGACCTTCATTGGTGGGGCGGAATCGGATGTTACGCGCCGGAATTCGTTTACCATCCGTGTCAGAGAACAGGTTGATGGGGTTAGCGATAACTAGCGCGACTACGGGCTTCCCATCTTTCTTCCACAGCTTGTAGGCTCCAGCATCTTTGGGCTCGTGCAGATCCAGATAAGGCTGGATCGCTAGAGCACGGTTGACCCTCTTACGGTCATCTTTAGCGTAGTAGCCCTTAACCTTCACACCCTGGAAGGCTGCGGGGGACTTAGAACCAAAGATGTCCTTGAACTCCATTGAGGTAGTCTTGTCGTCTGCGACGTACAAGGCACCACCCGTCATTTTGATCCCGCCGCCATAATCAGCGAGTTTAAGGGAATCGACCAGGGGTTTCTCGCCATAAAACCACACTGCCTGCTTCAGCATCGTGGGGCGAGTTTCAAATAGTTTAGCCGCGGCCGTCTTTACCTTGTTAGGGGCCTTGGAGAGAAAATCAAGGAACGCCAACTTGGGCTCAACTTGGTTACGGGCTTCGTCGAAGACACGACCGGCCTGCTTGATAGCGCTGGAGGTATCTGACGCGTAGCTGTAGCGGCCCGTGGTGGGCGGTACGACAGTGTTTCGGATATCAACATCAGTCGGCATGGTCTTGGGCGGAGTAACACCCCGGCCCATCTCACCAAGCGACTGCTTGTCTAGCTCTTCGAGCCATTCTTTGCTCAAAGGCATGAAAGCGTTAAGATCTTTGTAATAGAGAATATCCAGGGGCTTAACCTGGTTATCCGCCATCACCACAGGGATGTAGATAGTCTGCCCGCGCCGGATAACCACAAAGGCGCCTACACCGGAACCCTTCTCGTGGTCCGTCTCAAGAACTTTGAACGTAACAACATCCGGGGCCACGTTAGGTAGCTTGCTCAAAAGGATGTTGTAGGCCATCTGAGAGAGACCCTGATCGAACAAGGCTTTCGCCTGGTCGCTCGTACCACCTTGTTGGCCCATCCCCTGTGTCCGTGGCGAGATAGCAGGCATTTCGTTCTCCTACAGCAATCAGTTTACCACGTAAAGTAAAACGGCCGCCAGGCCCGGATACTGTGGACCCGACGGCCGTTGCGGGCCAACATGCTAAACGCTACTACTTAGCTTGCGGCCGACGATGCTGCGATTTCACGAATCTTTCCAAGAAGAGCGCTTTCCTTCTTCTGGGAATGCCCGATTTCGTCCTTGTGCTCCGGGTCCTTCTTGTACTTGCTGTGATCAACGTCCTTACCGTGCTTGGACTCATCACCCTTCATGCCCTCGGCTTCAGCCTTCTTCTCGCCGTGAAGCGTATTCAGATACGCCTGACGCCCGGCATGGTCGTAGCCAATCATCTTGCTGATAGCAGCGACCTTCTCATCGTCACTCATCGTAGGCAGGTAAGGCCCCACATCTTCAGCGGTCTTCTTGAAGAGAACCAGGAACGCATCTTCCTCGGACGTCTTCGAAGCGTCGATGACTGAGTTGGTGCCCGAGGGGCTGTTCTTCGGGGCCTTCGGGTGCGGCTGCTCCTTACCAATGCGCGCAGCCTCATCTTCCTTGATGTTCGCGTTGCCACGACCAACATGGTACATGCCCTGGGGACGGTTCTTCTGGTCAAGTGCAGCGACAGTGTCGATCTTTGCGGCGTCGCTCAGCTCGTTCTTATCCTTGCCGTCGTGCAGACCAACTAGCTTGTTGGCAATCTTCTTCAACTGCGCGTCAAGACCCGCGGCCTTGGAAGATCCTGCGTCGTGGGTAAGAGAATTGCTGCCCGCAGGCGTATTAGCCGGACCCTTGGGGTTCTTGCTCAGATCGCCAATGTGTCCCTGAATAGTCTCGAGCTGAGTCTTGCCCATCCCAAGATGATACGCCCCTTCCGGGCGCTGCTTCTTATCGAGCGCGGCGACTTCGCCCCACTGCGCAGCTTGCGACGCATCATTGCCCTTGTCGCCACCCTGGACGAGACCACCCCCAGTAGCGAGCTTGTACTCAGAAGCTGCCTTGTCCATACAGGCAACCGCTGCTTCTGCTGCGAGATCCGGGTACGCAGTAGATGACGCAGTCTTCGTCAGGTCCGCGGACACTTTTGCGGCTTCTGGTGACGGGGGCGGAGGAGCTTCTGCGCCTTCCGGGACAGGAGGACCACCCGCTTCAGGGCTACCAGGAGCGGCGGCGCCAGCTTGCTCCATTAGGGCGTGGGCGATCTCCATTAGCTTGTTGGCGACTTCTGCCATCTGCTCAGGGGAGTGCCCGCCTTCAGGAGAAACTTCCGGCATCCCGCCAGGAAGACCGCCAGCCTCACCAGGAGCGCCAGGGGTGGCGTCAGCAACGGCGTCAGCGGCCTCGTCCATTGCTTCCTTGGACGGGAATGCGACGATCCCGCTACGAACCAGTTCGTGTGCTACGCCTCGCGCCGCTGCCCGCTTAAAAATTCCCATGAAAGTTATCTCCTTCTTACGTTGGCCGGAGTGTAGGCCAGAGTTTGGTGTTTTACAATTTGATACGGGCAGCCATCACCGGTACGACTAGCATAGGAAAAATTACTCACCCGCCGCAACCTCTGAATTTTCTACGGATGGTTTAGGGTCAAAATGGCTACCAATAGCGCGCCCGGCATTCGCTAGAAGCATTCCTCCGCCTACAGTACCAACGGTACCCGCCAGAGGTCCACCTAGCATAGATCCAGCAGTTCTCCCAAGCATATCCCCTACAACTTCACCCCGGCTACTTTCAGGGGACATCTTGGCGAACAAAGCCGTAAGGGCGAGAGGCATCGCGAGGCTACCCGCTATGGACCCCGCCGTACGGGGAAGGCCTTGATGGTATAAACCCGTACCAGGTTTGAACAAGGTACCCGCCCTGATTTGTTTTGCCGCTTCAACAGGATGTCCGAACGCCTGGTTCCTTGTTGACGTAGCTACTTCCTTCCAAAACTCAGGAGATAGTACTCCAGCGTGCTTGGTGAGACCGAACGCCTGAAGCGCCGCCACAACTCCTGCGTTAGTGCTACGTGCGCTCATAGTTAGTAACGCCCTTCGGGGCCCATACCGAATTCAGCGCCATAAGCATAGGCAGATACCGGATGTGTACTATGGCGATCTGACGCTGCACCAGTGCGCGCGCCCTGGAGAAGACTGTCTTTGAGATATCTGTGCGCTAGGCGGGCCATCCAGTCAGGGTGCAGCAGAGGATTCCGCGCCAGGGGGCGCATGAGAAATTCTACTTTGGGGAGGCTAGTCGCCACAGTGACGGAGGTAATGCCGTGAGATTTCAAAGTGGTCAGGGCGCTAGCTGAAAGCGGAGTTCCAACGGTGAAATGCAGAACTTCTTTCCCCAAGGTTAGGCCTTCCGCCTGGTTAAGGGGAACGACTTTTCCACCGCTAGCAGCGGCGTCACGGTAAGTCGTATAGGGGAGTACTTCGCCCTTTATGAGCTCAGGGTGTTCGTCGGAGTGCTCTAGTACTTTGATGTGGCTGAGATCAGCCCTGGCGACCAGCTCAAGATGCCGCTTATCGACGTCGATGCCTTGGCGCTTGTAAATGTCATGGAGCGTGTCAACGAGGTATTGTCTACCGGCGCCAAAACCTTTATGGAGAATGAGGTCATCGGGTTTAGGAATTCCTTCAGAGAGAATATCACCAGCTTCTACTTTCTGACCCGTAGACACCACGGCTTTCAGGTTAGGTCCCACGTAGTGCTGCGTATCTCCAACATAGATATGGCTACCGCCATGTGACGCTGGAACGATCTTAGTAACGGTACCGGCGTGCTCTGCGAGAGCGGCCTTGTTGATGAAGTTCTGGGGGACTTCCAGAAGCTGACGGATACCAGCGATACCTTCCAACTTTGGTGAGGTACCTTTCAGAACGCGCATACCGTGCTTAGCCCCGAGGGCCATTTGCGTCAAGGGCTCCGAGATCGATTGTGCGGCACGAACACCAACATTGATACCAATAGCGTGCGGACGCCCGCGCTCATCAAGACCCTGACATTTTCGGCAAACGCCGTCGGATAGGTCGCATGTCATTGGTGATCGGACATACACAGTCTTGACAGCGTCACGTAGTTTCGATGCGACAGCTTTTGTTACAACATCATTGCGGTGAAATCCTGCTTGATCTTGAGATAGGTAACGGTCAACGACATTGCCGTCTTGGCTATTCAGTGCGATTCCGTTATGCGTCCCACAGTCATCGGCTGTAATAACCATGGGGTACATACTATTAGTCATGATCTTCGACATATCGCCAGGTTCGGCGATAGCGGTGTATGTCTGTACGGTGTTGTGGCGAGCCTCGTTACCGGCGGCCCAGTGATCCGCGGCGGACAGACCTTCTGCGTATGACTTACTGATGAGCCAGGGATTGATAGCTCCGCGACCCGTGGTAGTCGCAACTGGAGAAGCAATTGTCTTCATCAGCTGGGGGATATTTCCGCGGGCGCCTGAAAGAGCCATGGCTGTCATAGAGCCAGGATGTGTTTTGGTATGCTCGAGCATCCTCTTCTGGACATCGAGTATGATGTTTTCCTTCTCCGCCATAGTCTTAGCGTTTTTCATGGCCGCTACACCAGGCGCCATGATCGCATCACGAGACTTATATTCTGGCGTGATATCATCAAGTCCGACCGAGATACCCTCTAGAGTAGAGAGGTCATCTCCAAGCTGTTTAAGCTTACTCACAATCTCTACATACTCCGTGGGATCCTCCTGCGCGAGATCCAGCATCTTCTGCTGGAACTCTTTTTTATTCAAAGTGCCCGTAACGTGATGCTTAAGCGGCAGCAACGAGTTTACGAGGTACTTACCTAGAGTCTGGGACATGGAGAATTAAAGACCGTTAGGGTCTTTTGGCGCCGGAGTGAGAGCATTCTGAATTAGTCCTGCTGCCACGGGGATACCGAGCCCAGATACCATTTGTCCGCCGAAGGTATCCATGAAGGGCTTCTTCGCTGGTGCGGCGCCAGGAGCTCCAGGTGCAGCAGCACCTCCGAATACAGGGCCCTTAGGCGCGGCAGAGGCTACAGGTGGGGCAGCAGGAGGAGCGGCTGGCGCTACCTTCTTAGGGAAGTTCATGACAGGTACGTTGGCTACCTTGAACATGGCGTGGGCTTCTTTAACCCCAGCCTGGTAGTAAATTTGATCAATCATATTGCTGCCCCATCCCGGCCGATGCCGGAGTAATCGTAGGAGGACGCGCCAGTAGCGAAAGGAGAAGACTTAGCGCCCCACCGTACGGGGTTCCCGAAGCGCTTCTTACCCTCATCTTTTAGCGGGGAGACCCCGGGGTCCAAATCTGTAAGATGCTTAGCTAGGCGTTCAGCGGATACGTTCATGTCACCATGAGGGATCGCTCGCTGATAGGAGTCTCCGGCGGTACGAAAGCCGAATTCCTCCTCGGCACGAGCCTGACCTTCAGCGTAAGCTAGTTTCTTAAACATGGCTGAGCCTAGGTTATTTGTTGGAACTGGACAATCTGTTGGGCGCTACGGAGTTCTCTTTACTGCCAACCAGGGCTTCTCGCCGCTTTACGGCATCCTCCAACTTTTTAGCCAACTCCTCTCGGGCTAATTGCCGCCCTTCTTCGAAAGCTAGCTTAAGATGTGGATTCATCGTGGACTCCTTCAATGCTAGCGTGACGCTTGAGGTACTCAATAGCACGGGACAACCGCACGGGGGACTCCCTAGCGAATCCCAGAAGAGTGTTACACGCGGGACAAAGAAGATCGCGCACGGCACCAGTTGTGTGATTGTGGTCTACGCATAAAAAACGATGCTTGCCTGAGGGAGGGTCGCCGCAACAGGCGCAAAGGCCCCGTTGCCTCTGTAGCCTCGCAGAGTAGGCGTCCAAGGAAAGCCCATACGTCTGGAGCAATTTTTTCCTACGTATTTTAAGATACTCAGCAGGATTCTTACGTCGCCATTCCTTTGCGATAGCTATAAATTTTTCAGGATCACGGCGATATTTATCTCTACTCGCCAAAAGAACATTCTCTCGATTCTTGGCGTACCACTCAGCGCTCCTACGTTTGGCTTTACCTGGATTCGCGGAGTCCCAGCGCTTCACGCGGAGACAAACACAGCTCTTACACTCGCTAGTTCTTCCGCATTTAGCCCGTCTATCGATGTAGAATAACGTAAGTACTTTTTTATTACCGCAGGCGGTACGGGTCTTAGTCAGCATAAAGTTATTTTTCACATAGGAACATGCGACGCAAATCATCTGCGTGTTTCTGATCGACTAAAACTGTATTTTCTATCAGTACGCGTAATCCCGTATTCTCCCCACATAGAAGAAGAAGTTCACGCCCACAAACTATCAATTCTTTCTCCGCTTGTAACAGCGTAATGAAAATTTGGTGAAGATCCCCTATGTCCGGTACCCTGGATACCGCCGGTGTAGGCTCTCCTCCTAACGCGGTTATTTTCATCGCCAAATCATACGCAGCGTCTCTCTCCTCTAAGAGGTGCACATTGAAATGGTCGTAGATAGCATCCCTAAAATGCGCTCTAACACGATCCCCGTAATTCATCCACATGATCACAGCGGTGTACTTCAAGCGTAGTAGAGCTTGTAGCTTTTTAACTACCTTCTCCTGCGGAACGGCGAACATGCCCTCTTCAGGGGAGACAGCTAGTGGATGCACGCCCTCCGAAGCAGTGGGCAGCGGAACTTGGGTCTCTACCTCCGCCACCTCAGGCGACTCAGGCGAAGCGCCTCCTGGCAATTCAACTAGAGCCGCCGCCTCAGCCCGCTTAATGTAAAACTGCGTGATCTCATAGCGTGACATAGACATTAGCCCACCTCGACCTTGGTACCTAGGGTGATCTCACCGCGTTTATACGCGGCCAAAGCGTCAGATTTAGTCTTATACTTATGCGTCTTCCCGTTCGGCGAAGCTTCTGCTTTAGACGCCAAGTGCACTCCAAGCATAGCTTCCATCCGGGGAGCTACCATCAAAGAATCCTTGGCCAGGTCTGAGAAGAGAAGATTCGATAGCGTCATTCCCTTAACTTCCTGAACAGCGCCAGGGAGCACCGGAACATGAATCTGAAAGGTATCCCCGTCATAGTCAGCGTTCATTCCTAGCTCAATGAATGGATTGACGTGGATTGTCTTCCCCGCGACGGGTACAGGATTCGCTCCTACGAAACCGTACCGATGCAGCGTCGGCGCTCGATTGACCATGACGGGACGTTCCTTGAGCTCCGCCATAAGAGCGTCGTTCGCCGCCGGGTGTTTATTCTCAACCATCTCTTTGGCGGCTACCGCGCCAAAACCTCGACGTACCAAACGAGCAATAACAAATTTGCCGTACATACCCCAGAGCATGTCTGTAGGTAGACCGATCTCATCCATCCCGAGAGAGCCGTCGGGCGCGATTGTTCCGCGTCCGGATACGTCCTGCTGACGCTTCATTATCTTCTTCTGAAAGAAACTACTCTTAGGAGTAGTCTTGCCTGTTAGGTGCTCGAGTAAGCCTTTCACGTTACGCTTCAAAAGCTTGGGGTTGTCAGACTCGTTGGTTCCGATCACTGCGCCCACGGCGTTAGCCAGGTTCTGCCGTAGTTTGGCATGCTCATCTGGGGGCAAGGTATTCTCATCCACCTGCCGCTGCAGCGATTTATTGTGCAGCATGGCGCTTTGATAGAGATAGTTGGAGTCCCCAACCACCAACTCAGAGCCGCTCTTGCCGGGAAGAATGGGGCGCATTACAGGAGGTAGTACGGGTAGCTTTGACAGTACATAGGCGTCCCCGGCCTTGAGATTCTGTCGGTGTAGGGCGTCAAGGAACTTGATCTGTTTTACCGCGTCGTCAAGTTTGGCACCTTTTATAGTTTTGAGAGACGTTCGAAGTTCAGCTAGGCGCCCCGTGACGTCGATAGCATTGAGCCGTTTCTTCATGACGGCTCCGCCGTTGGAGTAGTAGTGCGCCTCAAATTCTTTAGCCGTCAAACCTAGTAGCCGCCGGGCAGGGTCAACGAAAATAGGATTCATGATCGGCTCAGCGAGCTCGATGTGACTCCACCTGGTACCTGTTGGGCCGCCAGTAACTGCGGGGTCGAACAAGCCCCCACGTTCCGGGGCTAGGTCTTTAGCTCGAACTAGTTTTTCGTTCTGAATGGCTCCGGACGACATCTTAAGAATGTCGTGATCTGTAAGAGGCGATAGAGTACTAATGCTCCCCCGAGTATCTACCTTCACGCCAGCGCCGTGCAGCATCCCGACGAACTTGTCGTAGGCGAAGGATGATTTAAGCGGAGGGAGCGGGAGTCCTAGCTGAACAGCGCGCCAAAACTCATCATTCTTTTGGCTCTTAATGACGGCGGTCTCCCGCAGAACATTGCGAGCATTATGCGCTACCAGGGCATTGAACTCCATCTTGCCGACGGCCTTGGCCCCGTTGTCCCCGCCCTTGATGGGCTGTTGATTGACGTCATAGGCTCCAGTACCGCGAGCAGCGAAGTTGGTCTCCGTTGTCTTGAACAACCGGAGCACGTACTGAGGGCCTACTAGGATACCCGGAATCTTCTTTCCAGATACGGGATCGAATAGGGTCTCTTTGTCCTTGACCCCATGCTCCTTAGCCAGATTCTTAGCCCACTGTACGTTGTCACGCCCAGAGAAGTTCTCCACGGCGATGGGCTTCCCCATCTTCCTCGCAACCTTGGCTACGACTGTCTCCAGGATCTGCGCGGGGTTGATACGAGAGATAACGCCAGCAGAGGTATACAGAACCTCGAGGGGTTTACCGCTCTCATCCTGTAGCATCTTATGGTCGGGTACGATCATTGACACAACGCCCTTATTGCCGTGGCGCCCTGTCAACTTATCCCCCACGCGCATGGGCTCTTTTGTCTTGACCGTAACGACGACGCGCTTATCCGTTACGTGAACGTCGATCACTTCTCCAGGATAGTCGTGCTCCCATGCTCTAACCAACTCACGATATGGGTTCACGAGCGTCTTCTTCAAATTACCGAGAAGCATGTCCGATGCCGACATCTTGCCGCGAACAACCCCAGCGATAAGGATATCATGAGGCATTACAACCGTGCCCTGCTTTACTACACCATTGGACCCCAGCTTACGATACTGATCCTGTGTGTACTTAATGCCGTAATACTGTTGATGAATGTCGCGGCCAATCGTAGCGTCACGTTCAACTTCTACGATCTCCTTATACATATGTTCGGACGTCAACTTCTCCGCGGCGCCCTCTGAGATGACAACTGCGTCATTGGAGTTCATGCCATAGTAGGGAACATACCCAATGGTCATGTTGCGGCCGAGAGCGAATGTGCCATCCCGCGTGAAGTTCGACTCTGCCAGGTGCTGGTCAGCTTCAACGTGATCCCCGGGCTTAACTAGCAGCTCGTGATTGAGGTGCGTCTTGGACGCGAATGGTAGATTCGTATCGTAAGGCACCCTAACTAGATCTTTATCCGCGGACTCCTTAGTACGCTCCGCCAGATAATCGTCCTTGAACTCGTCCCAGGTGTATTCTTTCAAAGATCCGAAACCCCATTCGGGGCCATGCTTCTCGTAGGCGTATTTCGCAGCATCCTTTGAGTCGAACCCCACCATACACTTGTCTTCGTCGTGCGAGCCGTCCTTCTTCTTCTGACGAACGACGTATACATGATCGAAGACACCATCCTCCTTGAGGTAGATATCCACCGTCTCCCCATCATCTCCAACCGTCTTGGGGATGTGGCCGTACGCCACGTACATCTTCTTCTCCCACTTCTTACCTTCGGGAGAAACGCCAGAGCGTACGTCGCCGGGCTCGAGCTCAATTTTCATCAGAAGACCGTTGATCGTCTTCTGACGCTTAACGGCTCCAGCGCGCTTCTCAACCATAGGGGTATATTCTTCAGACTGCTTCTTCCCAGACGGATCGATGTAGATGTACTGACCGTCGATCTTTACGACTTTACCCGCGACAGGTGACGTAGGCAGAGCGAGGGAAGCGAGTACCTTTTCCCAGCTTGAATGCGCAACGCCGTCCTTCACTATGCCGGACTGTACGAGCGGGACCTCGCGATGGATGAGGGGAAGCGCTTGCGTCTGTACCTTACCCCCCATGATGCCACGGTTCCCCTGCACAGACTCAAGGAACGGAATCATATTAGTTACAGGTGAGTAGAGCTGTGAAGCGTCCCAAAGTTCGTGGGTAACCTGCGAGGCAGGAACGCTGTCCACCTGGCCTTTGCGCATGACGGCTACTAGCCCAGACATCTTCTGTTTTGGGAAAGCCACTACCGCCTTGGCCATCTGCGCGGCTGACAGCATTTCTGTCTTGTGCGTCTTTACATTGTTTACCGGCGTATAGAGATTACCGGCAGCGTCTCGGTGCGTCTCCATCGCGGTGCGGATGTCGATGCCTGCCCGAAAAGACTCAGACGTACGAATGGGGTCCAGAATGCCGAGATGGCTTGAGTGAATGGTTCGGGCTTCGGCGGGAATCGCTCGCTCGTTGGCGATGCCGCCTTCACCCAGAGAAGTAACCCTAACGGCGTGATCAATTGCCTCCACGGGGTTGATGTGTGTAGGGATAGAGCTCAGCTGGGACCCAGTGAGGAAGCTTCGGATGCCTGCGGAGAAAGGCGACGCTGGTAGAATCGCGCGAAGCTCAGTCTTATGCGTAGCGCGGCCTTTAACCTTCATGGCCAACGTACGCGCGTCTAGAGCGATACGCTCTTTGATGAAATCGTCTACGGAGTGGTACGTCTTGAAGTGAAGAGCATCTCGATCGTCTGTGTCTTCGTTGTCTTTATAGACATGCAACAATCGCTTAGACGCCACAAGAAGAGACTGCGGAGTCACAGAGGAGAATTCATGACCCAGGGTCTCCTTAGTTACTTCTGGGTCCATCGACGTAGCGGCGTAAGCTGCTTTCACCGCCTCAAGCTGAGTTTCAGGAGTTGTAGCGGTTCTCTTCGATGGGTGTGACAGCTTCTCATAGAGCTTCGACAAATTCTTGTCGTGCTTACCCTCGAACGCTGTCTCGTTCTGCTTAGCTACTTCAGCCCCCCAAGCGGAGGAGATATCGGCGTGGGGTACGCCCAGTTTACGCAGTACAGAGTAAAGCGGAATCGCTGTAGTACCATATTCTATATAGGGGTGGCCCTTGGCAGGATCAAGCGACAGACGGAAGTTGGCGCCCTTAGATAGGTTGAACGCCGCCTCGAGTTCTTCGTTACCTCGGCGACGCGTATAGACGCCCGGCTTCAGTCGTAGCTGATTGGAGACGTTGTACTCATTACCGTCAATGATGAAGGTGTGCCGTCCCGTGAAGTAGGGAAGATTGAGCAGGGTAAAACCTTTTACCTTCTCGATCTCCTTGCCGTCAGCCCCTCGGAGCACGACGGTGCCCTTTACCTGTTCGTAGAGGGACCCCCCACTGAGCAGAGCCTGCTTCTGGTCATGGGGCCCAAAGTCATGCTGGTGCACCTTGAGGTCAGTAAGCTCAATCCGCTTGTCCCGTAGCGGAAGAGGGAAGCTAGCCTTAGGGCGTCCAGCGCCTTGTTGCGTATCTGCGTCCGCCTGGATTCGGCATCGGTGAGCACTGAAGTTAGGGCCATAGCGTTCCGTAAGTATAGGTCCTTATTTGGTATCAGTATGTGAGCCGCGATTTACGGGCTCTTACTCGCTGGAGGGGAAGTAAAAAATGACGCTCAAGAAGAAGACCACCAAGGCCAAGACAGCACAGAAGCGCACCCAGAAGGAAGAGGTCCCGACGCTAGTGGACATCAGTAGCATACCGCCGATACCGGTGCTGCGGGAAGCTCTGATTTGCGTCGTGGACTCACCTGCCCGCTGGGGGCGGCTTCAAATGGCGATGGTGGCCTTACCGCGGATCGCAAGACTCGCGGCTACGTTGTGTCAGGGTACCAAGTGCTTCTTCTGTGGGGAAGCACAGGCACCCGTTCCGAAGGAAACTCTGTTCATGTTTCACCCGGAGTACCCCCTCTGCGCCTGCCTCGCGAAATTCCGCAAGATGGCGTTCGATTACATTCCGCGCTGGGAGTTCGCGGAGGGGAAGAAGGCGATTCTCGATCAAGTGGAAGCAGGAACTATTGCACTCGACACGCCGGTCTATCAGTTCTTCTGCCAGTGCGGAACTGGTCCCGTCGTGGTTGACGTAAGGTCTGTTGCATACGGTCTCCGTACCTACCGGATGCATTCGCGTAGAAAGCTCTGCAACACGTGCTACAACGCGGTCAAGCGACCGCAGGCAGCAAAAAGCAAAATCGTTGCGCACCGGCCGAAGCATGACCCAGGCGCGAGGATCAACAAAGTCAGGCATGAGAAGCCCAACAAGAGATTGATTTCTGAATCTCTTCCCCCCGTTGACGCGATACTTAGTGAGCAACAGCTCGTAGAGATGGATAGGAAAGCTCTCGAGACGCTCAATCAAGTTCGCTGAGATCCAGCCTACTTCATGAATATTCGGTACCTGGTCTTGCTAGCTCGTCTGTTCTTCCGAGCCTAGACAAGACGGCCCCCTCGTAGAAAGAACATCTTCTGCGAGGGGGTCTTGTCCGAGGGAGGTAAGTTAGAGGTCAGGCTCTGGTGACGTACCGTCAATATTTTGCTTAGCCTTATTTTTCTTAGCGGCCGTCCTCTCGTACCAGCGTAACGAGATGAGAACACTGCCGTCCTTCTGCGTGATCTCCTGCTCAGACCCGAAGATAAGCTTACCCGCCAGAATCTGGTTTACAGTATCTTCGTACTCATCTTCGGCTACGTGCGGGCAGGAGTAATCTCCAACATCCGGGAGGTTTACTTTATTGTTTGCGATGTCAGCGCCGCATCTGGCGCAGGACTCCCAAGGCCGGAAGATAGTAAAAACTTGGCGATGGATTTTGTAATCGTACGCCGTGATTCCAGGGATACCCTCCTCCGTGGACTCTACCGTGCGATGGCCGTCCATATTTGGCAGCGGAAAGCCATCGGGTAGATCAACGCCTTTGCCTTCAAACCCTTCTGGGGTTTGCATGGCAGCGTTGAGGATAGATGCGAAATCAGAACCGGCGTCTTGTTTTAGAGGCATGCTTTATGTTCCTTAAGCTGCGGGCTGTGCTCCGCCTTGAGCCTTGGCTTGAGCTCCTTGTTGGTTTTGTGCATCTTCAAGTCGCTGGATCACTACCGCGTACATAACGGCATCTTCGGCCTGGAGGGAGTGAAGCTGTGATCTACGTGACCCAGGGTCCATCTGCGTAATTTGCTGTACGATCTGGTCTGCCTGCGCGATGACAGCTTGTTGGTCGTAGTTGAGACCCTGGGCGGATTGCGTCTGTTGCTGTACCTGCTGCGCCAGGTTGTTCTGCAGCTTTCTAACTTCGTTCTGCACGCGTTGCTGGTGGCGAGCTTCATCGAGAGTTTCTTGGAGACGCTTCTCTCTCTCCTCATCCAAATCGATATCGAGACGCTCCATGACAGTAGTCATCGAAACGTACTGCTGCCCCGACTGACCCGTCGCCATGTTGATCAGCATCTGCTTGGACTCGGTGTCATCTACTAGTTTGAGGGGTGTTAGTTTGGCTTCGATCTTCTCCCAGCCCAGGAACTTAGACATCTGGTCGGCGTACCACTGCAGCAGATCGTTCATGTCATCGGCGTGACCCTGCGTCTGATTCTGAATCATACGCAGCGTGGCTTCCATCCCTGCTTTGGTTAGCCCGCCGTACAAGAACTCCTGCGGAATACCAAGCGCTGCCATGATGCACTTGTCAGCCTCTTGGAGCTCACCAATAGTGAGCATCGCGCGACCATCTCCGCCGAGGTTAGACACACCAAGAGCGACAGGAGCCATCATGATGTGTAGCGGGTCACGCCTCCACTTCTTGATGTTATCCTTCATCTCCGACTGCCAACGAGCTAGGCTGATCTGCTGCGTGAAATCTTGCGCCCCGTTCTGGGCGGGGTGAAGAATGCGCATCGGTACGATGTGCTCTAGCGCAATTGCTTCGTTCGCCTTACGCAGCACTAGGGTGTAGAGGAACAATTTGATGGTAGCGGCTAGCGGCGGGAACCCCCACTGCTGGTCGATCCCTGAGGGGCTGGCGACCTTGATGTGAAAAAGGGCATCTTTCTCAAAGCGGAATGTCTTGTTGTCCCTAATGTTTTCCAGGAACTCGATCGGCATCGAATTGATTAGATGCTTAGACCCCGATTTAACTTGATCCTTGATGTCCTGCGGGATATTGTAATAGTATACCGACTGGCCTGTGATCGGGTTATAATCGATGTCCATCAACTTAGGGTCCCAGCGTATGATGTGGATCTTGCTGGCCGCTAGAATCTTTCGGTCCACTACTGCGCCCTGCACGGTCTTGTTGCAGCCTGCACATACGTATGTGAACGTCAACTTCTTAAGGTCAAACTTGTAGTCAATGTGCGTGATAGCTACCAATGCTTGGCAACCATTGCACTTGAGGCTGCGGACGAACGGTTTGTAGATGGACGTGAAATGATTGCCATAGACGTGCTTATCCAGCGATGCCATCAGCAAGGCTGCTTTGATCTTTAGGGTCTTGTCGAAGAGCCTGCGGTAGTTCCTCCGTAGCGCCTCATTCGACGTGCCGTACTCGATATCCGTAACAACAAGCTCGCCGAACTTACGCAGTGCGGCATAGACATGGGCGCTATTGTACAGGAGA
>Ga0315284_10002350_pt1 | contig 27102 bp, 19 predicted proteins | sample YL17G09_16_MG_FD_203696 | JGI IMG/M metagenome (GOLD analysis project Ga0315284, IMG submission 203696) | Sediment microbial communities from Yellowstone Lake, YNP, Wyoming, USA - YL17G09_16 | ecosystem: Environmental > Aquatic > Freshwater > Lake > Sediment | place: USA: Wyoming | collected...
CGGGCGGAGGCCGAGCCGCTCTCCTGCGAGGCGCTGGCGATGCACCAGCGACTCTTCCCCGGCGACCATCCCGGCGTGGCGCAGATCCTGAGCAACCTCGCGACCGTCCTCCGGGCCCGCGGAGCGCTGGCGGAAGCTGAGGCGCTCTTTCGCGACGCGCTGGCGATGCGTCAGCGCCTCTTCCGCGGCGACCATCCTGACGTGGCGCAGGGCCTGAACAACCTCGCGGTTGTCCTCGACGACCGCGGCGCGCTGGCCGAGGCCGAATCGCTCTACCGCGAGGCGCTGGCGATGGAAAAGCGGCTCTTCCTCGGCGACCACCCCGACGTGGCAAATGGCCTGAACAACCTCGCGTACGTCCTCCAGGTCCGCGGGGCGCTGGCGGAGGCCGAGCCGCTGTTCCGCGAGGCGCTCGCGATGCGGCAGCGGCTCTTCCCCGCCGACCACCCCGACGTGGCAATAAGCCTGAACAACCTCGCAGATCTCCTCAGGGTCCGCGGGGCGCTGGCGGAGGCCGAGCTGCTCTCGCGCGGCGCGCTGGCGATGAAAAAGCGGCTCTTCCTCGGCGACCACCCCGCTGTGGCTCTCGGCCTGAACAACCTCGCGGTTGTCCTCCACGACCGCGGCGCGCTGGCCGAGTCCGAATCGCTCTACCGCGACGCGCTGGCCATGCGGCAGCGGCTCTTCCCCGCCGACCACCCCGACGTGGCAATAAGCCTGAACAACCTCGCGGGCATCCTCCGGGCCCGTGGGGCGCTGGCTGAGGCCGAGCTGCTCGTCCGCGACACCCTGGCAATGCGTCAGCGGCTCTTCCCCGGCGACCATCCCGACGTGGCAACCAGCCTGAACAACCTCGCGCTTATCCTCTATGACCGCGGGGCGCTGGCCCAGGCCGAGCCACTGTGTCGCGACGCGCTGGCGATGTTGCAGCGACTCCATCACGAAGACCATCCGTACGTGGCGACTAACCTGATCCACCTCGCGACCATCCTCAAGGACCGCGGGGCGCTGGCCGAGGCCGAGCCGCACTACCGCAACGCACTGGCGATGTACCGGCGGCTCTTCCCGGGCGACCATCCCTACGTGGCCAGTAGCCTGAGCAACCTCGCCGGCGTCTTGAAGGACCGCGGGGCGCTGGCGCGGGCCGAGCCGCTCGACCGTGAGGCCTTCGAGATGAGCGAGCGCCTGCGCGCGCAGATTATCGGGGGAGAGCAGGAGCGGGCCGCGTTCGCGGCCAAGCTCCGCCTCAGTGCCCGCGCGCATGTTTACGCCAACCTGCTAGCTCAACTCCATCGCGACGCCGAGGCGCTGGGAATCCTCGAACGCGGGCGTGCTCGGGCAGCACTGGACCTGCTCGAACGTTCGGGCCGCGACTTGGTGGCCGAGGCCACCGCCCTCGGGGATACGGAGCGCTCGCAACGACTCGCCGAAGCACAGGCCTCCGAGCAAGGGACCCAGATTGATCTCAATTCGGCCGAGGCGCTGCTGGCCGGGCGGCGCAAGGAGCGCGACGCACTGGAGAAGCGGGACGACCTCGACGCCGAAGCCAAGGCGCGCCAATCCGCCGCGTACGACCAGCAGATCGCGGCGCTGGTCGATGAGGTCAAGCAGAAGCGCCAGGCGCTGACCCAGGCCGGTGGCACCGTGCTGAATGAACTGCGCGGGCTGTTCCCCGCCGGCCAGGCGCTGACCACTGAGGAAATCCTCTCCGGTCTTGCGCCGGACGAAGCCATCGTTAGCTTCGGGTGGAGCGAGGATAGCGTGCTGGTGGCCACGGCAACAAGTGGCAAGACGGGCGCGGCGATTGTGGCGAAGGACAAGGAAGCCGCGAAACGGCTCAGCGAATTGGCCGGCCAGGTTCGAACCGCGCTGGCCAACCGGCCGAGTGCCGGAAGCGACTTGGATCCGGCGGTGACGCGCGAATTGGCGACAACCCTGTTGCCGGAGCCCGTACGCGCGGCGATCGCCGACGCCCACCGACTGGTCGTCCTGCCGGACGGTCCGCTGAACGACATCCCGCTGGAGGTCCTGGCCGAGGCCGAGCCGAGTTTGGCGCTGGCCGACAAGACCATCGTGTATGCCCCGTCCGCGACGGTGTACCTGGATCGCGTGAAACGCGGAAGGGCACTCGCCGGCAAGGCGGCCGACTCTGTCCTCGTGCTCGGCGACCCGGTTTTCGACCGCGGGCGCGAGAAGCCGACGTATCCCGGGCAGGGCGTGCTCATTGCTGCCGCAGTGGAAGGTGGCAACGCCGCCAAGGCCGGGCTGAAGCGTGGTGACGTGTTGCTGCGTTATGACGAGCAAACGCTGGACGAGCAGACGCCGCTGCCCAAAGCGATCGGCGCCGTCAACGAGGCCATTCAGAAGGGGGACCGGCCGGCAGATCAAGCGGTCAAGATCACGTACTGGCGCGACGGCCAGGAAGCCCAGGCCGAGTTGCCGCCGGGCAAGCTCGGCGTACAGGTTCGCCCCGGCAACCCGGCCGATGGCCTGCGCTCCATGGCGCTTCTCGACCGTGGGTTTGACGCGGTGGCAGCCCAGGCCAACGCGCTCGACCAGGTGCGACTCTTTGGCGGCGCTCTGCCACCTCTGCCCGGCACGCGTCGTGAGGCTGAGGCGATCGCGGCGCTGTTCCAACACGCGGGCGCTGGACGAGTGGCCGATTCCGCCACGCCGAGCGGCCCGACCGTCCGGCTGCTCCTCGACGAGCAGGCCACACTCGCCAACCTGACGGAACAGGCGCCGGGCGTACGTTACCTGCACCTGGCCACGCACGGCCTGATGGGCAGTGCCGAGCGGCCCTACGACGCCAGCCTCGCGCTGACGCAGCCCCAAGAGCCAACGCCGGAGGACATCGGCTTTCTTCGCCTCCAGGACTTGATCTCGAAGTGGGCCGGGCGGCTCAACGAATGCGAGTTGGTCGTGCTCAGCGCCTGCGATACGCAGCGCGGCGTGCGACAGGGCGACAGCGTCATGTCACTGCCGCTCGGGTTCTTCTTTGCCGGCGCGCCTACCGTCGTGGCGAGTCTGTGGAAGGTGGACGACACGGCGACGGCGCTGCTGATGCAGCGCTTCTATGAGAATCTGGTGGGAAGTAGCCACGGAGCCACGCAGCCACGAAGCCACGAAGGGGAGCCCGGCGCGCCGATGTCCAAGGCGGAGGCGCTACGCGCGGCCAAGCTCTGGCTGCGCAATCTGACGGCGGACGAGGCCTTGGCCCTGGCCGCTCAGCTCCCTGGCAGCCAGGACCGCGGGACCGTACGTGAAGGACCGGCCACCGAAGAGCCGTCCTCCGCCGATCATCCCTACGCTGCACCGTACTACTGGGCTGCGTTCATTTTGCTGGGCGACCCCGATTGAATCGCATGCGGCCCGCGTGGCATGAGCGGGACCGCAGCGCGGCCCCGGACCGCGTGGCAGCGTGAGCGCTTCCGGGGCGGCTCGCGGTCTTCCCCGGCCACTGCATCCAGCGTAACATGCCGCCGGGCGTCGCGGAGTTGCCGATAAGGTTTCCCGAGCGGAACAAAAGCCGCTAGACAATCGGTCGGGCGATGCGACCTGCACGAGCTGGAGAGAACATGAACGCCGTCATCCAGGGAATCGTTGGGCGTGAGATTCTGGATTCGCGGGGCAACCCCACCGTCGAGGCCGAAGTCACGACCGAGCAGGGCACGTTTCGCGGGGCCGTGCCGTCTGGCGCTTCCACGGGTACGTTCGAGGCGGTGGAGAAGCGCGACGGTGGTTCTCGTTACGGCGGCAAGGGCGTCCTGGGGGCGGTTCAGGCGGTCAACACGACCATAGCCCAGGCGCTGCGCGGCATGTCGGTCGCCGACCAGGCGCAAGTGGACAACCGTTTGCGCGAGCTCGACGGCACGCAGAACAAGGGTAATCTCGGCGCGAACGCGATCCTGGCGGTATCCATCGCGGCGGCCAGAGCCGGCGCCAGCGCGCATGGGACACCTCTGTATTCTTACCTGGCCAGATTGGCCGGGGCCAAGGGCCTCACGCTGCCGATTCCCCAGATGAACGTCATCAACGGGGGTAGACATGCGGGCATCGAGCACGACATCCAGGAGCATCTGATTCTGCCGATCGGCGCCCCGACCTTCCGCGAGGCCATCCGCATGTCGTGCGATGTGTACCATGCGCTAAGCAGGGTGATCGAGGCGAAATGCGGCGTCATGGGGATTCATCTGGGCGATGAAGGCGGCTATGTGCCGCCGGTGGACAACGTCGGCGACCGCCTGAAGCTGATCCAGCAGGCGATCGAGAAGGCCGGCTGTGCCGGAAAGGTGTTCATCGCGCTGGACTGCGCGGCGTCCGAATTCTACCGGGACGGCAAATACCATATTCGCAACCGTACCATGACCTCGAAGGAGCTGGTTGGCTTCTATGAGGAGCTGGTCGATCGGTACAACCTCGTGTCCATCGAGGACGGCATGCAAGAGGAGGATTGGGAGGGCTGGACCCTGATGACGCAGCGGCTGGGGAAGAGAATCCAGCTCGTCGGGGACGACCTGTTCGTCACCAACGTGGACCGGATCCGCCGCGGAATCGCGGAGCACTCGGCCAACGCCCTCCTGCTCAAGGTCAACCAGATCGGCTCCGTCACGGAAGCGATCGCGGCCGGCGTCTTGGCGGTGAGTAGCGGGTGGGGAGTCGTCCTGTCGCACCGCAGCGGCGAGACCGAGGATACGTTCATCGCCGATCTCGCCGTGGGGATGGACGCCAACCAGGCGAAATTCGGAGCGCCCGCCCGGACCGATCGCACCGCCAAGTACAACGAGCTGCTGCGGATTGAGGAGCGCCTTGGGGATCAGGCCGCCTATGCGCGGTTTGCGTTCACGGAGCGCGCCAAGGCGAAATAGAGGCGCGCAGATGCCCGCGGACCGCCTCCGGATTCAGCGTTGTCCCCGACTGGAGGACGGCCGGATGATCCTGGCGTTCTCCGGCTGGATGGACGGGGGCGACGTCTCGACCGGCACGGTCGAATGGCTGGTCCGCACGCTGGACGCCGCCGTTGTGGCCAGCATCGACCCGGAGGGCTTCTACATCTACAACTTCCCGGGGTCCATGGAAATCTCCGCCCTGTTTCGCCCCGACGCCAAGATCGAAGATGGGCTGGTCACGGCGTACCAGCCGCCGGAGAACACGCTGTGGTGCAGTGAAGAGCAGCGGCTGGTGCTGTTTCGCGGGAAGGAGCCGAACCTCAATTGGAGCGACTTCGCAGACTGCCTGTTTGAGTTTGTGGCCCAGGCGCGGATTTCCACGCTCTATTTCGTGGGCAGCGTCGCCGGCGTCGTCCCGCACTCGCGCGACCCGCGGCTGACGAGCACCGTGTCCGACAAAGCGCTCAAGCCGGTCTTGAGCCAGTACGGCGTCAGCTTTACGAGCTACGCGGGGCCGGCGAGCTTCTCCACGCAACTGCTCGGCCAGGCGCGCAGCCGCGGCGTACAAATGGCGAGCCTGGTCGCCGAGATTCCCGCCTACATCCAGGGCACGAATCCGAAGTGCATTGAGGCCGTAGTGCGGAAGCTGGCGGCCATTCTGGGCGTGCAGCTTCCGCTCGGCGAGCTGCGCGAGTGGAGCGCGACCTGGGAAGACCGGCTCAACGAGATCCTGGAGCGGAAGCCCGACCTGGCCAAACACATCCGCAAGCTGGAAGAGGACTACGACAACGAGGTCTTCGACACGCAGATGGGCGACCTCAAGGAGTGGCTCGAGCAACAGGGGATTCGGGTGGACTAGAGAAAAAAACGTCCTTCAGGCATTGGCCAAGCCGGGACGACAAGTGAGATGGCAAGCGACAACGGATTGCGGAAGCGGTGTCCCACGTGGGCGGTCGGTGCTGCGTGCTTGCGGGACGCCCGAGCCGGGATGCGCACTGCCTCGCATCACTACTGAGTTTTTGCCGGCGAAGCCCAAGTGACTGAGACCTCTCGGGGGCGCGAGGCGTAAGGACGCAGTCGGAAAAAGGGTCGGGAGTCTTGTCGTCCGGGCGAGAGCATGGGCAACCGCTGACTTCAAGGGTGGGCCCCCCACTGGCGTGGGGGGTTCGGAAACTGGCCCGCTCGTTCCGGCCGCTGCCTGCGCTCTCCCGCGCGGCCATTGTCACGTTATCACCTTTTCACGTTCTTACTTTTTCACGTCCCCCGTTGCAGCTCCCCAAAGTCCGCCAGGTCCACATCCCCGTCCGTGTCCACATCCGCCGGCGCGCAGCCGGGGGCGGCGGCCCCATCGGGGCCGGTCATGCAGCCGCCGAACACACCGAGGTCGGCGGCGTTGATGTTCCCGTCGCCGTCCAGGTCGGCCAGCCGGTGCCCGACGGCCACGACGGCGTGCGGGTAGTCAGCCGCCGGTATCTGCGTGATCTGTCTCAGGGCCGTTTGCTCCGCCGACGAGAGGGCCGCCTTGAACGCGCAGCCGAGGCCGAGCGCGCCCGCCTGCGCCAGAATCCCGCCCGCCACGAACCCGGTTTCCAGCCTTTGATACCAGGTGTTCAGGCCGGTCAGCGTCAGGCACAGCACGAAGTAGCAGGGCGCCGCGGGCAGGTCGGGCAGCGCCTGCCGCACCTGGTCCCGCACGTCGGCGTTTTGCACGAGCTCGAGCCGGTGATCCCGCGTCGCGAGGTTGGTGCCCACGCGGTTGCAGTAACGCGAAACCTTATTGTTGACGATGTAGATGCGGTTCGTCAGGAAGTATTCCGCTACCCACGACGGCACGGTCAGGCCGGCCCGATTGTTGGCGGTCATGTGCGGCGTGCAGCCGTAGCCCGCCCAGAGGATTTGGGACAGCCGTTGCGGCGTGAGGTCGAGGTCGGTGCGGAACTGGTCCCGCAGGTGCAGGCTGGCGAGCACTTCCTCCAGATGGTCCAGGCCGTCGGTCGCGGGGTTCGGCAGGGACCCGTCGGACGACACGGCCACAAGCTGGGTGGTCAGGCCGGTAACGGTGTTGATCCCAAAGTTGAGGTCCTGTATTTGCGGGCAGCTCGCCACCTGGTTCGACGTGCCCGTCCACAGCGAGACGGAGGCCCACAGCGCCAGGACGTACGAGACTCCCGCGTCGAAATCCCGCTCCCGGTCATAATTGATCCGGAACGCGTTGGTGACCGTCTCGCTGGAGTAATATTCCAGCGAGTGGTCCTCCGGGTGATAGATGTACCTGCCGGTGTGGTCCTTGAACCAGATCGTCCGGAAGCTCCCGGTGACCGGGGCTCTGCCAGCCGCGAACAGGACGTTCGAGATTTGCTGCGCGGTCGCCGTTCCCGTCAGCCCGGAGTGGCGGCAGACGCGGCTGTTCATGCAGATCTCGGCGGAATGGCCGGTGACGATCGGCGGCACGAGCGCGACCCGCTCCGCGGCCCGCGCGCTGCGGCTGCCGAGGACCCCGCTGACGGCGAACCCGCCCAGCCCGAGGGCCGCGGTCTTGCAGAACCGCCTCCGGCTCATCGCGCCGCCGTCGTTTCCCACGCCTCTTCGCTCTGTGCTCATGGCGCTCCTCCTGGACCGGGGCCTTTCTCCAGGGCCGCCGCGTCCTGGTTCATGGTACCACTTTCGACGGCCCTCCGTTAAGCACAAAACCATGCTGCGGGTGCCCCGCACCAGCGCGTCATGTGGCGGCGCGGCGCCGCTGGCCGGTTCGGGCGGCGGTGAAGATTCGCGCAGCTTCGTTGGGCGTGCCGGCAGGATCGCGGCGACTTCGGTCAGACGCTGCTCGAGTTTGAGACGTGCAGGATCGGTGGGATCGAACACGTCGCGGCGCGTGGCCATCGGCATCTCTCCGTGCGGACGATGCCCATCCCGGCGCGCCGGGAACCTTCGCTTCGCCACCGGTGCGCTGTCTGGCCGGATCGGGCCAGCGCTGCCCGCTACTCGTCACATACGGGGCGAGTTAAACAAACAGTGCGATGGACGACAATCTCGTCTCAGCCTTCGGATGCACCGACCCATCCAAAGGCCCGGCTGTGTCCAACGCACTGTAAGACAATCTCAGGCGGACTCAGCAGCGGAGAGGATCTGACTCTTGATGATGCTCACCATTCGTCGATCTCGAGTGACGAATCCCCCGCCTGTAGCGCGCTCCTCCAGCGCTTCTGTCTCGAGCAGAAACAATACGGCCGCGGGCTGCCCGCCATCCTTCGCGAACATGATTGCGGGGATCGACGTACTGCCGCGAAGCGAAAATGCCTCGTTCCCACTCAGGTACTCTTCAAGTCTACGTATATCTTCTCGATACCGGTTGAGCACGCCCTTCACGTCCCCATCCTCAAGTGGAGCCTCCTTCTGAATCCACCCCTCATGAGCGGCTCTCTAACTATCATACTTCAAGACAGCGCGCAAGAACCGTAGTAGCTCACCCTCAGCGGCTGTCGGATCATAAATAACTACGGTGGTCGGCATCCTTTTGGACGCCCTGACCCAAAGCAGTTTTGCAACCTCTGACCTGTCCTGGCCAATTTGGCCAGCCGTACACCTGACCGGGAACCCCAAGTCCGCGCCAAACCAGAGCCAGTAGCACATGAGATAAACTGAATCTCCTGCTTGCTCAGCCTCGGTCATTAGGTCGCGAATGCAGTCGTTGACGTCCTCGACTATCGGCAGTGTCCCAAGGACCTTCGCATCCAGTTCTCGTGCAAGCTCCTCGTTAGCCTCGAGCAATTTCCTCTGCTCGCCAATTTGCTCACTCTGACGTGCTGCGATGACCAGCATCACAACCAAAGCTGTCGCGCCGACCAAAACGCCGACTGCGCTCGCAACGAATCCCGCAAGACCCCAGTCCATTGCTCGCTCAATCCCTTTGCATGCGCAGTAGGAATAGCTGCATCCACGGAAGCTTGACCCTGATGAATGGTTCATACCGTAACCGCGCGGCTCGGGCGAGAGGGCCAAGCTTTATGTGGTCAGCGTCAGAGATGCACAAGTACACTTCAGCGCCCGGACCGTTCAGCCGGTCGGGGACGCCCCGCATGAATTCCTTGATTAGGGCCAGATCCTTGTCGTAAAAGGCCCGTTCGAGCAGGTCTCGCGGCTCTCCGTTGGTGAAGGGAAGGTCGGCGAAGACAAGGTCAAACAATTCGCCTCGTTCCAATGGCTCGAACAGGCTACCCTGCCGGAACTCCGTGCGACGCGCTACACCCAACGCCTTCGCGTTCCCAGCCGCATCGTTGACCGCGTGCTCGTTGATGTCTATTCCGACCACTCGGTCGGCTCCGGAAGAACCAACCGCGCTCGCGAAAATCCCCGCACCGCATCCGACGTCCAAGATGCGCTTGTTCGTAAACAGGGGTAGGCTCGATAGTGCGAAGCTTAGGTATCCAGATGGAGCAATGAACGGAGAGAAGACTTGTGGCGAGATCGACACCCGTCGCCCAAGATAGACGTGCTCCTCAGAGCCCGTGCGGTCTCGATGAGCCTGCACGATCTCACGAACTTTGTCAGCAGTGGCTGCTTTCATACTGGTCGCCCCTCATCAGCAACGAGTCGTGGGCCAAGAAACGCTCTGTTCAGATACATGAACGGAATGTCAACGATTGCGACGAAGTACTTTGTGCAGAACTGGCCGACCATTAGTGGCCACAGGGGGAGATCTGTGCCAGCGAATGCCAGAGTCACAAACACGACGGTATCAACCGTCAGAGATGGAATGCTGCTGAATACATTGCGTATCCACAGGTGCCGCCCCTTTGTGATGCGGCGGAGCGCAGCGAAGAGCCACGCATCGAGGTTCTCGCTGACCAAGAATGTGATCCAACTGGCAAACGTAATGCGAGGGACTACTCCTAGGAGTGAACTCCATGCTTGCTGGTTACCCCAGAATGGTGCTGGTTCCAGGCGCCCGCCGATGTATAGGAAAACCACCATCGCCACTTGCGTGACGAAAGTGACGAAGATCATTCGATGAACCTCGTGTCTGCCGAACTTCTCGTTTACGATGTCGGTGATAAGGAACGTCACCGCGAAGACGAGCACAGCAGCCGGTGCTGTGACCTTGAATACGACGAAGTCGTAGAGGGCGATCTTGGCCGCCATGATCTGGCTTAAGGCGGCGAACAGCACGTACAGGGCAACGAGGCCGTCCGATCGCTGCGTTTTGCGAGCATAGAGCGCCCCGGCTACCGTAAACGCCGATATCACAATGGCGGCTAGAATGACCAACATCGCACGCTCCGGTTCGGCTCGCCTTCGCTTGACCTGACCAGCGGGTAGTGGGAATCGCTCGCTGGTCTGAGCGCGACGAGTTGCGATTCATCGGCGTATTGTCTTCTCAGCCAGCTAGGAGGGCAAGTAGTGGGATGGGCTGTCATCGCTGCTTGAAATCCGGCCAAGCGTGCCGCGCGAGTTCCCGCAGCGGTTTCCTGGGAGGAAATCGTTCCGCGCCGAACTCGTGCGATCGAGAGGGTGCATCGGCCACGGGGCGCAAACGCCTCGGGTCGCTGATGCCCCGCCGCCTGTTAACTGCCTGGTCGGCTGTTAACGAGAGAAACGGAGAGCGCGGGGGCTATAAGGGCACCTGCGAAGGCGGACGGGCCCGCGAGCGGGCTTAGCACGCGCTCTCTGGCGGCCCCGAACCATCTACCCGTTGCCGTAAACCCTTGCAAATAGTCGCGATAAAACGAGCGACCCCGGGCGCTCTCTGACCCGCGGTTTCGCGTGAACTGGTCGGTCGCTCGTTTCGCGACCGTGAAGAAAGCTCCCCGAGTAGGACTCGAACCTACAACAATCCCGGCGCGCCGGGATTAACAGCCGGGGGGCCGGGCCGGTCGTCCGAGCAGGTGCTCTCGGATCCAGCGGGCGGATTTCATGGACTTGATCTGGCGCTCGCGGCGAACGGCCTCCGCGCGGGAGGCGCACGACTCGCTGTACACGAGCTGCCAGGGCCCCGGGTGTCGCTTGGTGTGCAGCGTCAAGCGGTCGGCGGGGTCGTTATGCTGCGCGAGACGCTGGGCCAAATCGGCCGTCTGCCCCACGTAGAGTTGCCCGCCGGGATTCTCAAGCACGTACACCGTGAAGGGCAAACTCCCCGAGTAGGACTCGAACCTACAACAACCCGGTTAACAGCCGGGTGCTCTACCGATTGAGCTATCGGGGACCAGGCACGCCACATCCGCGGCGGCACGCTATTCACCCATAACCTATAACAGACCGGGCCCCCAAGTCAACGCCGACGGCTGCGGGACTCAGGGGCTTCAGGGCCCCTCAGCCGCATGGCCCCCCCGGGGGCTGGCGGCTGACACAGCCGGGGCCGGCTGTGGCACATGCCGCGTTGACAAGGTGGGCCACGCAGCGTTAGGCTCGCTGAGCGTGGGGTTGATGGGACCATTTTGTGCAGATCACACGGCCGGTTCCGGCTCTGCCCACCCGCTGATGAAGGGCCGCCCTGCACACAGGAGTTCAAGGATGACAGCGCGAGAGAGTCGTGCGAACGCGTGGAACCGCCGCGCGTGCTGGGCGGCGACCGCTTTTCTGGCCGTCGTGATGGGTTGTCCGCCGGCACCGCCGGCGTCGCCCGGGGCCGGCACAGGTCAGGACTCAGATACGTTGCCGGACGCGTGCACGCCGCAGGAAACGGAGCCGAACCTGGTCGAGGTTCCGGACCCGCTCTCGGGCGACAACCCCACGTACAAGCTCATGCCGGCGGCGGTGCCGGCGCCGGGCGAATCGGTGCCCGACGCGCGCCTCGGGCTCGCCCAGACCCGCGTGACCGAGACCGCGGGTCTAAGACATGAGTATTCTCGTCATGACCCTTTCAACGCGGACCAGACGCTCCTCGTGCTCATGTACATCCCGGCGGGCGAATGGCGGGTCTATCGCACGCAGAGCCTGCCGTACGACGGGACCGGGAGGCTCGTCCGGACGCTGGACATGGAAGAGCCGCGCTGGGACCGCGCGGATCCCGATCTGATCTGGGGGCTGCAGGGCTTTCGGATCGTGACGCAGAACGTTCAGACCGGCGAGACGACGACCGTCAAGGATTTCACCGCAGACCCGACGGTCGGCCCGCTGATCGCCGCGCAGCCCGACCTGTATCGCATCACCACCAAGGACGAGGGGGAAGCCTCGACGGACCGGCGTTTCTGGGTTTTCATGATTCAGGGCGCGAACGAGGACTATCGGCCCAGATACATTGTCACCTGGGACCGGCAGACGGATCAGGTGCCCGGCCTCTACACGCTGCCGGCCGCGGAAGCGAACATCGATTGGGTGGGGATGTCGCCCAAAGGAACCTGGGTCCTGATTGGCGGGGATTTCGACAACGGCGGGAACCTGGCCGGGCTTACCTTGGCTGACCGGGAGCTCACTACTTTTCATCGCCTCGACTACACTACGGCGCACGCCGATGTCGGGCTGGACCGCGACGGCAACGAAGTGATCGTCATGCAGAACACGATCACCGATCGAGTCGACCTCATCCCGTTGGATCCCGCCACCCAACCGATCCTCGATGCCGGCACGGAATATGCTGGCACGAATCGCACACCGCTGGTACGCCTGTTCTACAATGCCGAGTCGCCGCTTGGGCTCAACAGCGGAGTGCACATCTCGTGCAACGTGCCCGGTTACTGCGTGATTTCGACCAACATCGCGCCCGATCTCCCGGAGCAAAACTGGCTGGACCGCTCGATTATCCTCGTCGAGCTGAACCGGCAAGAGCCGCGGGCGTTCTACCTGGCGAAGGTGTACGGCACGACTGGCGCCTACTGGGAGGAAACGCAAGCCAGCATCACCAACGACGGGGCCAAGGTCGTCTGGGCCACCAATTGGAATCAAGACGTGGGCCAGGAGAAGGTCTGGGTGACGGAGCTGGACATGCCGGCGGGGTGGAGCGACGCGCTGGGCGACTAGTGTCCTGACTTACAGGTTCATGTCATCGGTCGGGGACCGGCAAAGCTCCCCTGTGCCGTTTTTCCCTGCAAAGCTGGAGCTTTGCACTCCTTGCGCCGTGCCGTTTTTCCCTGCAAAGCTGGAGCTTTGCACGCCGATCAGGCCGCCGGGCTGGTCTTAGCCTCGGCCTCTGGCACTACGGGCTCGAAGCGCTCGCCATTGCCGCGGTGCTTGCCGCTGATCGCGTACTCGGTGGCCCGCACTTCCCGCAACACGGTGACCTTGATCTCGCCCGGGAAAGTGGCGACGTCTTCCTCGATCTTGCGGGCCACGTCGCGGGCGAGCTTCACGGACGAACGGTCATCCACATGCTCGGCGTCAACAATCACGCGCACCTCGCGCCCGGCTTCGATCGCATAGGCCTGCCGCACGCCGGCGAATGAAGTCGCAATCGCCTCCAGCTCCTGCAGTCGCTTGATGTAGCGTTCGATCGACTCGCGGCGGCTGCCGGGTCGGGCGGCACTGATCGCATCCGCGGCCGCCACGAGCGGGGTATACGGGTGTGTGGCGGCTACGTCGCCGTGATGGCCGAGCATGGCGTTGAGCACGGCGGGCGACTCGTTGAAACGCCGGGCGAACTCGTAGCCGACCTTGGTATGGCTGCCCTCGGCCTCATGGTCGAGGGCTTTGCCGAGGTCGTGAAGCAGGCCGCAACGGCGGGCGAGGGCGCCGTCCAGGTGGAGTTCGTCGGCCATCAGGCCGCTGAGGAAGGCGACCTCGATGCTGTGCTTCAGGACGTTCTGGCCGTAGCTGGTGCGGAACTGCAGACGGCCCAGCACGTCGAGGATCTTCTTGTTCACGCCGCTGACGTTGGCCGTGGTGGCCGCGTCCCGCCCGGCGACGACAATCCGCTCCTCGACCTCCTTCGTGACCTGCGCAACGACTTCCTCGATCCGCGTGGGGTGGATGCGCCCGTCGCGGATGAGCTGGTCGAGAGACAGGCGGGCGATCTCGCGGCGTACCGGGTTGAAACAGGAGACCTGGACAATGCCGGGGGTGTCATCGACGACGACGGTCACGCCGGTGGATTTCTCGAAGGCGCGGATGTTGCGGCCCTCACGTCCGATAATGCGGCCTTTCATTTCGTCGGACGGGACATCCACGGTGTCGACAACGCTCTCGCAGGTGTGCTCGGCCGCGTAGCGCTGAATGGCGGAGACGACGATGTAGCGAGCCTTCTCGCGGGCGTTGTCCTCGGCGTTGGAGATTATGCGCTCGACAAGCTGGCCGGCCTCCTTCTCCACTTCGCGCTCGATCTGCTTGAGGCACAGCGCGCGCGCCTGGTCGGGGCTCAAGCGGGCGATCCGCAGCAGCTCGGCGCGCTGTTGGGCCAGGAGACTGTCGACCTGGGCCGATTTCTCCGCGACCGTCTTGGCCTGCTCGGCCAACTTGGCCTGGTCACCTTCGAGCTTGCGTTCCTTGGTCGCGAGGACGTCCTCTTTCTTGCCCAGGCTGTCCTCCCGCTTGTCCAGCCGCCGTTCCGCGGCGCGCAGCTCGTTGCGCGTCTCGGCCGTCTCCTGCTCGAAGCGCTCGATGGCCTCGATCACTTTCTTCTGGGCGTCGACCTCGGCCGCTTTGAGGATTGCAGCCCCGCGCTCCTGGGCGTCCGCGATCAGGCGGTTGGCCTGGGCCTCGCGGGCGGCGCGCTCTTTCCGGTCGAGGAAATGGACGAACGCGAAGACGAAGAACCCGCCGACGACGGCACAGGCCAGCATGGTCGGGACGAACAACCACTCGCTGGCAGCGAGCAAGGGTAGCTGCAAGAACATGATTTGATCCGCCTTTTGATCATTCTCAAAGGCGGGGCGTTAACGGCGCGCCCCACGAACTCGGGCGCGATGGCAGGCACTTTGTCCGCAAGACCTAAAACGCTCGCTACGCGTCCTGCAACAGGTCCCCGGATCGAGTAGCATTAGAACCGCACATGTCGGACAGGCCGCGGGCAGACACGGGATAAGACTGAATGAGTAGTATGATAATCGGTCCTGCTCGGCGATTGTCCGCGTGGTTGCACCGCGCTCCACGGCGCTGGTGCGTATCGCTCTGCACTCCGCAATCAAGCCTCCGCGGCTCAGCCAGGCCGGGCCGTCCAGCCTGGACGAGGCGCGTAACCATCGTCACCCTAATCACCTAAAATCCTGCGCAGAATTATATCGTCGCCTTCCGTGCTTGCAACGTCGCTGGGCGGATACTAGCATCTTATTGCGACTGCGGCCCGCCTTACGGTGTGGCCGAGGCGGTGCCCAGGATGAACGACGGAACTGGCCGAGCGATACCCGTTTTGAACCCCCCGCAGACGGTTTATTGGGTGATTGCCGTGCTGCTGGCGGTGATCGCCACCGGGCTGTGGATGCGTCCCGGGGGCCCGCTGATGCCCGCGGCGCTAGCGCAAAACCCGCCGGGGCTGGCTGGAGCCCGCGGGATTTTCGCGTTCACCGGGCCGCTGGAACGGGACCAGTACGGGCTGTTCATGCTGGACGTGGACCAGGGCACGATCTGGTGCTATGCCTTCGACAATGTCGCCGGCACCAGCAAGCTCCGGCTAGTTGCAGCTCGAACCTGGGTTTATGATCGTTATCTGCAGGATTTCAACTGCGCGGCCCCGGACTTCCGGGCGGTCCAGCGACTGGTGAGCCAGCAGCGGGCGCAAGGCGGCACTGCGGCGCCGGCGGCGGGTCGTCCGGAGGAAGAGGCCGCGCGGCCGACCGAAGATAGCGCGACCTTGAGGGAGTAGGCCGTCCCTCGGGCGGCAGGAGTGCGATATGCCCGGTAAGCCCTTCTATTCGCAGGATGAAGTGTGTGCCAAGCTTGGCAAGACCCAGGACGAGGTGAAGGCCCTCGTCCGGAGCGGGATGCTGCGCGAGTTCCGCGATGCGGGCAAGATCTTTTTCAAGGCCGATGACATTGACAAGCTCGTGGCGCGGGCCGCGGCGCCGGGGGAGCCTGCTCCCGAGGATACCGGCGAGATCCTGCTCGAGCCGGTCGCGGACCTGGGCAAGGAGGCCGCCAAGCTCGAGCCTGACCTGGCCAGCCTGTCGGACTCCTCGGGCGGTACGAGCATTATCGGGCTGGAGCCGTTGCCGGAGGAGGATGAAGAGAAAAAGGAAGATACCGCGATCACGGCCAAGGGAGTGGGCGTCTTCGATGAGGACGAGATCGAAGGCGACACGGACCCGATGGCCAAGACACAGATCACCACGGGGGCGAGCGATCAAGTGTCGCTGGAAGGGGCCGGCAGCGGGTCCGGGTTGCTCGATCTGGCCCGCGAGGCCGATGATACCGCCCTAGGCGCCGACCTGCTGGATGAGATTTACCCCGGCGAGGAAGAGGGGACCACCGCCACTGCCGAGGCGGAGGAAGAGGCCCCCGCCAAGGCGGTCGAAGAAGCGCCGGCCGAGAAGGAAAAGAGCGGGGTGCGGGAAAAGGCCGCCGAAGAAGAGCAAGCCCCGCTGGAGGAGCCCGAAGACCTCGAGGAGTTGCTGACGCCGGCGACCGCTGGAGACACGGCCGAGGGCATGTTCTCAGGCTTGTTGGTCGGCGCGCTGGTCCTGATGGCCCTGGCCTGCACCGTGGTGGCAGCGGTCGTGCAGGGATACCTGCCGGATTATGCCAGTTTCCTCGGCGACGGTTCGAAGTTCTATTTCTTCCTCGCCGGAGCCGTGGTGCTGCCGGTGATCGCTCTGGTGGTCGGGTGGTTCGTGGGGAAGGCCCTCATGCCGCGGCGGCGGCAGGGGTAGGCGGTCGTACGCGGTCGTACGCGGTCGGAACGCGAAGCGCCAGCGAGCGCCCGCGTGCGGTGGCGCGGTATTGGGGAGTTGCGAATGCTCAGGGTGCGCGGGTTGGTCTGGGTCGCTTGGGTCGTCGCGTGCAGCGCAGGCTGCGCGCCGGGCAGTTCACCACAGGACCGTGAATTTCAGCTTCGCCGAGCGGAACAGGAACGGGAGGCCCTTCGGCAGCAGCTCGCCGGTGAGCAGGCCAAGGTCGCCGCTTGCCAGAAACGGGCCGAGGCCACGGAAGCGGAGCTGGGCACCAGTCGAGCCGAGGTGGGCCACCTGAATGACCGGCTTAATGACCTGGGCAAGCGTGACCGGGAGCTTCAGGCGGTCCTCGAACAGCTCAAGAGTCGCGAACTGAAGCGGCCCGCGCTCCCCGTCTCACCCTTGCCAGCGGCCACCGACGAGGCCCTGCAAGCGCTCGTCCGCAAGTTCGGCGATCGGGTGTGGTACGACCAGGGGCGCGGGGCGCTGAGCTTCGCGAACGACCGGCTGTTCGATTCGGGCAGCGACAGCGTGCGGGCCGACGCGCACGCCGCGCTGCACGAGCTCGCTAGAGTGCTCGCCGCACCGGAATTGGCGGAGTACGAGGTCATCGTCGTCGGACACACGGACGCGACGCCGATCACGAAGCCGGAAACGGTGGCCCAGCATCCCACGAACTGGCATTTGTCGGTACACCGGGCGATTGCGGTCAAAGACGTGCTGGTCAAGGCCGGCCTGCCGGCGGAGCGACTGGGCGTGATGGGCTACGCGGACAACCGGCCGGTCGGCGCCGACCCCGCGAAGAACCGGCGGGTGGAGGTCTTCGTGGTGCGTAAGGGAGGCATCGAAGCGTTCCAACCAGTGCGGCCGGCGGGGAAGCAGAAGTGATCGTTGGTCGCGGGGTGGTCGGAAGGACACTGCTCCAGAGCAGTGGCACGCGCTGCCGATCGGGTGACCCTGGCTTGGAGCCTGTGTCTCCCGAAAACTCGGTCCACGTTGTGGCACAAGGACTTACGCACTTCGCTTCTGGCTGCCAGATCCGCTACGATCCCGCCTCACAGAACCCGAACGGAGGCGATGTGATGGACGTGATAGGGCTGATCCTCGGCTTCCTTCGCGCCGTCCTCCTCCCGCGCAGCGCCTTGGTCGCCGAGAACCTGGCGCTACGCCAGCAGCTGGCCATTCTCCAGGTGTCGGCGAAGCGCCCGCGGCTGCGAAAACGCGACCGAATCTTCTGGGTCTGGCTGTCTCGCATCTGGTCCGGCTGGCGCTCGTGCCTGCTGATCGTCAAGCCGGAGACGGTCATCGGGTGGCACCGGCAGAGTTTCCGGCTCTACTGGCGCTGGAAGTCGCGGAAGCGGAACCCGGGACGGCCAAAGACCGCTGCTGAGATCCGCCAGCTCATTCGGCGCATGGCCCAGGAGAATCCAACCTGGGGCGCGCTACGGATCCAGTCCGAGTTGGCTTTGCTGGGGTACACGGTCGCTGAGTCGACCGTGGCGAGTTACATGGGCCGGCGTTGCAAGCCACCCTCCCCCACTTGGCGGACGTTCCTCGAGAACCACGTGCCCGACATCGTGGCAATCGACTTTTTCGTTGTCGCCACGGTTCGTTTCCGCCTGCTCTACTGCTTCCTCGTGCTGCGTCATGATCGACGGCGCGTTGTTCACTTCAACGTGACGCCGCACCCGACCGCGCGCTGGACGGCTCAGCAAGCCGTTGAGGCCTTCCCGTTCGACACGTCGCCGCGTTTCCTGATCTGCGACCATGACAGCATCTACGGCCAGGACTTCCGCGAGCGCATCAGGCACCTGGGAATTGAAGAAGTTGTCATCGCGTACCGTTCGCCATGGCAGAACCCCTACGTCGAGCGACTGATTGGCTCAATTCGACGCGAATGTCTGGATCACGTGATCGTTTTCAATGAGGCTCACCTGCTGCGGATCCTCACCGAGTACTTCGCGTACTACCACGAAGCGCGAAGCCACTTGTCGCTCGACCGGAATGCACCGATCCCTCGTCAGGTCGAGCCGCCGAGCCAAGGCCGGGTCATCGCGATCCCGCACGTCGGTGGCCTGCATCACCGCTACACCCGCGCGGCCTGACGCGGCCCGCTTTTTCGACCTCAGCTGCCAGCCCGGCGAGCTCATCTCGCAGGCTGGCCACGCGCTGATGCGGGGAAAACCGTGCGCCAGCAGTCTCTTGCTCGCATTTTCGCGTGACCCGTTCGGCGCAGCCAACCAGTTAAAGCCCTCGCCCACGGCCCAAACCACGACGGATGGAATATTCGGTATGCACAGCTCGTAACTTCTTTGTTTACAAGGATCAGCGAAATGGAGCCGATGAGATTCGAACTCACGACCTCTTGCATGCCATGCAAGCGCTCTCCCAACTGAGCTACGGCCCCGCAAAAGCCATCAGCCTTCAGCCATCAGCTTTCAGCCGGAACCTCCTTCCGGTCGCTAACTGGTCACCGCCAATTCACGATCCTAGGGCGTCCGCGGTCGGATCGGCGACCCGCCGTGCAAACCTTTCGCGGCTGACGGCTGAAAGCTGACGGCTAACAGCTTCCAAGTGGTCAGGGCCGGAGTTGAACCGGCGACACACGGATTTTCAGTCCGTTGCTCTACCAACTGAGCTACCTGACCCGCGGACCACGGCCACCCCGCGGCGGCCGCAGCACAAGCCCCATACGCTACGACCTGCCCTGTGGCCCGTCAAGCCGCGCCGGGGCACCGCGGCCCGGCGCCCTACCGCCGCCGCGTGAAATGGCCTAGTATTCACGCTTCGCCTGTGCTGCCCGTGGCGGGCAGGCTTTGTTCACAGACAGGAGAGCGTGAGTATGCCGGTGCCCAACGATCGCAAGTACTCGCAGACGCACGAGTGGTTCAAGGTGGAGGGCAACACGGTCACGGTCGGCATTACCCAGTTCGCCGCCGACGAGTTGACCGACATCACCTTCGTCGATTTGCCCAAGGTCGGGGCGCCGGTGGAGGGCGGCCGGCATTTCGGCGAGGTGGAGTCGGTCAAGGCGACCAGCGAGCTGTATTGCGCGGTCTCCGGCAAGGTGGTCGCCGTGAACGAGCGCCTGGCCGACGAGCCGGGCCTGCTCAACTCCGACCCCTTCAACGCCGGCTGGATGATCAAGATCGAGTGCCGCGACCTCGGCCCGCTGAGCAACCTCCTGGACGGGCCGGCGTACGACCGCATGGTCGCGGAGCACTAACGGCGCGTGAAAAGGTGATAACGTGAAAACGTGATAACGCCCGTACGCAGGGGCGTTTCGACGCGCTGCTTGTCGCCTTTGCACTTTAGCACGTTTTCACTGTGCCGCCCGGGCGGCGCCCTCAGGAGTCTCGAACCGAATGTCCCACCAATTCGCTTCTCACGAGCTTCTCGATCCTACGGATACGTTCGTTCACCGCCACATCGCGCCTAGCGACGACGACATCCAGCAGATGCTCGGCACGCTCGGCTACGAGTCGCTCGACGGGCTCATCCAGGATACGGTGCCTGCCGCAATTCGGCTGAACCGGCCGCTGAATCTCGGTCCGCCGCGCGGGGAACATGAGCTGCTCGCGGAGCTACGGGCGATCGCTGGCCAGAACCAGCTCTACCGCTCGCTGATCGGCATGGGCTACTATGGCTGCATCGTCCCGCCCATCATCCTACGCAACATCCTCGAAACCCCCGGCTGGTACACGCAGTACACGCCGTACCAGGCGGAGGTATCGCAGGGCCGGCTCGAAGCGCTGCTCAATTTCCAGACGATGGTCGCTGACCTGACGGGCCTGCCGCTGGCCAATGCGTCGCTGCTTGACGAGGCGACCGCGGCGGCCGAAGCGATGACCATGTGCCGCCGCATCGCCAAGAGTGACCGCCACGGCTTTTTCGTGGCCGGCGACTGCCACCCGCAAACAACGGCCGTCGTGCAAGGCCGGGCCCGGCCGCTCGGGATCGAGGTCCACGTCGGCGACGTGGACGAGATCGACTTCGGCGGGCAAAACCTGTTCGGGGTGCTCGTGCAATACCCGACGACGGAAGGGCGAATCTGCGACTACAGCAGCCTGATCGAGCAGGCGCACGCAGCCGGCGTGCTCGTGGTGATGGCGACCGACCTGCTCGCGCTCACGCTGCTCAGGCCGCCAGGCGAGCTCGGCGCTGACATCGCGGTCGGCTCGGCGCAGCGGTTTGGCGTGCCGCTGTGCTTTGGCGGCCCGCATGCGGCGTTCATGGCTACGCGCGAGGAATATGTTCGCCAGATGCCCGGACGGCTCATCGGCATCTCGAAGGACGCGCACGGCCAGCCGGCGTACCGCCTGACCCTTCAGACGCGGGAGCAGCACATCCGCCGCGAGAAGGCCACCAGCAACATCTGCACCGCGCAGGTCCTCCTGGCGATCATGGCCAGTATGTACGGGGTCTATCATGGGCCGCAGGGGCTGCGGCGCATCGCGCAGCGCGTCCACGGGCTCACAATGGTCCTCGCCGCGGGGCTACGCCGGCTGGGGTTCAAGATCGGCAGCGACCTCTTCTTCGACACGCTGCGCATCAAGCTCGGCCAGCGCAAGGCCCAGTCGGCGCTCGGCCGGGCCCGCAAGCGGCGGATCAACCTGCGCGACTACGGCGACGGCACGGTCGGTGTCTCACTGGACGAGACGTCGACGAAAGAGGAAGTGGCGACGCTGTGGGAGATCTTCGCGGGCAGTCGCCCCGCAGCGGTCACGGTCGACGATCTCGCCGGGGCCGGGTCGATCGTATATCCGGCGCCGCTGGCCCGCACGAGCGACTACCTCACGCACCCCGTGTTCAACAGCTTCCACGCCGAGCACGAGATGCTGCGGTACATGTGCCGCTTGCAGGGGCGCGACTTGTCGCTGTGTACGTCAATGATCCCGCTCGGCTCGTGCACAATGAAGCTCAACGGCACGGCTGAAATGCTGCCTATCACGTGGCCCGAGTTTGCCCAGTTGCACCCGTTTGCTCCGCCGGAGCAAGCCGCCGGCTATGCCGAGCTCTTCCGCACGCTCAACGAGTGGCTCGCGGAGATCACCGGCTTCCGCGCGATCTCGTTGCAGCCGAACTCGGGGGCGGCGGGCGAATACACGGGCCTGCGCGTGATCCGGGCCTATCACGAAGCCCGCGGCGCGGGCAATCGCGACGTGTGCCTGATCCCGGTCTCGGCCCACGGGACTAACCCGGCCAGTGCCGTGATGGCCGGCTGTCGCGTGGTGACCGTCGCCTGCGACGAGCGCGGCAACATCGATCTGGTGGACCTCAAGGTCCGGGCGGAGGAGCACCGCGACCAGCTCGCCGCCATCATGGTGACTTATCCTTCGACCCACGGCGTGTTCGAAGAGGGCATTCGCGAGCTGTGCGAGATCGTGCATGCCCATGGCGGGCAGGTGTACATGGACGGCGCGAACATGAATGCGCAGGTCGGCCTGTGCCGGCCGGCCGAAATCGGCGCCGATGTGTGTCACCTGAACCTGCACAAGACTTTCGCGATTCCGCACGGCGGCGGCGGCCCCGGCGTTGGGCCGATCGCGTGTGCCGACCATCTGGCTCCGTTCCTGCCGGGTCATCCGTTGGCCCGGTGCGGCAGAGAGCAGGCCATTCTGCCGGTGTCCGCGGCCCCGTACGGCAGCGCCGGCGTCCTGCCGATCTCGTGGATGTACATTGGCCTGATGGGGGCGGCGGGACTGAAGAAGGCCACCGAGGTGGCGATCCTCAACGCCAACTACATGGCCGAGCGGCTGAAGGAGCACTATCCACTCGTGTATTGCGGCAAGAACGGCCGCGTGGCCCACGAGTTCATCATCGACCTGCGCGAATTCCAGAAAACGGCCCACGTCACGCCGGACGACGTGGCCAAACGGCTGATGGACTACGGCTTCCACGCGCCGACGATGTCCTGGCCGGTGGCGGGCACGCTGATGATCGAGCCGACGGAGAGCGAGTCCAAGGCCGAGTGCGACCGGTTGTGCGACACGCTCATCGCGATCCGCGAGGAAATCCGCGACATCGCCGAAGGTCGGATCGCGTATGAAGCCAGCCCGCTGAAGAACGCCCCGCACACGGCGGCGGCGGTCAGCGCGACGGACTGGAATCGCCCCTATCCGCGCGAGCAGGGTGCCTACCCAGCCCCATGGGTCCGCGCCCACAAGTTCTGGCCGCCGGTCGGCCGGATCGACAACGTCTGGGGCGACCGCAACCTGTGCTGCACGTGGCCGCGGGTAGCCACGTAGGGCAGGTCAAGCCCGCCAGCGGCGGGCGCGACCTGCCAAGACATGCGTCGCCTCCGCCCACAATGCCAGGTCTTGCCCGTCCAGGGCGGATGCAAGTTGTCCTGCATGCTCTGGTCGAGGCGGCGCGACCATGTTAGATTGCAGTAGCCCGAGCAGGGGTGCTGGCGATGATTGAGCGAGTCTGGTTCAAGAACTTCAAAGCCCTACGGGACGCCAGCATTAGTTTCGCGAGGTTCACAGTGATCGTTGGTCCGAATGCGTCGGGAAAGACAAGTGTCCTAGAGGGCCTGGATTGCGTCGCGCGACTAGCGCAAGAGCCCGCACATTCCGTGTTCCAAGGAGATCGCAGCCCCGGTGTACTGCGTTCTCGTGGTGCCGAGGGCTCCATGATTCTTGCGATCGATGGTCTGTGGGGGAGGACTCGTTCTCGCGTGCAAGTCAGCGTGCGGCGTGATCGCGGTAATTGGGTCTTCAGTACGTCCGCGACGCTGGGGGGGAACCTCGTCAGGTTCGACGTTTCGAAGGAGACCCCAGCCGACATGGCGGGCGGCCGTGGAAAGCTCTTGTCGTCTGTACGCTCCGCTGTATTGCTACGCCTTGACCCGGGACGACTTGGCGAACCGTCATATAGTGCCGACTGGATGCCGCGGGCCGAATTCGACGGCGCAAACCTCGCGGTTACATTGGCAGAACTCGCCCTCGCTAGTCCCGCCGGTCTGCAGGAACTCCTGACCCGTCTTCGTGCCGTGGTGCCCGCGGTGGACTCGATGGCCCTTGATCGCGTGCCGATCGACAAGACGGAATACGTCGCACGCGAGGACAGCGGTGGCTTGTACGAACAGGTGCATGCCACGTACGAAGGATACCGAGTGAAACTCGGTCTCAGGCGAGGTGGACAAATTGCCGCTTACGCGGTCGGTGGGGGTGCATTGATCGCGCTAGGGCTGCTCACGGTTCTCAGTCGCAGACCTTTGCCGCGCCTTGTCATGGTCGATGAGCTGGAGCGTGGACTCCATCCAAAAGCGCTAGGCGAGCTGGTTCTGCAGATTCGCGCACTCATGGAGCGGTTCCCGGACCTGCAGGTGATCGGGACAACGCATTCGCCCTACCTGGTGGATCACTTCTCAGCCGACGAAGTGAGGCTCACGACCATGGGCGACGATGGTTCCGTTCTCGTCGGCAAGCTCAACGAGCATCCGGATTTCGAGCGCTGGAAAGACGAGATGAAGCCCGGTGAATTCTGGAGCACGGTGGGCGAGGACTGGCTCCGCGAGCGAAAGGCGCCGGCCGGTGGGTGAAGGGGGGACGCTCCTGGTCGCTGTTGTCTGTGAGGCGGAGGCCGACCAGCGCACGGCCTGCGTTCTGGCTGACCGCATTGCATGCGAGAAGATTGATTGGTTGGAGCCCGAACATCTCGATTCGCTACGGCGCTGGTGCGGTCTGACTGCCACCACGGAGTTCCTGCCCTGGAAATCGGTCCGTCGCGAGGCGGACCAGTGGGGTGTCGTCGCGCACGGCCACTTCGGCGGTGAGCCCGGTGCTCCGGATGCCAGGGCGGCTCGCCTTGCCTTGCTTGTCGTTGGAAAGGCTGTGCCGGGTCTGGCCGCAGTGCTGTTGATTCGGGATTCGGACGGCGACCGGAATCGCCTGACGGGCTTGAAGCAGGCGCGCGATGCGGCACCCTGGCCCTTCGCGGTGCTGATCGGCGTCGCACACACCAAACGGGAGTGTTGGCTGCTCGCGGCGTTTTGTCCGCGAGACGACGAGGAGAAGGCTCGGCACGTGAAGGTGCGGCAAGAGCTCGGTTTCGACCCCTGCCTGCGCTCGCATGAACTGGATGCCTGGCTGGCGCCGGCTAAGAAGAGTGCCAAGCGCGTGGCTGGCATATTGTGCCCGGTTGGCGGCGAGCGCGGACTGAACGGAACGGCGCTCGACGTACTCAAAAAGCGCGGCGCCGAGAATGGGCTAGCTGACTACTTAGCAGAACTCGAATCGCGATACGTCCCCCCGTTTCGCGCCGCGCGGGAATAGCACCGGCCATTGCAGTCGCTGGCACTGCTTGAGTACGATGCGCTACATAGTAAGCGGGCGCATCATCGGCATGCGATTCGTCAATTCGAAGGAGAGGCAAAATGGTCACTTGGACGCTGCTGGCGTTGTTAGCGGCGGCGGTCGCGCAGCAGGCTGGCGTGAAGACTGCCGGCGAAGGACCGGTCATGGGCAGAGCCGGGCCGTCCGATGGCCTGGATACAGTCGTCCTCCGAGTGAGGCTTCCCGACGAGGCGCAGGCTCGCGCGTACGAGGAGCTTCTGACCAAGGCACTAGCGTCGCGGGGCTTTCGGGTCGTGGGAATCGACGATCCCGAGGCTGCCCGGGCATATTGGTTTAAGTACGTATGCGGCGTGCGTGACAAGCGCGGCAGCGTCTCGAAGGTTCCCTTTGCTGTAACTGTGCTGGAATTCACGCTAGCTGACAGGCCGACGACTGGGGGGGTTCCATATGGGGCCTTTTCGGTCACCAGCACACCCCCCTTGACGCAGGATAAGGCACTGTCTGACGCTCCGGCCCTTGCCGAACGGATGTTCAATCTCAGATCAGTCTCTATGTCTCTTTACGATGACGAGACTTCCTGGCTGCTGGTCACACCCCTCGAGATGCAGCTGAGCGCAGATAGTCTCGCTTCGGAACGGGATATGGAAAGGCGGATGCGAAAAGACCTGCGCGAGGTCAAGGGGGCGCTCGACAACGAGCGCAATCGCCTCCTCGGCGTGCTGTCTCCACCGCGCGCGGCCATGTGGGCGGCAATCAGGCAACTTGGTCCTGACCAACGAACGAGTGTCAGCGAGCTGTATGACAAGTGGGAAACGGCGGGACTCGCGCTTTTTGCTCTGGACAAGGACGTCCAGACTCTCCGAGAGATACTGGCACGTGTCGATCCGGATAAGCGATCCGCGATCACGGCGGGTTTCGTGGAGTTGCTCCGGGGCGTGGCTGCCACTAATCTCTTGCTATCACATTCGTTGCAGGCTTTGGACAGCGACCCTCCGGCGGGCCCGCGTCTGGAGCCGGCCGCGGCGAAGCCAAAGTGAGGGACGTTTTGCCAGCGGGCGCGCTGCGTTGCTCGACCCAGGTATTGCAGGCCGAGCCCTCCTGTGGGCGGGCGAGACCTGCCAAAGCCCCGCGTCGCAGCGACACCTGCCGGGACCGCGCGTCGCAACGGGCCCCTGCGGCAGGTCTCGTCCGCCGGGGGCGGACTCGACCTGCCCTACATGCTGCGGCACAATAGACGCCTGTGACCAAGCGACAGCGGCGGGCAACGTGGCAGGCGATCGGCGTTGGGGTGGCGGCTACCGCTGCCGTGCTGGCTGTGTACGCGGTGGGGGGGCTCGACTGGCTTGAGCTGAAGACCCTCGACCTGCGCTTTCTCTACGCCAACTCCACGCCACAGGATCCACGCATCGTCTGCGTGGACATCGACGACGGTTCCCTGGCCAACGTCGGGCGCTGGCCGTGGCCGCGGGACGTGCAGGCGGCGATTATCTCCGTCCTGGCGAAGCTAGGGGCGCGGGCCGTCTTGTACGACATCACACTGACCGAGCCGGAGCCGGTGCGCCTGATCGTGCCGCAGCAGATGGACATTGTGCTGGACCCGCTGGCTCCGGACACGGCCGAAGGGCTGCGCGCGTACCCGGATGTCGAGCTGCGTACCGCCATTGCCGACGCGCGGATGGTCTACCTGGCCTGCCATTACGCGCAGTCGTTCAGCTCGGCGGCGCCCGATCCCATCGTGGCCCGGGTGCGCACCTGGCTCGACGCGGAGCCGTGGCACTGGACGGAGCCCCCACAGCGGCTCCTGGAACCGCTGATCAATGAGGCGTTGGGGGGCGATGCACGCTATGAGGAGGCTGCGGCGCTCGCCCTGCGCCAACAACTCAGCCTCGCGGCCACCCTGCGCACCAGCCTCGTTCCGCGCGATCAGGTGCAGGCCGCGGCCCGACCGGTCGCCGGGCTGACGCCGGTGTACTTCGCGCTGGCCCAGGTGGCCAAGCGCTGCGGGTTTGTGGTCTTCGTGCCAGAGCACGGCGTGGTGCGCCGCGTGCCGCTGCTTGTGCAATACGCCGGCCGCGTGCTGCCGCAACTGGCGTTCGCGGTCGCGTATGACGCGCTGGGGCTGCGCCCCGGCGACGTGCGGGCCGAGCCGGGAATTCTGGAGCT
>Ga0315284_10002351_pt1 | contig 27101 bp, 23 predicted proteins | sample YL17G09_16_MG_FD_203696 | JGI IMG/M metagenome (GOLD analysis project Ga0315284, IMG submission 203696) | Sediment microbial communities from Yellowstone Lake, YNP, Wyoming, USA - YL17G09_16 | ecosystem: Environmental > Aquatic > Freshwater > Lake > Sediment | place: USA: Wyoming | collected...
CTTCAAAAAGGTCAAGTCGGGGCGAGAGGACTTGAACCTCCGACCCCACGGTCCCAAACCGTGTGCTCTAACCGTACTGAGCTACGCCCCGAACGAACGCAAGTATACCCTTGTGTGCTTTGACCGTCAAGGCCGGCATGCTGGTAGGCAGGATTTCTGGATTGAATTTACCCCACCCAAGGCGTCTCAGTTGGGTTGAGTTTTCACATCTGACTTACTGCGGTATCCCCGGCGAGTGGAAAAGTTGCCGTGGCAAACATCTCCCCCCGACCTCCGGTCGCCTCTCCTACGAGGATAGAAGAGTTTCCCCCTTCCCTCGCAGGGAAGGGGGCCAGGAGGGGCAGGTCAAGCCGCGACCTTTTCCCTCGTCCGTCCGACGTTGGCCGCAAAGATCATCAGCGCGATGAACGACCACGCCGCAGAAACCAGGAATACGTCGCGCACTTCCAGGTTGCGTGCGACTATAGACGCCGTAAAAGGTCCGACGACAAACGCCAGGTTCATCGGCAGATAAATCATGCTCAAAATCGAGCCGCGTTTCTCGGCCGGAATGTTGAGGCTGATGATGGCAATCATCAAACTGCGGACGGATTGACCGCAGCAAAAATCGCCCAGGCGATGGCCAGGGCCGTCATGCCCTGCGCAGCAAATAGGGGCAGCCACAAAATCGCTGCGACGAACATCAAGAACGCGAGCAGCCGGCGATGCCCCACACGGTCGGCCAGCATACCCCACACCGCCGAGCCCAAGAGCGTCGTCGCGCCGGCCACCCCTTGCGTGATCCCGATCGCCATCGGCGCGGCTCGCGCCCCCACGATTTCGCCGATCCGCACCGGCAAGTACGCGTTCGAGGAAAAGGGCGCGATGCTGTAGACGAAACTGGTCAGAAAAACCGTCGCGGCCACTGGCGAATGGATGACGGCGCGGAGCGCATCGCCCAACATCACGGTGACGGGTGGCGTGGGCTTGGGTATGAATGTCTCGCGATAAAAGGTCGTCAAAATGATGGCGATCAGCGCCGCGACCAGCGCGTCAATCCCGAATAGCCAGTGCACGCCGTACCGCGCGACGATGAAACCGCCCGCCAGCCCGCCGACCAACGAGCCAAGCGGGACGGATCCATTGACCAGGCCCAGCGCAAACGCGACGCGATGACGGGGAGCGGTTTCAGTCAGCGAGGCGTACATCAGGCCCGTGTTGCCGAGCGCGAACCCGGTCAGCGCCCGCGCCACGAGATACAGCCAGATGTTGTGGCTCACCGCCGCCAGCGCCATCGCCAGCACTTCGACATAGTAACTGCGCAGAATGAGCGGTTTGCGTCCGTAACGGTCGGCGAGCACGCCCCAAAATGGAACGAACCAGATGCCGACGAGAAACGCCGCCGATGCGATGGGGCCTGTCCAAGCGTCAATCTCGGCCTTGCTAAAGCCGATGGTGGTGAGAAACGTGGGCGTAAAGAGAACGAAATGCGCAATGACCGCGACTTCGAGCAAGTTGGCGAGCGAAAAAAGCAAAGTCAGCAGTTGCCAAGATTGGTTGGCGCGCGCAGCCGGTGGGGACGCAGATTCGGTCATAGAAACTCTAACTTCACGAAGAATAAAAAAAAAGCCCCGCTCAATGCGAGGCTTTTCTTGTGAGCCGCACAGGACTCGAACCTGTAACCCCGGGCTTAAAAGGCCCTTGCTCTGCCGAATTGAGCTAGCGGCCCACACATTCAACTATAACACAGGGGCTAGAGACTGTCAAACAAATGGCGGAGACAATCTGGGGCCGGCGCAAGGCCGGTCCCTACTTCCAATCCGTGCCGAGAATGATCTTGAGGTCCCATTCGCCGCCGGGGTCGCCGCCGGGAACGATGGCCGACTCGGGCAGCCCCAACGCGCGAGCGGCGACGCGGGCGCTCGCCATCTTGCCCGTATAGACCAGAATGAGCGATTGGGCGCTCACGCGGTCGGCGCTGCCGATCGAATCCACGTGCAGCCCTTGCGCCTTTAACCGGTCGGCGGCCTGTGTGGCGATGCCATTGGTGCGTGTGCCGTTGAGCACCGCAATCCGCGCCGATTCAGCCGCCAGTTGCGCGGCCTCGTCGCCGGCGGTGGGGGGCGCGGAGAAAATCAAATCGTGCAGCACAGCCATCTTGGCGCGATCCGGCACCAGCACACTCGCGCCTTGCGGCGTCGTCCAGCTGCGCGTCATCGCCTCGTCAATCGTGGCCGTGCAGATGCGCGCTCGATCTATCTCATTTCCCAGTTGCGCCAGACGAACCAGCTGATCGAGCGTGAGGTCAGTCTGGATACTGTTGCCCAGCGTCGCAGCAATCTCGCGGGCGCGCGAGAGCAGCTCGGGCAGCAAGTCGAGACGTGTCACCTTGTCGCGCACGGCCAGCATCACTTGCTGCTGGCGATGCGCGCGCTCAAAGTCGGAGCTGGCGTGGCGAGTGCGGGCGTACTTGAGCGCGAGTGCGCCATCCATGTGCTGCCACCCGGCCGGAATCCGCAGAGGATCGTAGCCATAGTTCATGTCCGGGTAAGCTGGGTCGTTAATCTCGCGCTCAACGTACACGTCCACTCCGCCGACCAAGTCAACCAACTGTTGAAACGCCGCAAAGTTGACGCGAAGATAATAGTGGATCGGCTCGCCGAGATTCTCCTGGACGGTCTTTTTCGCCAACGCAGGCCCGCCGCCGGGGAATTGGGTCACCTCGCCGGTCACATACGCCGTGTTGATGCGATCACTGCCGTGACCAGGAATTTCCACCCACAAGTCACGCGGAATCGAAAGGAGGCCGGCGCTTTTGGATACCGGATCAACACTGACGACCAGCATCGTATCGGTGCGCCACGGGCCTCGCTCGCCAGGGCGCTGGTCAACGCCGAGGATGAGGATACTAACCCTTTCCTTACCATTCCAGTGAGGATACTCGTTGCGCTCCGCGCCGACGCCGATGCCGCCCACCGGCGCGGCGCTGGCCGTCTGCCAGTTGGTCAACGCGCTGCGCGCCACGTCAACCAAAGTGACGATGGACACGCACAAAGCGGCGACAAACGCCAACAAGATGAAACTCAAAACGGGAAAAGGCAGCCCGGTTCTTGGTGTTCGCACGTGATTCACAACTCTCGGAGCGTTATCCGCTCGTGTCCCACTCGTTCTCAACTTGTCTTCAACAACTTTTCCACGTAATATCACCGGTCGCAGGTCCGCGACCGGTGGGCGTGATTATGCCACGAACCTCTTGATCGGGCAAACCTCGCAATCTTAAAAGATTCCATGTTTTAAGGTCGCGGCCCATTGCGCCCATTGTCAAAGGACGATGCTTCTGGTAGAATGTGGGGCGTACCTTACATCCAACAGAGCACTCGCGTTAAACCTTTATAGATTTTACCCACTGACGGCTCCCCCTGCCCGTCAGTTTTTTGCCTAGCCAAGTCCTGACTGACTACAACTCTATGAGTCCTGAACAAATCTGGCAAACCGCCCTGGGCGAGCTTCAGTTGCAACTCACTGGCGCCACTTTCGACACGTGGCTGAGGCGCACTAGCTTGATCTCGGCCGAAGATGGAACGTTCGTTGTGGCGGTTCACAACGGGTACGCCAAAGACTGGCTAGAGAACCGTCTGCTTTCGATGGTCAAACGAACGCTGACGGGCATTGTGGGGCGAAGTGTGGAGGTGCGTTTCGTGGTGTGGAATAGAGAACTCGACGCAGGAGAGAGCGGCCCACTCCTTCAGACCTCGGCTCCGCGGCCCGCTGCGCCGGCTGACAGCACGCCGCCGACTGAACCCGCGCACAATGGGCTGAACCCGCGCTACACATTTGATACATTCGTGATGGGGCCTAGCAATCGGCTGGCGCACGCTGCATCGCTGGCCGTCGTCGAAAAACCCGCCGCGGCTTATAACCCATTGTTCCTCTATGGCGGCGTGGGGCTGGGCAAGACGCACTTGTTGCACGCCATCGGCCATGCCTGTTGGGCGCGCAACCTCCAGGTGCTCTACACTTCGTCAGAGCAATTCACCAACGATCTCATTAACGCCATTCGCTCGCAGACGACCGAACAGTTCCGCGACAAGTATCGCACGGCAGACGTATTGTTGATTGACGATATTCAATTCATCGCGGGCAAAGAATCCACACAGGAAGAATTTTTTCACACCTTTAACGCGCTGCATGGCAACGGCAAGCAAATCGTCATGACCAGCGATCGCGCGCCCAAGGCATTGAGCACACTCGAAGAGCGATTGCGCAGCCGATGCGAGTGGGGACTCATCGCCGATATTCAACCGCCTGACCTCGAGACGCGCACCGCCATCCTGCGCGCCAAAGCAGAAAGCCAGCCGGTCCAAGTGCCTGACGACGTCATCGGCCTGATCGCGCGGCAGGTGCAAAGCAACATTCGCGAACTAGAAGGCGCGTTCAATCGGATCGTCGCTAACGCGCAGTTGACCGGCGCGCCGCTGACTGTCGAAATGGCCTCTGCCACACTGGCAAACTTGCTCGCTCGTCCAACTTCGCTCTCGGTGGATCAGATCATCCGCTTGGTGGCCGAATACTATGGCATCGAGATCGCCGCCATGTGCGGACAAAGTCGCAGCCGGGAAACGGTTCGACAACGCCACATTGCCATGTTCCTGGCGCGTGAGGAGGCGGGCGCATCACTCCCGCACATTGGCACGGCGATGGGAGGACGCGACCATACGACAATTCTGTATGGCGTCAAAAAGATAGCCGAAGAAATTGAGCAGGATGATAACCTGCGGCGCGAGGTGCTGTCTATCCGCGAGCGGCTGTACCGCAACGGGTCGCACTGAGACCAATCTGCCCTGTTCGCGCCTCTATAGCCCCGATTTTCAACTACTGGACTGGCAAACTAGCACCAGATATGGCTAGCGCCAAGCTCCGCTTGCTCCAACTTTCACTATGAACAGCCATTTGCTGTGGAAAACCTGCCAATAACTGTGGAAAACATACAACGTTTGGGGATAACTATTGTTATGTAAAATTATGGCTTAATTCTGCCATCCATATATGGGGGGTATAAAAACCAAGCCGCCTATATCTTGGCAGGGTATTACCCCAGGCTCCAGGTGCCAAAATGAACGGCTTGATCTGCTCCACACTCGCTTCACACTCGCCCGTTTTTTAGACCTCATCAAAAGCCCAACCGATGGGGGTTCACCTGTGGTAAATGAGCAGCACTAGGGTGTCCCTTGCTTTATCCAAGTTCTTCACATCCCCTACTACGTCTACTATTCTTACAATCTATCAAGTTTCTGTTGAAATCAGAAGCATGGTTCACATGACCCTTTGAGGAGTGCAAGTATTTTAAAGCGGCGAGCAGTTCTGCCTTGGTCGAGTCTGCGACAAGGCATTTGCAAAAGCAGAGTCCTTCCGGCAAGTCAGAGGTCCTCACGTGCCCTGAGGACCTTTGACTCTTTGGGAACGTGGAATGCCAGTCTCGCTATTTCGTCATCACCGGCTTGCCGTTGCACGTGATCTTGCCGAGGGTCTCGAGTGTCTTGGGCGTCACTTCTTTCGGCAGCGGCGCATAGAGCAATTTGCTGGCGCGATCTATCGCGCCCTGGTTGGTCAGCGCCCACTGGATAAAGCTCGCCAGCTTTTCAGCTTTCTTGCAGTCTTTGTAAGACTTGTTCACAATCAGGTAAGTAAAGCCCGCAATCGGCCAAGCCTCTGGCTCTCTGCTGTTGACGATCACGGTGGTCAGCTTGTCGTCGAACTGGGCGTTTTTGATCGCCGCCATTGTGCTGGGAATGCTTGCCTCAACCGTCTTGCCGGCCGCGTTGACCATCTTGGCGCACAGGATGTTGTTCTGCCTGGCATACGCCAGCTCGACGTAGCCGATCGCGCCGTTCGTGTTTTGAATCGCCGCCGCGACGCCAGGATTGCCCTTGCCGCCTTGCCCGCGACCGAGTTTGTCCACCGGCCAGTCCACTGCGGTACCAGCGCCTGGACCTTTCTTCCAGCCCTCGCTCGCCGCTGCAAGGTACAGCGTAAAGATGTTAGTTGTGCCCGATCCGTCCGAGCGGTGCACCACATTGATCGGCGTGTCCGGAAAGCTGATGCCAGGATTCAGTTTGGCTAGCGCCGGGTCGTTCCACTTTTCGATCTTGCCGAGGTAAATGTTGGTGACCGTTTCGGCGTCGAGCGTGATTGTGCTGGTGACGCCTTTGATGTTGTAGGCAAGCACTACTGCGCCGGCCACCATCGGGATCATTTGCAGATCAGGCTTTTCCTGATAATCCTTGTCGGTGAGCAGTGCATCCGAACCGGCAAAGTCCACCGTGCCCGCCTTGATGTCTTTGAGACCCTGACCGGAGCCGCCGCCAGCATAGTTGATGATCACCGATGGATCCAGTTGGCCAAAGGCAAACGCCCAGTCCTCGTATAACGGCTGAGGAAAGGTCGCGCCGGACGCATTCAACTTGATCGAGCCTGGCGCATCCACAGGCTTGGCCGCTGGCGCGCACGCGCCCACGATCAGCGCCACCGCCAACGCGCTCGTGAGAAATAGTTTGCGGGATGACATGTTCTTCTCCTTCTTGATTTTGTCTTCTTTTCGATGTCATACTAACGCCAGATGCTCAAGCCTTCTTTATCTCTCTATAAAATCGCTGTTAAATCTTGGATAAGAGCACTTTAACCAGCGTAATGCTCCTGGCGACGGCGGCCAATCGTGCCGTAGCCTGAAGAAAACAGGCGACTGACGCTTGACAAATCTTTGATTGAGCGTAGAATCCCCGCCGAGGTAGTCGTCAGTGGGAGCGGGGTGTGTGTCAGTTCAACAGGATTTTCTGCCGAGGGAGTGTCCCACGCGGCTCGTCGTATCGGTCTGACCTTTGGGCATGACTTGTGTGTCCAAGGGTCTTTTTATGGCGGGAGGTCGCAACGTGAAGTTTGAAGAAAAACTCGTCTCCGCTCAACAGCGCAACCACTCGTGGTTGTGCGTCGGCCTGGACGTTGCCCACGCCAGGATGCCGCTGCCGCTGCAAAAGACAGACGAGCCGATGCTATCCTTTGCTCGCGAAATCATTGACGCGACCAAGGACCTGGTATGCGCGTTCAAGCCCAATCTCGGTTTCTTTCTGGCTGAGGGTGTAACCGGGATGGCTGCATTGGAGCGCCTTGTCCGTTACATCCCGTCCGACATCCCCATCATCCTCGATGGCAAGTTTGGCGATATTGGCTCGACTGCCGAACAGTACGCGCGCGGCGCGTTCGAGGCGTTTGGTGTGGACGCGGTGACGCTCAGCCCTTATGTTGGGGCGGACGCGATCCAGCCATTCCTGGCTTATGCAGACAAAGGTGCATTTGTATTGGCGCGCACGTCGAATCCGGGCGCAGGCGAGTTTCAAAACCTTGTGCTGGAGCATGGAGCGAAAAGCGAGGAGGGAGGAACGCTCTATGAAATGGTCGTGCGCAAAGCGATGGAGTGGCATCGGCAAGGGCCGGGCATGTGCGGCTTGGTCGTCGGCGCAACATACCCGCAAGAGCTGGAGCACATTCGCGCTCTTGCGCCCGACTTGCTGTTCCTCGTGCCCGGCGTTGGCTCGCAGGGTGGCGATTTGGCGGCTACCGTGCAGCATGGCCCGACAGCGGGCGGCATTGGCCCGGTCATCAACGCCAGTCGCAGTATCATGTACGCCTCTAGCCAGAAAGACTTTGCCGAAGCCGCGCGAAAAGCCGCGCTCCAACTGCGCGACCAAGTCAACGCGCTGCGTACTGCGTGATTCGTCAGAGTCACGTGTCAGCCCAAGGAGAGAGCATGACCAAGAAGACGATCAAGAAAATAGAAATTACCGAGATCGAAGAATTGTCGTTGGCCCTGCACAAAGCCGGCTGCGTGCAACTCGGTCAGTTCAAATTAAAGTCAGGGCTGCTCAGCCCGATCTATGTGGATTTGCGGTTGCTGGTCTCGCATCCGCCGCTGCTCCGGCGCGTGGGCAGCCTGCTGGCCGAGCGAGCGCAGGCATTCAAGTTTGATGTGCTGGCGGCGATCCCGTATGCTGCATTGCCCATTGGCGTGGCGGTTTCCCTAGCGATGGATTTGCCGCTGGTCTATCCGCGTAAAGAAGTCAAAGACTATGGCACTGAGCGCAGCGTCGAAGGGGCGTTCAAGCGAGGACAAACAGCGCTTTTGATTGACGACCTCATCACCAAAGGTCACAGCAAGATCGAAGCGATTGCGCTGCTGGAAGCCGCGGGGTTAAAAGTGAAAGATGTGCTGGTGCTCGTGGATCGCGAGCAGGGCGGTGTGGAAGAACTGGACGCGCACGGCTATGCCGTCCATGCCGTGCTGACCTTGAGCCAAATTCTTGACGTGTTGGTAGGAGCAGGCCAACTCACCGCTGCTCGCCGGGACGAGATCAAGACGTGGCTGATGGAGAATCGCTGACCCTGGGCAAATCCAGCATCAATACTTCGAGCGCCAGCCGCGTGTTGGCGTTGCGATCGAGTTGCCACAACGCGCGTCCCAGGTTGGCCGCCGCGACCCGGGCGTCCTCAACGCCGAATTGCGCGGCGTGGCGACGCAGCGCGTCGTTTCGATCCGAGTTCGTTAATGCCGCGCCGCTCCCGGAAGCCAACAACAGCACGTCGCGCCACCAAGTCTGCCAAAGCGTGAGCGTCTCTCGCGCGGCAGAGGAATCCGCAGCCATTTCCTCGGCGTAAGCAAAACGCTCTACACGCCCTTGTCCGGTCAACCGCGCTAAATCATCGAGCAATTGCGCGCGGCGAGTCAGCACTGATTTATCTTGCGCCGCCGCGACGGCCCAGCCTAGTCGTCCGCCGGCAAGATGCGCCAGGCTCTCGGCGAGTGATTTTTCCACTCCCCAGCGTTCAATCAATGCCGTGCGCACCGCTGTAACCGATAGCGGCCTGAGCGCAATGGGCTGGCAACGAGAAACAATCGTCGGCAGGAGCGCCTCGGCTTCTGGCGCAATGAGGACGAGCACGACATGCGGCGGCGGCTCTTCCAACGTCTTGAGCAGTGCGTTAGAAGCCTCAGCCGTCGCTTTGTCCATGCCATCGAGGATCGCCACGCGAAAGCGCCCCTCCACGGGCGCAAGAGCCAGGTCGTGCTGCAATGCGCGCACCTGGTCGATCTTGAGAGTGTTGCCTTCCGGCGCGACAAGGTGCAAGTCGGGGTGTTTACTGGCGGCGATGAGCTTGCACGCCCGACAGCCTCCGCACGGCGCAGGCTGCCCGGTGCAGTTGAGCGATTGCGCCAGCGTTCGGGCGAGCGTGGATTTGCCGATGTGTTCCAGGCCCGTAATGAGATAAGCATGGGCTGCGCGCCCGCTCTCGATAGCGCGCAGCAAAAGGATCACAGCCCAATCGTGGCCGATGACAGGCCAGGGTGACGTTGACATGGCGGCGATTGTACCTCTGTTCGACGTGGCTGACAAGACTCGCCTGGCTTGACAGGATACAGCACAAATGTATAATTGTATGAGACAATTAGTACAATCGGGAGCAGGCGAATGAAGCTCAAAGTGGATAAGCACAGCCGGGTGCCGACCTACGCCCAAATCGTCGAGCGGGTCAAGCACTTGGTCGCCACGGGCGAGTTGCGGCCCGGCGATCAACTGCCGACTGTGCGACAGCTTGCCCAGGACTTGCGCGTGAACTTTAATACCGTTGCCAGGGCTTATACCATACTGCACAACGTGGGGGTCATCTCGGCGCAGCACGGGCGTGGGACATTTGTCCGAGAACGGCCAGACGAGCGATTACTCTCGCACATGCGGGTAGAAAAGCTGAGCGCGCTCGCCGGTCGCGCCGTCATTGAAGCATTCAGTTTTGGTTATACCTCCTCCGAGGTTCGCTCGGCGTTCCTCAATGCGATCAAACAGATGGAACAAGAAAGCAAGAGGTGACGCGATGCTCTATCTTCTGTATTCTCTCAACGCGCTTTTGATGATCGGGATGCCGATTGCGTTGGGGGTGTGGCTGGCGCGGATGCTGAAAGCGCCGTGGCGGTTGTTCGGCATCGGCGCGGTCACGTTCGTCGGCTCGCAGGTGGTCCACATCCCGCTCAACATCGGGCTGACGGCCTTGTTCAAAGCAATCTGGCCCTCCGTGCAGCCGCAGCCCTGGCACATCCCGTTCAATGCCATCGTCCTGGGACTGACCGCAGGCTTGTGCGAGGAGACGGCGCGCTACATTGGCTATCGTTGGCTGGCCAACAAAGCCCGCTCCTGGCGTGACGCGCTGATGCTCGGCGCGGGTCATGGCGGCACAGAAGCAATCATTCTGGGTGTACTGGCCGGGCTGTCATTTCTGAGCATGGCGGCGGCGCGTCAGATGGACTTGACCACGCAAGGCTTGACCAGCGAGAGACTGGCGCAAGCGCAGCAGCAGCTCGCCGCGTACTGGGGCGCGCCGTGGTACATGGCGGTCATGGGCGCGGTGGAGCGACTGTTCGCGCTGGTGATCCAGATTGGCTTGGCGGTGCTCGTTCTTCAAGTGTTCACGCGCAATGACTGGCGCTGGCTCGTCGTCGCCATCGGCTACCACTTGGTCGTAGATGGAATAGCGGTCGTCGGCTTGCAGTCGCACTGGCCCATCCTGATGATTGAAGCAATCGTCGCCATCTTGGCGGTCACCAGCCTGGCGATCATTGTAAAGCTGCGCCCGCGAGATGAGCCACTCGTTCGGCTGGAAACGCAACCGGCACTGGTGCCCGGTACGTCAGATATTTCGAGGCCAGCCTCGGGACGTGAGGCCGATGCGCGCGATCAACTCGACCATTCCAAGTACGCGTGAGGCGACTGATGATTCGAACGAATGCTTTGACCAAACAATTTCCCGGCCACAAGGACGGCTCCGCCGTGCTCGCCGTGGACAGGCTCGATCTTCAAGTGGAGGAAGGCCAGGTATTCGGCTTCCTGGGTCCAAACGGCGCAGGCAAGACAACGACCGTGCGAATGTTGACTTGCCTGGTCGGGCCGACATCAGGCGACGCGTGGGTGAACAACCTGAAGGTGGGGCGCGACGATACCGACATCCGTCGCAGTGTGGGACTCCTCACCGAGACGCCCGGCCTGTATGACCGCCTGAGCGCCGAAAAGAATCTGACCATCTTTGCCCACCTGTACGAGGTCAAGGATGTTCGTGGTCAGGTAGAAAAGTATTTGCGGATGCTGGGCCTATGGGATCGCCGCGACGACCTGACCGGCAACTTTTCCAGAGGGATGAAGCAAAAGCTGGCGATCTGCCGGGCGCTGCTGCACGAACCCAAGGTGCTATTCTTGGACGAGCCGACGTCGGGACTTGACCCGGAAGCGGCCAAACTGGTGCATGACTTTATCGCCGAACTCAAGGCCGAAGGTCGCATGATCTTTATGTGTACGCATAACTTGGACGAGGCCGATCGCCTGTGCGACCGGATTGGTGTGATGAAGCAACGGCTGCTCGTGGTGGATACGCCGCAAAACTTGCGCCGGCGGCTCTACGGACGCAAGGTCGTGTTTCACTTGCGGCGGGCTGACCTGCCATTGGCCGAGTTGGTCAGGGCGCTGCCATTTGCCAGGGAGGTGCAGACCGTCGAATTGGCGACTGGTTCCAAGATGGTCGTCGGGTTGGACGACCCGGAAGCTCAGAATCCGATCATTGTTCGCAAGCTCGTGGAGGCCGGGGCCGACGTGCAATTCGTCGGTGAGCTACGCTACTCGCTGGAGGACGTGTATCTGTCCTTGATCCAGGCGAGTCGGGGAAACTCGGAACATCGGGGGAAAGCATTGTGAACAAGATACAGGTCATCATAGACAAAGAATGGGCCGAGGTGTTCAAGAACCGCCTCGTGCTGTTTACGGTGATACTCTTGCCGCTGTTCTTTACCGCGATGCCGTTGGTCATCCTGTATGCGACCAGCTCCAACGCGGGAAACAGCGATGTGATGGACATGCCGCCACAGTTTGCGCGTATCTGCGGCGACTTGGCTGGCGCAGCTTGTACCCAGGTGTTTATCGTAAGCCAGTTTATGCTGCTCTTTATGATGCTGCCGCTGGCGATACCGGTGGCAATCTCGGCCTATAGCATTGTGGGCGAAAAGACCACTCGCTGCCTGGAGCCGCTCCTTGCGACGCCGATTACGACCATCGAATTGATCGTCGGCAAAGGGCTGGCCGCCGCGATTCCAGCGATTGTTGCCACGTGGGGCGGATTCGCCATTTTCGCGGTTGGAGCCTGGTTCATCGTGACCAACCCAGCCGTATACGCGCGCATCCTCGACCCGATGTGGCTGATCGCCGTGCTCGTCGTCGGGCCGCTTATGGCGGTGGCCGCGGTCAACGTCAGTATCATCGTGTCGTCGCGCGTCAGCGATCCCCGCACGGCGGAGCAGGTCTCGATGGTCGTCATCGTGCCGCTGTTGGGGATGTTCTTTGGGCAGATGGCAGGGTTGTTCCTGCTGGACACCCAACTCATTCTCGCCACGGCCGTCGTGCTTGCCCTGGTGGACATTGGCTTGGTGTACCTGGGCGTGGAGATGTTCCAGCGGGAGACTATTCTGACCAAGTGGAAGTGAGCAAATGGCAGATTTCAAATGTCAAACCTCGAATTGGCTGCGCCTCGTAACATTAGCAGTGACCGGATTCGCGCTGATGCTGGCGGGGCCGGTCTGGGCACAGGATGGCGAATTGAGGCTTTCGTTCAGCAAGGATTGGGGCTTTGCAGCGGGCGGCCAGATTCAAGGACTGTTTACTTTGTCCGCCAGGGGACCGCGGGATATTGCCTCTGTGCACTTTGAGATGGATGACCAAGAGATCGCCGTGGTGACGCAGCCGCCGTTCACGCTCAAATTCAACACCGACCAATACCCGAATGGCAAGCACACGTTCGGCGCCACGGGGCGCATGGCCGATGGGCGCACGATCAAGTCGAACGCGATCCGCGCCGAGTTTGTCTCGGCGGAGGTGGGCTGGCAGGTCGCGCAGCGCATCATGCTGCCGCTTTTTGCCGTGGTCGGCGTGATCATCCTTCTGACCGCAGTTGGGCCACTAGTCTTGGGCGGCCAAGACCCACGCCGACTCGAGCCAGGCGCGCCACGCCAGTATGGTCTCGCGGGCGGCGTCCTCTGTCCCAAGTGTGGGCGGCCATTCGCGTCGAGTTTCTTGAGCCTGAACCTGGCGACCCGTAGGCTCGAACGGTGCCCGTATTGCGGCAAGTGGAGCCTTGTGCCGCGCGCTTCGCGTGAAGCATTGGCCGCCGCCGAGGCGGCCGAGGTCGAGGCATCCAAGCCATCCGTGCCTCAAGCTAGCCCGGAAGAAAAATTGATCCAGCAGATCCTAGAGTCCCGCTACCAATAGCCGAGTGTCTCGCTTGACTATTTTGGTGACGATGCTAAGATAACGTTATACCAAATCACCCAAAGGAGGTCCCCCGTGGAGCGCGTCAAAAGATTCTGGAGTGCCTTCAAAGACATTGCTATTTTGTTTTCCTTTGCGGTCAATTTGATCCTGGTCATCGTGCTGCTGATCCTTGCCACGCAGCTCATGACCATCAAAAAAAGCATTGCCGAGCCGCTCATCTATGGACTGGATCGCTCGTTCGCCAACCTGGGCGAGGCGACGATCAATTCCACGATCCCCATCAGCCAACAGTTGCGTGTCGCGTTTGACCTGCCGGTCAAGTTCGACTTGCCGCTGGAGCAGGACACTACGGTGACCACGCTCACGCCGACCCCGATTAAAACAACCGTCAATCTCTCGCTGGGGGCATTCGGTCGAATCGATGCCCCGGTGTCGCTCAACTTACCGACGGGAACGCCCTTGCGCATCAAGCTAGCCATGAAGATTCCAGTCAGCACCGTCGTCAGGGTTGACCAGCAAGTTCCGATCAAGTTCGATCAGGCCGTGCGGATCAAGCTAGGCCCATCGGGACTGGGGCCGGTCGTCTCCCAACTGCGCGGCGTCGTTCAGCCTTACGTCGTCATCATGGAAAGCCTGCCGTAAACCCGATTGTTTCACGTGTGACAGGATAAGAACTAATGTTCTATTCTTCTCGCCCGGTGTGCGACTATGAGGGCAGCCGCTACCGGACCGAGTTTTGGACCCAGGAGCGCGAGTACGAGGATTACGCCGAGCGCATCGCGCTGCGGAAACTCTTGCCGCCACGCGGGGAGCGACTGATCGAGATCGGCGCGGGCGCGGGCCGGTTAGCCGGCCTTTACCTGGACTATGACCAGGTCGTGCTGATGGATTACGCGCGCTCGACGCTCGTGGAAGCGCGCGAGCAGATTGCTGCGCGCTTTCCCCATCATGCGAGCCGCTTTCGTTTCGTGGCTGCCGACCTGTACGCGCTGCCGTTTGTGGACGGGCTGTTCGACACGGTGACGATGGTGCGCGTGATGCATCACGTAGCCGATGTGCCCGCCGCGCTCGCAGGCATTGTGGGCATCCTCAAGCCCGGCGCGACGTTTGTGCTCGAGTTTGCCAACAAACGCCATCTCAAGGCGATTGTGCGCTACCTCGCTCGCCGCCAGTCCTGGTCCCCCTTCGCGCAACAGCCCTACGAGTTCGTCGCTCTCAATTTTGACTTTCACCCTGCGTGGATGGACGCGCAAATATGCAAGGCCGGATTTAGTTTCAAACGCACACTTGCCGTATCGCATTTCCGATGGGCGCTGCTCAAGCGTCTACTGCCGGCGCGGCTGTTGGCGGCTGCCGACGGCGCGATTCAGGACGTCGGCGCGGCGTGGAGGCTAACCCCCAGCGTCTTTGTCCGCGCGCAAGCGCCTGTGACGAATCGCGTTGCTCCGCCCGGCGCGCGCCTGGCGTTTCGTTGCCCGGCTTGCCGGGGTGTACAGATGAGCGAATCGCCTGACGCGGTCACATGCGGTGGGTGCGGGCGCGCGTGGCCTGTGCGGGATGGCATTTATGAGTTCAAATGAACAAGATGCAATCGCTCTCCCTCTTGCGCTATGCACTCAACATTGTTGACTTTTGGTAACGAGTATGCTAAGATGAAATTAGATTCATCTGAGATTTGATGGGCGCGATTGTCGGGTATGTTTTATCTGGCCTCATTTCTTTTTCTCCCATAAGCAGCTCGGCGGTCGCACAATCTGCTTGGAGGCATTTCGTCTTGGGGATAGGCTATGCCAAGACCGAGGCGTCAGCCAGTCAACTTTGCCTAGAGGCTTGTTCCGAAAACTGAGCAAGCCCGATTGGGCACGGTTATCCCTAGAGCGAAACAACCTCCTTGTGGCTGTCAGCCCACCATCTCAGGTGAGTGCCTTGGCGCTCACCTTTTTTGTTGGCGCGTTCATGGGAGGCGGCATTATGAGCATCGAATTCATCTTTCGCATCATCGGGATGATGGTCCTGGCGCTGGTAGGACTCACGAGTGGGATCAGGGTGGCAAGATTAGCCGATGCCGACCCAGTGCTGTACGCGACGGTGTTCGTCCTGCTTGGCGCGTTGATCGGACTGGTGGTGACGCCGTGGATCACGGTGCGGCCTGTCGGCGCGTTGCGCAACCGTATCCGCCAGATGCCAGCGCAACAGCTCGTCGCCGGCATATTTGGGTTGACCATGGGGCTGGTAGTGGCGCTCCTGATTGCGTTCCCCTTGTCGCTTTTACCGGAACCGTATCGCTACATCCTGCCGTTGATTAGCGCGATATTGTTTTCCTACCTGGGCATTGCCGTGATGATCACGCGCCAGCAAGATATCGCCAATCTGCTCGAGGGGTGGCGATTCTTGCGGGGCGGTGAATCGGAGACGCCGGCGCGCGACGGGCGTTACGTGTTGTTGGATACTAGCGTCATCATTGACGGGCGCATCGCCGATGTGAGCCAGACCGGCTTCATCAGCGGCACGATGCTCGTGCCGCGCTTTGTGCTCAACGAATTGCAACACATCGCCGATTCGTCAGACATGCTGCGCCGCAATCGCGGACGGCGTGGACTGGACATCCTCAACAAGCTGCAAAAAGATTCTGTCACTTCAGTCCGCATCACCGACATGGATGTCGAGGATGTGCGCGAAGTGGATGACAAGCTCATCATGTTGGGCAAGCGGTTGGGTTGTCCTATCCTCACCAATGACTATAATCTCAACCGCGTGGCCGAGCTACAAGGAGTGCCCGTGCTCAATATCAATGAGCTGGCGAACGCGGTCAAAGCTGTCCTTTTGCCCGGCGAGGCGCTGCAAGTCAAGATCATTCAGGAAGGCAAAGAGATCGGCCAGGGCGTGGCCTACCTGGACGACGGGACGATGGTCGTCGTGGAGGATGGCCGCCGCTACATCAACCAGGCGCTGGATGTCGTCGTGACCAAAGTCTTGCAGACGGCTGCCGGGCGGATGATTTTCGCCAAGCCGGAGAGCGGAAACTGATTCGGAGAATCCGATGAGTCTGCAAGTCTATAACATGCTCACCCGCCGGAAGGTTCGTTTCATTCCCCTGCAGGAGGGCCAGGTCAATATGTACGTCTGCGGGCCGACGGTGTACGATCACGCGCACATCGGCCACGCCAAGCTGTACGTCTCGATGGACGTGATCGTCCGCTACCTGCGCTTCAAGGGACTGCGCGTGCGTTACGTCCAAAACATTACCGATGTGGGGCATTTGCTGGACACCGGGGAGGACCGTATCCTCAAAGGCGCGGCGCGCGAGCGGAGCGAGCCGATGCAAGTCGTCGAGCGATACATGCGCTCGTATTTTGAGGACATGGACGCGCTCGGCGTGACACGCCCTGACATTTCGCCGCGAGCCAGCGCCCATATCCCAGAACAGATCGAGATTGCGCAAGCCTTGATTGAGTTGGGCTATGCTTACGAGGTGAATGGCTCGGTGTACTTTGATGTGACCAAGTGGCCGGGGTATGGCAAGCTATCTGGGCGCAGAGTTGAAGAGTTGGAAGAGGGCGCGCGGGTTGCCGTGCGCGAAGAGAAGCGTCACCCGGCCGATTTTGCGCTATGGAAAATAGCCGAGCCGGAACACATTCTCCGCTGGAACAGCCCGTGGGGCGCGGGCTTTCCCGGCTGGCACGTCGAGTGCACGGCCATGGCCACCAAGTACCTTGGCCCGACGTTCGACATTCACGGCGGCGGTCTGGAAAATATTTTTCCGCACAACGAATGCGAGATCGCGCAGAGCGAGGCCTGGACGGGCAAGCCGTTCGCGCGCTATTGGCTGCTGACTGGATCGCTGACGATTGACGGCGTCAAGATGTCCAAGAGTCTCGGCAACTTTGTCACCCTCAAGGACGCGCTGCAAAAACATCGCGCTGAGGCGATTCGCTTTTTTATTCTATCGGGTCACTATCGCAACCCGGTGGACTATGGCGCGGACGCGCTGACCGCCGCCGAAGCCGGGTTGCAGCGATTGCTTGGCCCGGTGGCGCTCGTCCGCGAGCGAGCGCGCACCGCTTCGGTGGGCGAGGCCGACGCGGGCGTGCTGGCGATGTTGGACAACCAACGTGAGCGATTCACCGACGCAATGGACGACGACTTTAACGCGCCGGCCGCGCTGGCTGTGCTGTTCGACCTGACGACGGAAGTGAACAAGCTACTCAATTCCGGAGCGACGTTGAGCCGCGGGACGCTGGAGGCAATTGACGGCACGTATCAATCGCTGGGCGGTCGCGTGCTGGGCGTCGTGCCCGATCAGTTCCAGCAAGAAGCGAACCTGGAACTGGTGGATGGGCTGGTCAAGATGTTGATCCAATTGCGCGCCGAGGCGCGTCTAGCTAAAGACTATGCCCGCGCGGACGAAATCCGCGACCGATTGGCGGCGTTGGGTGCGGTTCTCGAGGATCGGCCCGACGGCACAACCTGGCGACTTTGAAATCGAGATGCGCGAGCTGATTTACGGTCGCAATGCAGTTCACGAGTGCTTGCGCGCCGGGCGACGTCAAGTGTTCGAGCTGATCGTCGCCGAAGGCGCGCAAGAAAAAGGCGCGCTGGCTCAGAGTCTTGGACTTGCGGAAAAGCGCATCCCCATTCAGCGCGTTCCGCGCACGCAGCTTGATAAAATCAGTGAGGGACACCAGGGTGTGGCCGCCGAGGTGAGCGGCTATCCCTACGTCGCGCTGGATGATCTCCTCAACTCAAGTCAAGCGCCTCTCTTTCTCGTCCTCGATTGCGTACAAGACCCACAAAACCTGGGCACACTGCTTCGCACGGCGGAGGCGGTCGGCGTGAGCGGCGTGCTCATCGCGCAAGACCGCGCCGCTCAGGTCACGCCCGCCGTCGTGAATGCCTCGTCTGGCGCAACAGAACACTTGCGAATTGCGCGCGTCACCAACATCACACGCGCGCTGCAAACATTAAAACAATCCAATGTGTGGGTCGTGGGCTTGGAAGATGCGCCCGGCGCGCAAGATTATGCGACCGCCGATCTGCGCGGGCCACTCGCTCTTGTCGTTGGAAGCGAAGGGCAAGGCATTCGCCGATTGGTGCGCGAGACGTGTGATGTCTTGATCAAGCTGCCGATGCGCGGCGTGGTGACTTCACTGAACGCGGCTGTCGCCGGATCAATTGTGCTTTACGAAACATTGCGTCAGCGCAGGCCGCTATAGGATAGCGGCCTACGTTCCCCCGATGTTTTTGCGGGGGTTGCCGTAGGATAAACGCCAGTTGACAATCTGCCGCGCTTGGGCGTATACTTGAAGGTGAGAATCAACAGGGGCGTGTGCCTTGCCTGTCATCAACTGTGTGACAATCCAATCGAATATTCGGCGCGATGGAACACGATAGCCTCCGGCTGCGTGTTCTTTTGTTTTTCTATCGGGGAGCAATCCCACATCAACTCAGGAGGATGATATGGACTCTGGCATGATCGGCAAGATCGAAAAAGCCATTCGATACGCGCAAGAGCGCGACCGCTTCCGATTCCAGCAGTTTACGGTGCAAGTGCGGGGAACGAACAACACACACACCGTTTCATTTGATGGGGGCAAGCTGGCTTGCACGTGCGAATTCTATGGGACGCGCGGGACGTGCAGCCATACGATTGCGATAGAAAAAGTTTTGGGCGAGATGCTGCCAGGGGCCATTCCCCTGGTGATATCCAAACACTAACAACCCGATAGGTCAAGCAACGGGCGAGGGAACATCCCCGCCCGTTTTTCGTTGTCGGGCCGGGGCTTGCGTGGTATACTCGGCTTACTCTAAAACGGAGTATCACTTTGAAGCGTTGGCAATTCTGGTTAGGCGTGGCGATCAGTGCGGTCTTGATCTGGTGGACGCTGCGCGGCTTTAAGTTGGCGGACGCGTGGGAAGCTGTCCAACACGCAAATTACCTGTGGATCATTCCGGGCGTGGTGGTCTATTTCGGCGCAGTCTGGGCGCGGACGTGGCGCTGGCATTATCTGTTGCGCCCGCTCAAGCGCGTGCCGCTGGGCAAATTGTTCCCCATCGTCGTGATTGGCTACATGGGCAACAACGTTTACCCGGCGCGCGCGGGTGAGTTTATCCGCGCGTATGTGCTCAAACGCAACGAGAACGTCAGCGCCAGCGCCAGCTTTGCGACCATCGTCGTCGAGCGCATTTTTGACGGCATCGTGATGCTGATCTTTGTGCTGGTCGCGCTGCCGCTCGCTCCGTCGCTCCCGGCCTGGGTGCGAGACACGGTGATATGGGGCAGCGTGGCCTTTTTTGGCGCGTTGGTGGTGTTCCTGGCGCTGGCGAGTGCGCCCAAGCGGTTCGCGGCTGTGTATAATGGGCTAGTTTCTCGTCTTGTCCCGGCCCGGCTGCGGCCCGGCGTGGTTGGCATCCTGGATCGTTTTGTCGAAGGGCTGGCGTGCTTGCGCAGCCCGCTCGACCTGTTGATGATTTTCGTCACGTCGCTCGTCATCTGGCTGACGGAGACGGTCAAGTATTGGTTCGTGATGCACGCTTTTCCCGGCCACGGCTTTCCGGTGTCGTTCTTTGCGCTGATGCTGATGAACGGCGTGGTGAACCTGGCGACGACGATTCCGTCCGCGCCAGGCTATATTGGCACGTTCGATACACTCGGCATCGAAACCCTCAAGGTGTTTGGCGTGGAGGCGGCGACGGCGGCAGGGTATACGGTTGTGCTGCACGTGGCGTTGTGGCTGCCGATCACGCTACTGGGCTTTTGGTATCTGGCGCGCGAAGGGCTGCGGTGGAGTGATTTTAAAAAAGCCGAACAATTGCGAGGGCGTGGAGAGAATTAGTCCTATTGCATATTCCGTTTCCGCCACGCAATACGAAATACGACTTGACATGGAGTCAATGTGAAAGTAGCTATCATCGGCGCAGGCGCGGCGGGACTGGCCGCCGCTTTCGATTTGAGCCGGGCCGGGCATTCGGTCACGGTGTACGAAGCCGCTCCGGCAGCGGGCGGCCTGGCTTCGGGCTTTCGCGCGCCGGGCTGGGACTGGTCAGTGGAACGATTCTACCACCACTGGTTCGAGACCGATTCCGACGTGCTGAACCTGATCCGCGAGATCGGCCACGGCGACCAGATTGTGTTCCCCACGCCCAGGACGGCCGTGTACTATGCGGGCAAGTTTTACTCGCTCGATGGTTCTCTGTCCACAATCTTTCGCGGTCAAAAATGGCTGGACAAGATTCCCGGTTCTGGCGCAATGGCACGCGGGATACTGGCATTCCAGTTTCCTGGCCTCTCGTTTTTTGACAAGATTCGCTATGGCCTGATGGGATTGTATCTCGTGCTGACGCCGCGCTGGGAGCCGCTGGAGCGCGTCACCGCGCACGAGTGGATGAGCCGCTGGCAAGGCCAGCGCGGCTACAAGGCCTTGTGGGAGCCGCTGCTCGTCGGCAAGTTTGGCGAAGAAAACTACCGCGAGGTGAACATGGCCTGGTTCTGGGCGCGCATCCACAAGCGCAGCCCGCGCCTGGGGACGTTCGTTGGCGGCTTTCAAGCATTCTTTGATGCGCTGGCCGGCAAGGTGCGCGAGCAAGGCGCGGCGATCAAGCTCGGATGTCAAATTTCAAATATCAAATCTCAAAAGGCAAATGGCAAATCGCAGCTGATCGTTCAGGCAGCAGACGGCGAGGCGGTTTACGATGCGGTGATTGCGACGACCTCGCCGCGCTTGCTCGCCAGGCTCGCGCCGGAATTGCCCGCGTCGTACACCGAGCAATTGCTCAAGCTCAAATCTATGGGCGCGGTCGTGTTGATTCTGTCGCTCAAGCATCAATTGAGCGAGAGCGGCATTTACTGGCACAACTTGCCCAAAGGCGAAGACTTCCCGTTCCTGGCAATGTGCGAGCACACCAATTTTGTCTCGCCCGAACACTTTTACGGCGATCATATCATTTACTGTGGCGACTATTTGCCGCCTGACCACGAATACTTTGCCCTTTCGCAGGATGAATTGCTCGCGCGATTCTTGCCCGCGCTCACGCGCTTTAATCCGAAATTCGATCCGTCGTGGGTCAAGCAATCGTGGCTGTTCCGCGAAGCCTATGCCCAGCCTGTGCCGCCGCTGAATCACTCGCGCAACATCCCCGACGTGCGCACGCCCATCCCAGGCCTCTATCTCGCTTCCATGAGCCAGGTCTATCCCTGGGATCGCGGCACTAACTATGCTGTCGAACTGGGCCGCCGAGTGGCGCGATACGCGATAAGCGACATGCGGTAAGCAAAGGAGTGAACCATGCGAAACATCACCGTGATTGGTGTGGGCTATGTTGGCCTTGTGACCGGCACGTGCTTTGCCGACCTAGGCAACCGTATCGTCTGCCTGGACATCCAGGAAGAGCGCATTGCCAACCTCCAAAAAGGCATCCTGCCGATCTATGAGCCTGGACTTGAGGAGATGGTCGCGCGCAACGTCAAAGCCGGGCGACTGTCGTTCACCACGTCGTATACGGCCGGCGTGAAGGACGCCGATTTTGTGTTTATTTGTGTCGGCACGCCGTCCGATGTGGATGGCGAGGCCGATTTGCAGTACGTGCGGGCTGCCGCCGAATCCGTTGCCGACGTGATGGATCACCCGCTGATCATCGTCAACAAGTCCACGGTGCCGGTGGGGACGGGCGACTGGGTAGCCGACATCGTCAAGGCGCGGCAAAAGACGCCTGTGCCGTTCAGTGTGGTCTCGTGCCCCGAGTTTTTGCGCGAAGGCTCGGCTATCAGCGACTTTATGAACCCCGACCGCATCGTGCTGGGCAGCGTGGATCGAGAAGCCGCCAATCGCGTAGCCGAGCTTCACCTGCCGCTGCGCACCACGCTCGTCGTCACCGACCTGCGCACCGCCGAGATGATCAAGTACGCCAGCAACGCTTTCCTGGCGACCAAGATCAGCTTTATCAACGAGATCGCCAACATTTGCGAAGCGCTCGGCGCGGACGTGAAAGAAGTGGCGGCGGGCATGGGCTATGACAAGCGCATTGGCCGTCACATGCTCGACGCCGGGTTGGGCTGGGGAGGCAGTTGTTTCCCCAAAGATGTCAAAGCTTTGGCGCACATGGCGCACGAAAAAGGCCGTCACCCGCAGCTCTTGCGCGCCGTGATGGACATTAACGCCGACCAGCGCCGCGACGTGATCGCCAAGCTCAAAGGCGTGCTGGGCGATTTGCACGACAAGACGATTGCGTTGCTGGGCCTGGCCTTCAAGCCCAACACCGACGACATGCGCGACGCGCCTTCGGTGGACATTGCCAACATGCTCCTTTCCAAAGGCGCGCGCGTCAAAGGCTATGACCCGGTGGCGATGCAAGTTGCAGCCCGCGTATTATCGCCGGCCGTCCAACTGGCCCAGACCCCCTACGAGTGCGCCTCTGGCGCAGACGCCGTCATCGTCGTCACCGAATGGAACGAGTTCAAACAGCTCGACCTGGCGCAGCTCAAACAGACGATGAAGCAGCCCGTCATCATTGACGCACGCAACATTTACGAACCGGCGCAGGTCAAGGCGCTGGGCTTTATCTATCGCGGCTTTGGGCGCGGCAACGACGGGTAATGCGCGTCGCACCCTTTGGCGTTCGACACCGTGAACCACCGTTCTGCCGGGCGTCGAGACGCAACGAATCGTTCCAACCGTATCTCCAGAGCCAAAGGCCGCCTACCTGCGTTGCCTGGCCGCCGGGCAACCGCGCCTCCGACTTGCGTGGCTTGCGTCTTCAGAAAGGGATAAGTATAATGAGTGATGAGCAGGCGTGTGACGCAACCTGCAACACCTCTTGAGCAATCCGCAATCGCAAATCCGAAATCCAAAAGGAGGTCAGTGTGCCCAAGTTTGCGTATTTTAAGGGGGGCTTTGTCTCCATCCAAGATGCCAAAATCAGCATCATGACGCATGGATTCAACTATGGCACGGGATGCTTTGAGGGCATCCGGGCCTACTGGAACGGGGAGGAAGAACAACTTTTTGTCTTCAAGCTGCTCGACCATTTCGAGCGTTTCCTCCGTTCCAGTCGTATTTTGCTCATGGACCTGCCCTTTACCGCCGGGCAACTGGCGGACATTACGCTCGAGCTGGTTCGCAAAGAAGGCTACCGCGAAGACACTTATATCCGTCCGCTGGCTTACAAGGCCGACGAAGTCGTCGGCGTGCGGTTGCACAACCTGCGCGACGAAGTCGCCATCTTTGCCACGCCGTTCGGGCGTTACATCGAACGCGAAGAGGGCGCGTCCGCGGCAGTGTCCTCGTGGCGGCGGATAGACGACAACGCCGTGCCGGCCCGCGCCAAGATCACCGGCGCTTACATCAACTCGGCGCTCGCCAAGACTGAGGCCGTGCTGAACGGCTTTGACGAGGCCATCGTCTTGACCTGCGACGGCCACGTCTCCGAGGGCAGCGCAGAGAACCTCTTTATCATTCGCGACGGGGCGTTGATTACCCCGTCGGTCACCGAGAACATCCTCGAGGGCATCACACGCAAGGTTATCATACAACTAGCCCGCGAGGAGTTGGGCCTGGAGGTGGTGGAACGCCCCATTGACCGAACCGAGTTGTACGTGGCCGATGAGGCGTTCTTTTGTGGGACGGGCGTGCAGGTCGTCGCCATCGCGCACATTGACCGCCGCCCGGTGGGCGCCGGACAAATCGGCCCTATCGTCAAGACGATCCGGGATCTGTACTTTGACATCGTGCGCGGCAAGGTGACCAAGTACCTCCATTGGTGCACGCCAGTGTATACCAGCGCGCCGTAGTGATCACGGTCTAGCAGGTCCCGCTTCAAGCGTGACCTGCGTCTCAGGAAAATCTCTGAATGGAATGGCATAACCAGCCCCGACTGGGAAATGGTGTGGCGGGCGGCATCATCGCTTGGCTGGTGGTGTTGGACGCGCTGATGGTGTGGGTCGCCACTCAGCTCCCGGTGTCGGTCTTTACGTTCGTTCTGGCAGTGCTCGTAATGGTCACGCTGCCGGTCATCGCGCTGCTGGCTTATTGGCTCATCGGGCTGAACCGCTCGGTGTATGGGCTTGACCGCAACTTGCTGATAATTCGCTGGGGCGCAGTGCAGCAAGTGATTCCGATGGCGTCCATACGCCAGGTGCTGCACGGCTCGGAAATCGCCGGAAAGGTGCGCCGCTTCCGAGGCGGACGCTGGCCGGGTCACTGGGTGGGCCAGGCGCAAGTGGACGAGTTGGGGACGACGCTTTTCTACGCTGCTGGCGGACTGGACCAGCAACTCGTCATCGTCACGCCGGGGCTGGCGTATGCCATCACGCCGAGGGACGTGACCGGTTTCGTCGAAGCGTTCGAGCAGCGCCAAAAGATGGGGCCGACGCAAGAGGTGACCCAGGTTTCGGTCCGGCCCGAGATTTTCGATTGGTCGCTGTGGTCGGATCGGTTGGCGATAGGGTTGGTGAGTGCGACGGTGGTTGCTTGCTTGCTGCTGTTCGGCTATACCTGCCTGCGTTTTCCAGACCTGGCGCCGCGCGTGGCGTTGCACTTTGACGCGGCGGGCCTCCCCGATCGCTTTGGGCCGCGCGCCCAAGTGTTCCTGTTGCCCGTCATCGGTCTGATGTCTTTGGGCGCGAACGTCGTCATCGGCCTGCCATTGTACTTGCGCGACCGCGTGGGCGCGTACCTGCTATGGGGCGGCGCGCTCGTCGTCCAGGCGCTGGCGTGGGTCGCAGCGGTGGGCGTTCTGAGTTAGCGGTTCTTGTAAACCGGGGCTGTCTCTCACCAGAGACAGCCCCGGTTTGCTTTTGGTCGGATACAGCGGCGGGCGATCAATTGCCCTTCAATACCACCGGCAGATAAATCCGCGCGCCGCCGACGAGGAGACGGACACTGGTTGTCCGAACGATGCCGCCGGTGGCCGTGATGGGCACGACGTACCACTCGCCGGGCAATGATGAGCGTGGCCTGGCCCGGCGGGCTCACCAACGTTGGAATCAGTTGCCAATCCAAATCAGGCGGCGGGCTATCGGTGGACAGGGTGACGTCGCCCGTATATACTGTGCACGGCCACAAATTGCGTTTTCTGTCATTGCGAGGGCGCGTCAGCGCCCGAAGCAATCTCTGGTTTGCGAGTACAAAGATTGCTTCGCCGCCTTCGGCGGCTCGCAATGACAGCGCTACGAAAAAGCGCAAATTATGCCCGCGTTGAGTATAACTACTCGCCCTTGCAAAGGTTTCAGCCGATTTTGCAGCAAATCTCGACTGAACCTTCGCAAGGGCGAGAGCCTACGGCAACTGGAGGTTAAGAGTGACGACGGCGCCGGCGCGAATGGTCGTGGTCATGGTGGCGTTGCCGGTCATGATGCGATAGTTGCCGGGGAGCAAGTCAATCAAGCCGTAAAAGCCATTGCCGTCAGCAGTGGCCGTTCGCTTGGCTGGGCCAGTGAGCGTCACTGTTGCGCCATCGGCAGGTTTGCCGGCGGTTGTGACCAAGCCCATCAAGTGGCCGGTCGTGGGCGCAGACTTCCACGGCATGGGCGGGAGAGGCGCGCGCGGAGCAAACACGGGCACTGCAGGCGAAAGCGACAGCCCTAGCGTCGTCGCCTCGACAAATTGCGAAAAGGGCAGGTGATCCTTGTCGGTTTGGTTGTAGACATAGATGGCAACGCCATCGGCGCGCGCGCCGGATGTGTTGCGACTGCGCGCGCGTCGAATCTGAGACAGCGACTCTTCGAGCGTGTTCATGTAATTGCCCAGGCCAATCACGACGTGGCGATTGTAGCGTCGAGTTTTCTCGAACTCGAGCCAGTGGTCCAAGTTGGCCGACAGGGTCGAGTCGGGAAAATAGTTCATCGGGAAACCGATGTCGAGGAGGCCTTCTTGCAGCCAGGCGCGCCAATCTTGAAAAACCGTGCGATACGCGGATGCGTATTGCCATTCCAGGTCAGTGTCCGGGCCATCGCCCCAGGGAATGAGCGCGGCAGAAACTTTGATGCGCGGATTGATGGCGGTGGATTCGAGCCAGACGCGCCGCACGACGGCGGTCACCTGGTCGCGCCGCCACTGCGACCACTGCGCGTCGTCGGAGGCAGGCGTGCCGGTCTTGTTGTAGCGCGCGTTGAATCGCGCGACGCTCGTCGGATTATAGCCCCACTGGATGCCGCCGTAACGGATAAAGTCGAGGTGCACGCCGTCCACCGAGTAATTCTTGACCACGCTCACGACTTGATTGACGACATGCGCCGCGGCATCCGGGTTGCCAGGATCGAGATAATACAATCCGGTGCCGCTCGAGTTGCCTTGCTCGTTGAGCGCAAGCCAATTGTCCGCGCCGGTGGCTTGCATTCCGTGTGTGTTGAAAATGTGCTGCGGCGAGGACGGCGGGTCAATATCGGCGGGCCACACCGGGAAAGCGTTCAGCCAGGCGTAGACATCAATCGGCGGCGAGACCGAGTGCGCTTTGCTGATGACGTCCGTCAGTGGGTCGAACCCAGGCGCGATGTAATCCACGCGCGGCTCGGACGATTGGGCGTGCAGCGCGTTGGCGTGAATGCGCATTTGGACGATCAACACATTGCAACTGATGGATTGGCAATCGCGGACGAGTTGCGTGATTTGCTCCGGCGTTTTCAGTCCATTGCTGAATCCATCCACCCACAATGCACGGTATTCCGTCAGCGGATCGGCGATAGGCGTGGGGCGCGGTGTGAAGGTGGGGCTGGGTGACGGGGTAGGGGGACGCGCAGTCGCGGGCCGGTCGTCGGTCGGAAAGATGACGCGCGGAATGGGT
>Ga0315284_10002352_pt1 | contig 27098 bp, 21 predicted proteins | sample YL17G09_16_MG_FD_203696 | JGI IMG/M metagenome (GOLD analysis project Ga0315284, IMG submission 203696) | Sediment microbial communities from Yellowstone Lake, YNP, Wyoming, USA - YL17G09_16 | ecosystem: Environmental > Aquatic > Freshwater > Lake > Sediment | place: USA: Wyoming | collected...
AGCAACCCCCGACTTCATTTGACATCTCAAGAGCCGCGAATTATACTCTCTGAGGACGACCGAAGGGGAAAATTGTCAAAGCGAGGCTCGCCCGGCCGGCGCAACCAAAAAGGAAACTCTTATTATCAGGCCCAAAATATTGCTACGGAGGGAAAGGAAAATGAGAAAGAGATTACAATTCTTTTGCATCGTGTTGGCAATCTCCTCAGTAGGAGCTTTCGTCTTTGGACAAGCCTTAGAATTCGTGCTTTATCAGAACACCTGGCCTGATCATTTTCCGGCGTTCGGACTGGAAGGACTAAATCCTGAGGTGCGGACGGATTTCCAATCACCAGCTTTTATATCCTTCACGTTTCCGCCCTCTCCAAAGTCTTCGGCGGCTTTCTTTGATCTTCGAGCTACGGCGGATTATAGCTGGAGCAATCTTCAGGATAGAAATGGCCTGTGCCTTATCGGTTTCAGGGTAATATCCGACGTAATTCCGCCAAATATAAATGTGCGCCAGGGAATGACCCTTTTTACGATGCGTGAAAAAAACGTTAGTGGAAACTTTGACCCAGGATCCCGGAGAGAAAATCGGGCCGAGATAATTCCGTTGCGGAGAGATAGCACGGATTGGTGGATCTTTACCTATAAGGATACCAACCAGTGGATACCTGAGCAGGAAGCAATCGCCCTTCTTAATCAGCTTCTAGACGTGGGTTTCGCCGTCGAAATATTTGCTGAAGGTCATATTCAAGGAGCTACACGTTTTCAGGTCCGCACGGCGTCGGTGCAAGTCACTCGGGTAGGCAAAGCTAAATAGTAAGACAGGCCGCCGTGCAATCCGTTCGTTGGACAAAGACCTGCGCCTTGCATAGTCATGCGAGCTGCTTACGGGCTGATATTCTCTTAGAGGCGGTGAAAGATAGAAATCTCTGATGCCGTTTCTATAGACTTCAATGGGATTGCTGAAGCCCCCTGGGGAGACCGGCTGCCCGGACGCTCCCCTTCTTGACATACAGGCTTTTTAAACTTATCTATTAACTGTTAGGATTAGCGATCCGGAGGGATCGGATTCTTGAAGCCAGCGCCTTCTCTTTCCCTAAAAACACGCCTCAGTCTGCATAGATGTGGCCTGTTAGGCCCGAAATGTAGCTAAGGAGGGGGAAAATGGTTAAAAAACTCGCTTTGTTCGGGTTCTATATTTTTGGCTTATTGCTTGCATCTTGGGCCCAAGAAGGGCCAGCCGCTATTGAATACCTTGCCCGAGCTACAACAGTGAGGTCAATTGCTTTTGAATACAGGCCAGACCCTACTATTAAGACAAGCTTTGAATCTCAGGTATTATTACGTTTTGACGTCCCTCCGTCTCCGAAAAGCCCCGCGGTTTTTTTCGACGTCTATGGCCAATTCATCGTGGGCTGGACTAAAAGAGAGAAGATCCTGGCCAGCGGGGCCTCTCTCGTGGCCACAGACTGCCCCGGCTGCGTTTTTCAGCTGAAGGCGAATCTCAAGAAGGAAGGGAAAAAATTCCGTGTGGTCCATACGGCCCAGCTCTGCGCTGAGGCCGCCGAAAAGAATCCCGATTAATGGATGGTGGGGAGGCAGAGCTGCCTGAGCGTGTTCCTCTCGGCCTCGAGCCAGTCGGCCTTCGGGATGGACAGCGCCACTTCGACCAGTTGCGGATCGAACTGGGTCCCGGCGCATTTTTCGACCTCGCCAAAAGCCTCTTCAAAGCTCCGGCCTTTTCGATTTCCACGGGGACCAATGTCATGGATTTGAGGATATTTTTCCTTGCGGATAAGAAGGGCAAGGGAGAAAAATGAAGTAACTGGTATTACATCGTCCTTATATACCTGCCGAAGCATTTTAATAATTTACGACGATTATACCGGCAGATCCGAAAGCCAACGGCCGGCGGCGGCGACGGCGATTCCCCGTAAAAATTCCTCCTGTCGCAACCGATGCACGAGCTGAATCGCCTCGGCCTTGGGAAACCTCGCGGCGAGCGCGTGAAACGCCGGAGATGGAACGTTATCGGAGAGTTTGGCCTCTATGAGCCATTTCATGTTTGCCTCGACCGTAACGGCAAAGTCCACTTCTCGACCCTCTTTTGTGCGAATATAATGCAATTCCGCCGATTTTCCTTCGACATCGTATAGGTACTGGACGCACTTCAACAGTGCCAGGGCGCAGGTATTTTCGAACCGGGCCGCCTCATTCTTCGCATAACCGCTGTCGTAAAAATAGAGCTTCGGCATCTTTGACAGAGCCCGCTCGATTCTGTGGTGATAAGGCCTGACTAAGAACACGATATAAAGGCTTTCAAGGATATGGATATATTTTTTCAAGGTATTCGGCGCCACTTGCAGGTCCTCGGCCAGAGATGAGAAAGAAAGAGGCGATCCGATGCGATCCCTCAGGAGCTCTACGAGAAAGCGCATCGCTCGAATCTCTTGAATGCGGCTGTAATCCAGGATGTCTTCCCGAATGAGATCCGAATAATACTGGTTCCTCCAGCGGCGGGCGTCCTCTTCGGATTCGGCGAGAAAGGGCTCGGGGAATCCTCCGCGTTCATTTAATCGTTCGACGGCTTCTTGGGCTGGCCAAAGATTGCGAACTTCGCGCGGTGAAAGGGGATTTAATCTCAGATGAAAAAAGCGTCCGGCCAGCGACTCTCCGCTCTGTCGGAATGTCTCCATCCGTGCGCTACCCGTCACGAGAACAGCCTGCCCAGTCGGGCGCGCGTCGAAAACACCCTTAAGGAAGGGCTTCCAATTCTTCATTTTATGGATCTCATCGAAGACGAGAATCCCGGCGTCCAAACGCCAAGACCCATCCTGAATAATACGTCGGTCGTCGGGGCTGTCATAGTTGAAGTACTGAGGCTTAGGGAAATCGGTCATAATTTCTTTCGCGAGGAAAGTTTTGCCGACCTGTCGCGGGCCGGTGACGAATACCATTTTTTTGGGAAGGTCCTTTAAAATCTGCGTGCGGAGATAACGGTCCATGGTGACAAATTAGCAAAACCTTGCATTATTGTCAAGACTTTTCTGCAATCCTTTGCATAATTGGCATATCTATAACAGGGCGTAAAAGTCCCCAGGTTGAGCTTCGTGGCCGACAGACCTCCCCCACCGCGCATCGCTTATCAGGAAGTTCTGATAGCTGCTGAAGCCGGCGGCGAATATTTTTCATGATCCTCACTTTGACCAGGCGGGCAGGTCTGTCGGCTTTCCGGCTCTTTTGGCGCCTCGAACGGCCTCAAGGAGACATCCCGGCATAATCAACCCGTCATTGACATTATTTGTCGTCTTGCCCTATTCTTCCTTACGATGGTTTGGGGGGGGGATAATAGAGGCGAAAATGCGGTTGCAGCCAGCGCCGCCGAAAAGAATTCCTATTAATGGATGGTGGGGGGACGGAGCCGCCTGAGCGTGTTCCTTTTGGCCTCGAGCCAGCCGGCCTTCGGGATGGACAGCGCCACTTCGACCAGTTGCGGATCGAACTGGGTCCCGGCGCATTTTTCGACCTCGCCAAAAGCCTCTTCAAAGCTCCGGCCTCTTCGATAAGGCCTGTCTGAGGTTATGGCATCGATCGTATCGGCGATGGAAAAGATCCGGGCTTCCAGAGGAATAGCCTCGCCGGCCAGGCGGCAAGGGTAGCCTTTGCCGTCGAATCGCTCGTGGTGATAGAGGACGACCTGGGCGGCCTTGGCCAAGAAACTGAATTCTTTGATGATTTCGAATCCCACGACGGGATGCTCTTTGATGATTTCCCATTCCAGGAATGTCAGCGGCGTCGTTTTCCTCAGGATGAATTCCGGAATTCCGATTTTCCCGATGTCGTGAAGCAGGGCGCCCCGTTCGACGTCTGCCAGGGATCTCACGTTTTCTATGCCGAGTTCCCGGGCCAGGAGGAGGGCATAGCCTGCGACGAGCTGGGAATGGCCGAATGTTTCTTCATTGAGATCGGTCAGGGCGATAAAATAGAGGAGGTCGGACCTTAAATGATCCGGCGTTTTCAAAGGTCGTACGGAGAGAGAAACGGCTTCTTTCGCCTCCATGAACTCTCCGGGCCGGCTGAGGTCTCTGAGGATCTTCTTGGCCGAAAGGACACGGGCAAACTTCGGGTTCTGGCCCGGCCAGGTCAGAGGGTTTTCGACAAAAGACGGCAAAACCGGGGCATTATCATCCCCGCGAACGGCCCGCTCCCGGTCAAAATGGAGCAGGGCTTTGAGGCTCTGAATCTGGGCGTTGATCTCCCCGGCCTTCTGGGAAGTTTCGACGATGAGGCCGTTTTCCATATGACTTCTCCTCTCAGAACAAAAATTTAGTCGCATCGCCGGCAAAAAAATTGAATTCCGTCCAAGCGCATCTCGCTTGTCAAGGAGGGGGCCAGGATATATAATGAAAAAAAATTATGAATCCCGGAGAAGCCCGCAAAGTGGAAACCGACCTCGACCAGGTCGTCACTCAGTACCGGCCTGTCGTCAGCTTCAAGGTGAGAAAATCCCTGGGCGGGGGAAATCCCGACTGGGAAGATGTCGTGAACGAGATCATGATGCAGGTCGTTCAAAAGATCCAGTCCGGCCAGTTCCGGGGGGAGTCCTCGGTCGGTACATTTATTTATACCATTACGACCCGGCGGATCATCGATTATATCCGGCAAAAAATGAGGGTTCTCAGGCATGCCCCGGAAGTCAGCCCGCTGCCCGACCCCCATGACCAGGTGGAACGGGACGAGCGGGCGGCCCGGCTGGCCGAGGCCATCAAGCAACTCAAGCCAAAGTTCAAAGATGTCCTTTATCTCTATTATTTTAAAGACCTTTCAAGAGAGGAGGTCGCCCGCAAACTGGGCATTACCCCGGCCAAAGTGAGCGAGCGGGTGAATTACGCCCAGAAGCTCCTGAGAAAAATCCTGACGGGATAATTTTTCCATTTTTTGTCACACATGGCGACTAAACCAATGAAACGAAAATGAGGAAAGGTGCCACGATGAAAAAATGCGAACATCAAGAAACCATCGACCTTTATCTCCTGAATAAACTCTCCGAAAACGAAAAATGGAAGTTTGAAGACCACTATTTCAATTGTCCCTCGTGCTTTCAAAGGACGGTCGAACGCCAGGCGCTGATCGAAACCGTCAAAAACCAGGGGGCTCAGATCTTCGCTCCCGAGGCCGCCCATCAGGTGGTCGAAAGCGTGCCCTGGACAGAAAAAGTCCTGTCCTATCTCACTCCCCGTCAGTGGGTGACCGCTGCCGTCTCGGCAGCCTTGATCATTGTCGTCGTCCTGGCCGTGGTCCCGAGGTCCAAACAGGAAGCCCCTCAGTTTGTCTTCACGGGCGACCAGACCGTCCGTGGAGCATCCATCGACGCCATCGCTCCGGCTGGCGGCCTCTCCTCCGCCCCGGCCTTTATCGAATGGAAAGCTCTCGGCGAGGACGTGGAATACAAGGTGACCCTTTCCAACCACAAGGTGATTTGGACGGGCACAACCCAGGACACCAGGATCGCCCTGCCGGAAGAGATCAGATCGCAGCTAAAACCCGGCGAGCGCTATTCATGGCAGGTCAAAGCCTATTCCCAGAAAGGGACGCTGCTCGCGGTCTCCCGCGTCGCCCAATTCACGATCACAGAACAGAAATAATCCGGCCCTTGTCTTCGATCAGCGTCTCGGGCTCGGAAACCCTCCGGCCGCTGCTTCAATGGCTGCGGCTCTTCTCTTCAAAAAGCAACCAGCACTTTGGGCATCCGCACAGACCTGAAATCCTCGTGCGGTTGATGTCATAAATGACCGGATTGCGCCGGTCTCGGCTGCCGTGTGCTCGGACTGGGCGATAGCCGTTTTTTCGGCAGATGTTGATGGACAGCTTTTTAGGCTCGCCTACTTTTACGGCTAGCTTGACATCCTTCCTTGGCCGACGATATATTTGGGGCGAGGCTGTAAGAATAGCTTCAGAAGGAGGCGTGAGTCATGACTAAGCATAAGCCGAGAATCATCATCAAAGACCTGCCTGAGAACATTCTCATCAGCGACGCTGAAAAGAAGAAGATCATGGGAGGAGCGCCCGGGTACGCGAACATGGGGTCTTACATGAACTATTCAAACGCTATCTGTTCCATTTATAAAGGATGGCCTCCTCGAAAATATTAAAAAAGCCTTCTATCTAACCTCGGCCAAGGACGTTAGCCCTTTCCGGGTCGGAAAGGATGCTCCTGAGCCCCGTAAAAGAAATAGAACAAAACAAATAAAGCGAACTCGTTTACGGCCTTGACATCCTGTCCTGGCCGACGATATATTCAGGGCGAGGCTGAAAGAATGGCTTCAGAAGGAGGCGTAAGTTATGGCTAAACATAAACCGAGAATTATCATCAAGGACTTGCCCAAGGACATGCTCATCAGCGAGGCTGAAAAAAAGAAGATCATCGGGGGCGCCATTATCCTACCGAAAAAAGATCAACGCATGCATATTAATCCCCCTCCTGGCTCGCCCTATATAGATATCCTCAAGCCCCTGGGACCACCGCGTCCTCGAGGGTGATAAAAAAGCAGTCTAGCTAGCCTTGGCCAAGGAGCGCAGAACTCTCCTGGCGGGAGAGGATGCTCTTGGGCCTTTGAAAAACGATCTTCCAATCATTTGAATGCCCGCCCCGACATAAAAATTGGAACGAAGCCGAGACGCCGAAGAAAGGACGAGCTTTTCAAAGGTCTTTTGTTCCTGAGGTCAAAGGGCAGGAAATCCGGGTCATGATTGTCATCATAAAACCGACAACGGCCTGCAACGGGACATGTCTGTACTGCTCGACGGAATCCGGCCTCACCGGGAAGCCTTACATGCCCAAGGAAAATCTGAGAAGCTTATTCGCGGCTTTTGGGAATTGGCTTCGAAGAGACGAATCGAGATGTCTCGATATGATATGGCATGGCGGCGAACCTTTGATGTGCGGGTTGGATTTCTATGAGGCGGTTATCACAGAACAGAATCGAGTGTTCAAGGGCGATATGGGCCGTGTCAGAAACCACCTTCAATCCAATCTTTCGCTTCTCACGGAAGAGTGGATTCCCTGTCTCAAGAAGCTTCTCACAGGCCTTGGAATCGGGTCTTCTTTTGAACTCGTCGAGGGTATCCGTGGGCTCCGCAGCGGCGAAAATTTGACCCATAAATGGCTATCCGCCGTGAGACTTCTCGATGATCACGGACTTTCCACGGGAGTCTTGTATATCGTCCACAAGAGATCCTTGGGCCTCGCCCGCGATCTTTACGATTTCTTCCATCGCCTTCCAGGGGTGACGATGGTCAGGTTCAACCCTTTGTATGGCGAGGGACGCGGACGTCATGAGCGGGCAAAGCCCCTCCATATCGCGCCGGATGAATACGGACAATTTCTCGTCGACTTGTCTGAGGTCTGGCGTGAGAATGGCATGAGCGATGGTGTTTCGCCGCTTGCGGAATGGTACCGAGCCTGGCATGGCGATCCATCCAGTCTTTGTTGCGACAGCCGCGGGGGCTGCCAGGAAACCCACCTGGGGATCGCCCCCGATGGAGGCGTCTACGGCTGCGGCCGGGCGATAGAGAGCAAAGTCCACAGATTTGGGAATATCTTCCGGGACGACTTGACTGAGATCCTCAAGCATCCCCTGAGATCCCGCCTGGCCTCAAGGTCTTCCATTCTGCGGGAGGGGCCTTGCCGGGATTGTGCCCACTGGAGAATCTGTCATGGGGGCTGTCCAATGGACGCCTGGATTTATCATGGTGACATGTTCAGGGAAACCTACTTCTGTGCCTCGAGAAAACGACTCTTTGCCCATTTTGAGGCTGTTTTCGGGCCCGCCTCTCTGGATGAGCGCCCCGTCACGATGGGTCAGAATGAACGGCAAATCCTCCATCGTCCGGACACAGCCGATGAGTGGTGGAATCCGAATAAAGTCAGAGTCCTTGATCTAAAGTCGGACAAAAGGATCAGCAGAGAAGAGATGAGAGCGGCGCTCAGGATGGCCGCCGGCGGGCGGAACGATAAAATATCCACTCCCTGATGTTGCCCGCCGCTCGAGTGATCCGGATCTAATCTTCGATCAGCGTCTCAATCCTGGACCATGCCGTCCAGGAGACGGATAATCCGTTGGGAATAAGAAGCGATCCGGTCGTTATGGGTAACCATGACGATGGTCCGGCCGGCCTTCCAGAGCTCGGTCAGAATGGCCATGATCTCTTCGCCGCTCCGGGAGTCAAGGTTGCCCGTCGGCTCGTCGGCGAGCAAGATGGGCGGGTCGTTCGCCAGCGCCCTGGCCAGCGCGATCCGCTGCTGCTGTCCTCCTGAGAGTTCCGACGGCCGGTGGTCGCGCCAGTCGTAAAGCCCAACGGCGTTCAGCAGCTCGCTGATTCGCTTTTTTCTTTTATGGGCGTTTTTCCCGTCAAATAACATGGGAAGCTCGATGTTCTCCCATGTCGTGGCATAGGGAAGAAGGTTGAAATTCTGGAAGACAAAGCCGATCTTGCGGTTGCGCACGGCCGCGAGCTGATCGAAGGAAAGGCCGGCCACCCGGTCGCCATCGAGGACATATTCCCCCGCCGTCGGCGTGTCCAGGCAACCGATGATGTTCATCAGCGTCGATTTCCCGGATCCGGAAGGCCCCATGATGGAGATGAACTCTCCCCGCCCGATCTTCAGGGACACGCCACGGAGCGCCTCCAGGATCTGGCTCCCCGTCTTATAGACCTTGGTGATGCCTTGAAGTTCGATCATGATGACCCTCTATTCATAGCGGAGTGACTCGATGGGGTTCGACCGCGACGCCCTGAGCGCCGGGAATATCCCCGACAGGAAGACGAGGACCCCCAGGATGGCCATGTAAGCGGCGAAGATTTGCAGGGAGAATTCCGGCCGCAGCAGATAAGCCTCGATTCCGAACGAATCGTAATTGATCGGGGCGAGGCGGATGAGGTGGACGATGTTGAAGGCGACGATGAACCCCCAGAACGTCCCCTTGGCGAAGACGAACAGCGTCTCCAGGAAAAACTGCTGGACGATGACCCGCCGTCGCGCGCCGATCGCCAGCTTGATCCCGATCTCCTTGGTCCGCTCCTTGGCGAGGGCGTACATCAGGTTGGTGACGCCGACCGCTCCGATGAGCAGGGTCAGGGCGCCGATGATACCGAGGAAAATCTCGATCCCCTTGAAGATGGCCATGCCTTCCTTGGCGTCCTCGATGGTATTCCAGAAGCTGAGGGCGTAGCGGTCGTCGGGGTCGAAGCGGTTTTTTCTTCCCAGGAGCGTCCGGACCCGCGCTTCGATCAGCTTGGACTGCGCGGCCTCACGGGGCTGGATGTGGATCTGGTTGATGCGCCGCCGGTTGTCGATCTGGCGGTAGGCATAAAACGGGAGATAGATCTGGTCGGCGTCCGGCCCCTGGTACATCGAATCCTGGATTTTTTTCTGCAACACACCGATGACGGTGAAGGGGATGCGGTTGATGATGATCTGGCTCCCGACGGGGTCCCCGCTGCCGAAGAGGTCCCCGGCAACCTTCCAGCCGATGAAGGCGACTTTCCTCCCTTTCGCGACGTCGTCGGCGTTGAGGAAGCGGCCGCCCAGCCGGGGGACCTGCGTGCGCATCAGGGCGAATTCGGCGGTCGTGCCGTGGACGGTGCGGTTGATCTCCTTGCCGTTGGCCGACACCTGCAGGTAATTGTACGATTCCGGGGCGATGCGCAGGATCTCCGGGATCCTTTCCTTGAGGTAGTCGACGTCCTCCGGATAGAGGGAGATCGGACGCCCCTTCGGCAGACCCTCGAACGGAAGCGAGGTCTGACCGCCGTAGACCATGATCAACGTCTCGCCGAGGCCGGAAAACGCGACCTTGAACTGGATGGTCATGCCCTGGCCGAAGGCCATGAGGAGGAGAATCGAGAGCGTTCCCCAGAAGAGCGCGAAGGTGATGAGCGAGGCCTTCTTCCGGCGCTTGCGGTACTCGCTCCAGAAAAAACGGGGCAGGGTCAGGTTCATTCTATTTCCTCAGCGCCTCGATCGGGTCGGTCGAAGCGGCCGTCCGGGCCGGGATCATCCCGGCAACGACGCCGATGACGAGCAGGATCAGGACCGTGGAGATGATGACGAGAGGGTTGAGGACGGGAATGCCGACGAAGTCGGTGAACCCGCCCGCGGGGAAGGCTTTGGTCGCCCGGAGCACGCCGGCAGAGAGCCCGAACCCGACGAGTCCGCCGAGGAGCATGATCACCAGCGACTCGCTGAAGAACTGCCAGAGGATCGTCCGGCGTCGCGCACCCACGGCCAGCTTAATGCCGATCTCGCGCGTCCGCTCGTCCACGACAACCCTCATGATCGAGGCGACGCCGACGCCGCCGACGAGGAGCGTGAACGAGCCGATGATCCCCAGGAAGACCGTGAACGCCAGGAAGAAGGTTGTGAACTGTTTCTCGAAATCCAAGGTGTCCCAGATGGAGATGGCGTCCGGGTCAGCCGGGGAAAAGCCCACGAGTTTGGCGAAATGCTTCTTGACGTCCTCCGTGACCGCCTTGCTCCGACCGAGGTCAAGGGGGCGGAAGATGAAGTTCGAGATGTACTTGAAGCCGTAGAGCGAGGAGTAGGTCGTCCAGGGGACGAAGGCGCAGCGCTCGTCGCGCTGGCCGTTGTAATTCGAGTTCTGAAGCTTTGTCCGCATCACCCCGACAACGGTAAACGGGACACTGTCAATGAAGACGGCTTTGCCCACCGGCTCTTCGTTCCCGAAGAGGTCGGTCGCAAGGACGTCCCCGATGAAGCAAACGCGCTTGCGGGCGGCCATGTCCTCGGCGTCGATGAACCGGCCTTTCTCGGCGATCGTGTTGCGCATCAACTCGAACCCGGGGTTGATGCCGCGGACGGTGTTCCGGTATTCCTTCCGCCCGTAGCTGATGAGGCGGCTGCCGACGAACTCGGGGCTGATCAGTTCGATACCGGGGACTTTTTCCGGGACCGCCTCGACCATCTCCGGCGTGATCCGCACGGCCTTGCCCTTAAGAAAACCCTGCCAGGAAAGCGTCGTCCGCGAAGGAAAGGCGAGGACGATCCCCTGCCCCATTCCGTGGAACCGCTTGATCTGGGCTTTGGAGACCGAATCGCCAAAGGCGATCAAGAGGACGACGGAGAACGTGCCCCAGACGACGCCGGAAAGGGTTAAGGCGGTCCTCATCGGCTGGCGGACGAGGTCCCGGAAAAGGTTGCGGAAGAAGATGCCGATCATGGGCTTGGCCGCCTATTTACCGGGTCACTTGATTTCGCGGGGAGGCTTCTCGACCACCTTGTCGCCCTCTTTCAGGCCGGAGAGGATCTCGATGTTCAGGCCGTCGGAGAGGCCGGTCTGGATCTCGACCTTGCGGATTTTTTGTTCGCCCTTGCCCTCGCCTTCGGGGACTTCGACGAAGCGCTTGCCGTTGTCGAAAATGATCAGGCGCTCGGGGAGCATCAGGACCTGCTTGCGGTCGCGAATCCGGATGCTCGCCGTCGCCGAAAAACCGGCACGCAGGGTCTGCCCGCCGGTTTTGCCGATGGAGATTTCGATGTCGAACAAGGTGGCGTTTCCTTCCTTCTTGGCTTTGGGAAAGATCCGCTCGACTTTTCCGCCGATTTTCGTATCGGGCAGGGCCCCAATCTGGATCTCGGCGTCCATTCCGGAGGCGATCTTGCCGACGTCGATCTCGTCCACGGTGCCCTTGAACCGCAGGCTTTCCATATCGGCCAGAGAACAGAGCTCGGTGCCGGGCTGATAGTTGGTCAGCGGCACGACAGGATCTCCCTGGAACACGTTCTGGGAGAGGATCACTCCGTCGATGGGGGCCTTGATGATGGAATCGATCTCCCGGTTAGACATATGGATCCGCCCCTTTTCCAGGAGTTCGAGCCGCTCCATGGCGGTCTTGTACCTGAGGTTCGCTTCCTGGTATGAGCTCTCGACGGATTCCATATTGGACTGTGAGACCAAGGCCCTTTTGAACAGCTGCATCTGCCGCTCCCAGTCGGCCTTCAGCTTGTTCATGGTCACTTCCGCGATTTCCATGCTGCGCCGGGCTTCCACGTATTCGAGCGGCGTCGGGTTGGGGGAGATTTTGAAAAGGGGCGCCCCGATTTTCACGGGGTCGCCCACTTTGAAAAGCACTTCGGCAACGATTCCCGGGATGGTCGATTTCACCTTGGTTTCTTTTTCCGGATCGATGGTGCCGACGGCCAGAGCCTTTTCCTGGATATCGCCCCGGCTGACGGCGACGATCTTGTTCGCCACCTGTTTCTTACCGCAAGCAAAGAGGAAATAGAAAAACATCAGGATGAAAAGGGAGGCGATTCCGCGTAAAATCCACTTTTTCATGGTAAACCTCTTCCGTCTTCTTGACATTTATCTTTACGCAATAACCCGGAATAAAGTTCAGAAGAAGCAATAAAAATTTAATCTTCGATCAGCGTCTCTGACTCGGAATACATCCGGCCGCGGCTCTCTTCTTCAAAAGCCAGACAACACATCAGGCGGCCGCACAACCCGGAAATCTTGGTCGGGTTGATGACGATCTGCTGCTTGCGGGCCTTTTGGATGGTCACGGGCTCAAAGGACTTCATGAAGCTCACGCAGCACAACGGCCGGCCGCAGACCCCCAGCCCGCCGACGATCTTCGCCTCGTCCCGGACGCCGACCTGCCTCATTTCGATCCGCATCTTGAGCTCCTTGGCCAGGTCCTTGACCAGCTGACGGAAATCGATGCGGCCGTCCGCGGTATAAAAAAAGACGCCCTTTTTCTCGTTAAAAAAATAGCGGACCGCGGTCAGCTTCATGCCCAGGTTCCGGCTCTTGATCCGCTGCTGGCAGAGGTCAAAAGCCCGGTTCTCCCTTTCCCGGAGCCAGCTGAACTTGCGCGTATCGTCCTCTGTGGCCTTCCTGATGATCTTGGGCGCTTCCTGGGCCATCTTCGGATGTCGGCAGACCTCGCTCGAGACGTCCTTCACCGTGGCCAAGTCGCCGCCGAACTCGGATTCGACCAGGCAGAGATCGCCCATCTGGATCTCGATGTCGCCCTTTTGGGCGCGGATCATCTTTCCCGTTCGCTCGGATAATAAACAGACTAATGCGGGCATGGTTTCATCCTATCATCCGGGAATACAGGGCGCTCGCCAGCAGGCCGATATTCATGTTCCGGCCAAGGGACGTCATCGCAACATCGATTCCGTCCAAGGTGCTGAGCGTCTGTTCATAGCTCAAATATTTCTCGCCCTCCCGGATCCGGCTTTCATAGTCCGGATTGAAGAGCAGGGCAGGATCGCCGTTCTCCTTCATCAAGACGAAATCGCGGCAGAAAGAGGAAAACAGCTCCAGCATCTGTTCCAGGTCCTCTTTGACCACATTCCGCTTTTGGAAGGCATACTTTCTCAAGAAAAGGGAAGATTCGCCGCGGCTGATGAGGGCGTGGAAAAGCTCCCAGGCTTCCTGCCGTCTCCTCTGGATCTCTTCCCATTCCAGCCCCAGCGCCTGCTCCAGGTTGCCCCGGACAAGAAGGGCCATGACTCTGGCCTTTTCCTCTTCGTAGCCTCTGTCCCGGAGCGCTTGCTCGATCTCGTCCTTAGAGACCGGGGAAAAACTCAGGACCTGGCACCGCGATTTGACCGTCTGGAGAATAAACGCGGGGTTCTCGGTGATCAGGATGATATGGGTGAAGAGCGGCGGTTCCTCCAGCACTTTCAGGATCGAATTGGCCGACTCCTCGTTCATTTTTTCGGCTTCGTCCACGAGGAAGACCCTGCGTCTGCCCGACATCGGTTTCAGATAGGCCAACTGCTTGACGATCGGCATCTGATCGATCTTGATGAAATCGCCGGCGGCGACGATCTCGATGACATCGGGAAAATTCCCCCCATGAATGGCCCGGCAATGCAGGCATTCCTCGCAGGAATCATCGGTCTTTTCCAGGCAGTTCAGGGCTTTGGCCAAGGTCAGGGCGGCATTTCTTTTGCCGACGCCCTGGGGACCGTAAAAAAGCATGGAATTGGGCACCCGCTGCCGCTGCAGGGAAAGCTTCAGGATTTTTTTGACCCGGCTGTTGCCGGCGATATCATGAAAAGCCATCGTTCTTTCCTAAGAGGGCGAAACCGTCTCGGCCAACGCCTTTCTCAAAAACCGCCCTGTGTGAGAGTCCTCTGCGGCCGCTATCGTCTCGGGAGTCCCGGCCGCGACGACCCGGCCGCCGTCCTCTCCGCCTTCAGGGCCCAGGTCTATAATATAGTCGCAAACCTTGATAACTTCAAGGTTATGCTCGATGATCACGACCGTATTGCCCAGCCTGACCAGCTCGGACAAGAGCTCGAGCAGCTTGCGGACATCATGGAAGTGGAGGCCGGTCGTCGGCTCGTCCAGGAGAAAAAGCGTCCGGCCGGTGTTTTTCCGGCCCAGCTCCTTGGTCAACTTGATGCGCTGGGCTTCACCGCCGGAGAGAGTCGGCGCCGGCTGGCCCAGCCGAATGTATCCCAGCCCCACTTTTTTGAGCGTCGCCAGCTTTCTTTTCAGCTCCGGCTGCGCCTTCAGGTATTCATAGGCGTCATCGACTGTCATCGCCAGGAAATCAGCGATATTCTTGCCCTTGTAGCGGACCGCCAACGTCTCTTTATTGTATCTCATCCCTCCGCAGCGGTCGCAGGTGACGAACACGTCGGGCAAAAAATGCATCTCCACCCGCTTGACCCCCGCTCCCCGGCATTCTTCGCAGCGGCCGCCGGCCAGGTTGAAGCTGAAGCGGCTCGCGGTGTATCCCCTGATCATGGCTTCCTGCGTCCGGGCGAAGAGCTCCCTGAGGGCGGTGAGAAGCCCGGTGTATGTCGAAGGATTGGAGCGCGGCGTCCGGCCGATCGGCTTCTGGTCGACGGAAATGACCTTGTCGATCTGGTCCACACCCCGGATCTCCTGATGAATGCCGACTCTCTGGGCGGCTTTATGGAGCTTGTTCTGCAGGCTCCGGTAGAGGATATCGTAAACGAGGGTGCTTTTCCCCGAACCCGAGACTCCCGTGACCGCGGTCATGCAGCACAACGGGATGCGGACGTTGATATCCTTGAGGTTGTGCTCCCCGGCTTTGAGGATCGCCAGCCATCCTTTCGGCGGCCGTCGTTCCGGGGGGACGGGGACCTTCATATCGCCCCTCAGGTATTTGGCCGTCAAGGAATCGGGAGAGCCAAGGATCCGGCTAAGACTGCCCTCGGCGACGATAAACCCGCCCTGCTCGCCGGCTCCGGGCCCCAAGTCCAGGATAAAATCCGCCGAACGGATGGTCTGTTCATCATGCTCCACGACGAGCACAGAATTCCCATCGTCGCGGATCTTGCGGAGCAGGTCGATCAGCCGCTTATTGTCTCTCTGATGGAGGCCGATTGTCGGCTCATCGAGGACATAGAGGATGCCCCGCAGGCGCGCCCCGACCTGGGCCGCCAGCCGCACCCGCTGCGCCTCTCCGCCCGAAAGAGAGCCGGTCGTCCGGCTGAGCTGGAGATAGGACATCCCCAGCTCGGTTATGATGTTCAGGCGAGAAAGAATTTCTTTTTGAATTTTCGAAGCGATGAGCTCCTGGGCTGGCGTGTAGATAAAGGCCGCCATCGCTACGATCAGCTCGCTCACGGCCAAGACACTCAATTCATGAATATTCTTGCCGCCGATCTTGACGGACAGGCTTTCCGGCTTCAGCCGGCTGCCTCGGCACTGGGGACAGACCTCTTCGGACAGCTCCACCTCGCCCCACTCATTCAACATGGTCTCGAAGCCCAGCCCGTGGCATCTCGGGCAGGCTCCGTAGGGGCTGTTGAAGGAGAAATTGCGCGGCTCGAGCTCGGGCAGGCTGATCTCACAGTAAGGGCAGCGGAGCTTCAAGGAATAATAGGATTCCTGGCCGGGTCCTCCGAGCAGAAGGACCTCGCCCTCGGAAATTTCAAGGGCTCGGTCGACGGCCTCTTCCAGCCGCGGGCGTGACGCCGGGGACAAGCGGATCTCATCCACCAGGACTTCCGCCGTGTGCTTCTTGGTTTTTTCCAGGATGATATTGTCTTCGAGGTCCCGGAATCGGCCGTCGACGCGGATCCGGAGGAAGCCTTTTTTCCTGAGCCTGTCAAAAAGCCTGTGGTATTCACCCTTCCGGCCCCGGATGACGGGTGCCAGGATTTTCACTTTTTCCCCGGAGCCGGAATCCAGAATCCTTCGGACGATCTGGTCGGCGGTCTGGGGGCTGACCTGCCGGCCGCAGCTCGGGCAGTGGGGAGTGCCGACCCGGGCGAACAGCAGCCTGAGCAAATCATAGATCTCCGTGACCGTGCCGACCGTCGAACGGGGGTTCGAGGAAATCGTCTTCTGGTCGATGGAGATCGCCGGAGAGATCCCCTCGATGGATTCCACTTCGGGCTTCTCCATCATTTCCATGTATTGGCGGGCATAGGCCGACATGCATTCGATGTACCGCCTCTGGCCTTCGGCAAACAGCGTGTCAAAAGCCAGCGAAGATTTGCCGGACCCGCTCGGCCCGGTCACGACGATCAGGCGGTTGCGCGGCAGGCGGACATCGATCTGCTTCAAGTTGTGCTGGGCCGCCTTCTTGACGACGATTTCTTTGAGCATAACTTTTTATTTTAGCTTATTTGCGATCACCAAACAACCAACGAGTTTCGCCCAAAATTACCGATTAAGACTCGACGGGGACCAGAACCGGGGTCAAACCTCAACATTCAACAAAATATTCATCAAGACTTCGAAACAGGAGGTGTTGAATGTTGAGGTTTGACCCCGGCATATTGACCCGCCGGACTCAATCGGCTAGGATTATCCACGCACCATGGGCCGCGAAGAGAACCTCATCAAATCTCTGGAGATGCTGAGAGAGATAAGCCTCAAGAATGATTCGCTCCGGGCGATCAAGCATCTTCCCGCCCAAGAGGGGAGCTACCAGGACTACCCGAAGGAAATCCACCCCGCGCTGATCAAGGCTTTTCGGGAAAAGGGCTTCGAGAGGCTTTACACCCATCAATATTCGTCTTGGGAAACTCTTCAGCAGGGAAAGAATGTCGTGGTCGTCACGCCGACGGCCTCGGGAAAAACCCTATGCTACAATCTGCCCGTCCTGGATTCCATACTCAAGAATCCTTCGGCCCGCGCGCTCTACCTGTTCCCGACCAAGGCCCTGGCCAACGACCAGCGGGCGGAGCTCGACGAGACCATCAAACTCCTTTCTGAAGAGATTCGCATTTTCACCTATGACGGCGACACGCCCCAGGACGCGCGGAAGGCCATCCGGGCCCGCGGCCACATCGTCCTGACCAACCCGGACATGCTCCACGCCGGCATCCTGCCCCACCACACGAAATGGATCAAGCTCTTTGAAAACCTGAAATACATCGTCATCGACGAGCTGCATAATTACCGCGGCATCTTCGGCAGCCACCTGGCCAATGTCCTCAGGCGACTGAAGAGGATCGCCCAGTTTTACGGCTCGTCGCCGCAGTTTGTCCTCTGCACGGCCACCATCGCCAACCCTCTGGAGATGGCCGAAAAAATGATCGAAGCGCCCGCGGCCCTGATCGACAACAACGGCGCTCCCCGCGGCGAAAAATACATCCTCTTCTACACGCCGCCCGTCGTCAACAGGTTCCTGGGGATCCGCCGCTCGTATGTCAACGAGGCCCGGCGCGTCGCCTCTCTCTTCCTCAAAAACAACCTGCAGACCATCGTCTTCGCCCAGAGCCGCCTGATCACGGAGGTGCTCGTCACGTATCTCAAGGAAGACATCGAAAAGACGATTAAGGACGAGGGGCTTATCCGCGGCTACAGGGGCGGCTATCTTCCCCTTAAACGAAGGGAGATCGAGAAAGGCCTGCGGGAGGGAAAGATCCTCGGCGTCGTTTCCACGAACGCCCTCGAGCTCGGGATCGATATCGGGACGCTGGATGTGGCCGTGCTGGCCGGCTATCCGGGAACGATCGCCAGCACCTGGCAGCGGACCGGCCGGGCCGGCCGCAAGACGGGGATGTCCGCCGCCGTGCTCGTCGCCTCCAGCTCTCCCCTCGACCAGTTCATCGTCAACCATCCGGATTACTTCTTCTCCAAGAGCCCTGAGAAAGCCCTGATCAATCCCGACAACCTCTCCATCCTGATCAACCATGTCGAATGCGCGGCGTTCGAGCTCCCCTTCCGGGACGGCGAAAAATTCGGCACCGTCGAGATCGGCGAGATCCTAAAGTTTCTCGAAGAGGACCAGCTCGTCCACCATTCCAAGGACAAGTGGTACTGGACGTCGGAGGCCTACCCCGCCGACGGCATCAGCCTGCGCAGCATCAGCTCCGACAATTTCGTCGTCGTCGACGCCACGGAAAGAACGAAAGCCATCGCCGAGGTCGATTTCACTTCGGCCCTGACCACCCTCCATCCCAAGGCTATCTATATCTGCGAGGGAGAGCGGTACTTTGTCGAGGAGCTCGATTACGAGCAGCGGAAGGCCTATGTCAAAAAGACCGACGTCGATTACTACACAGACGCCATCGACTACACCAAGATCAAGATTCTGGACATCTTTGACAAGAAACGGCTGGATCGGTTCGACACTGCCCACGGCGAGGTCCACGTCGCCACCCAGGTCGTGGGCTTCAAGAAGATCAAGTTCCACACCATGGAAAATGTCGGGGCCGGCGACCTCAGCCTTCCCCAGAACGAGATGCACACGACGTCGTACTGGCTGACGGTTCCCGCCTCGATCCTCCAATCTCTGCCCTTCTCCTCGGAGCAAAAAATCAACGGGCTCTACGGCCTGGCCTACATCCTTCACCACGTCTCGCCGCTGTTCCTGATGTGCGACCTCCACGACATCGGGGCCTCGATCGGCGACAACTCGACTGGAGAATCCGTGCCGCCCAAGGACATGCTGGCAAAAATCGAGCCCCTCCACGGCACGCCGTTTTACTTCGAGATGGATTTCGAACCGAACATCTTCATCTACGACAACTATCCGGGCGGCATCGGCCTCAGCCCTTCGCTCTTCGACCTGGAAAAACGGCTGCTCGAGACCTGCCTGAAGACGATCGCGGCCTGCCCCTGCCAGGACGGCTGCCCCTCCTGCGTCGGCCCGACCGCGGAGAGCGGCGAACAGGCCAAGGAGGTCGCCGTCGATATCCTCTCCCGCCTGCTGGCGTGAAAGCGCGGAAAAACGGAAGAACAGTCCCGGCCTGGAGAGGGAAGAAAAGCCGGCTTGGCACGTCTAAATTAGGTGCGGTGGAGCATAATATTGCGCACCCTGGTCGCCCCGTCGACCTCAAGAAGCGATGAAGAAGATTTTTTACAAAAGGTGAAGAAAGATGAGAAAATGGACAGCCCTGCTACTGGCTCTTGGTTTAGGCCTGGCTCTGAGCTGCGGAAAATCGGGGGATAGCAATCCCTCCGCAAATTCCTCGCCTTCCGGAAAAGCCCAGCCGGGAAACCAGGCGGGCAAGACTTCGCCCGGCGGCAAGAAGCCGGGCGGCGAGCCTCCGGCGGAAGTCCTCCCCGTGAACGTCGTGACCGTCAGCCGCCAGAGCCTGAATTCTTACCTGGTCCTCAACGGGATCGTCGAACCGGAGCGAAAAGTCCAGGTGTTTTCGCGCCTGTCCGCCTACGTCCAGCAAATCATGAAAGAAGAAGGCGCCTACGTCAAGGAAAACGAAGTCCTGGCCATCCTCGACGACACGGAGATCCGGATGAGCCACGAGCAAGCCCGGATCGCCCTGGAGCAGGCCAAACTCGCCCTGGACGAGGCGGAGAAGAACCTCGTCCGCAGCAAGGAGCTTTACAAAAAGCTGCTCATCTCCGATCAGGAATACCAGACCACCGAAGCCGCCTACAACCAGCGCCTCCTCGACCACAAGAGCAAGGAAGAGAGCTTCAAGGAACTCGAGCTCCAATTGAATTGGACCAAGATCCGGTCGCTCGCCGAGGGCTACGTCACCGAACGCCTGATCGAGGTCGGCGGCCGTGTTTCCGGGAACCAGCAGGTGTACACGATCGAGGACTTCAAGCCCCTGCTCATCCGCGTCTTCGTGCCCACGAGCGACGCCATCAAGCTCAAGACGGGACTGCCGGCGTCCGTGACGACGGAGATCCTCAAGGGCGAGGTCTTCAAGGGAACCGTCACCCTGATCAATCCCCGGGTCGACGTCCAGACGGGGACGATCAAGGTGACGGTTGAAGCCTACGACGATACCTTGCGGCTGAAACCGGGGATGTTCGTCGAGGTCCGCATCGCCACCGGCAAGAAAGACAACGTCCTCGTCATCCCGCGCAAGGCGATCCTTTACAAGCAGGGCAAGACCTTCGTGTTCGTCCTGAATAAAAAGCAGGCCGGCCAGCGCCTGGTCGTCCTCGGACTGACCGAGGAGGACATGGCCGAGGTGACGAGCGGCTTGAATGAAGGCGACGTCATTATCTCGGTCGGCGTCGAAAACCTCAAGGACGGACAAGCGGTCGACGTGCTCCGATGAAGCTTGTCAAGTTCTCCATCAACCGGCCGGTCTCGGTCTTCATGTTCACCGTGGCCGCGGTGATCTTCGGGTTCATCTCCTACTCGCGGCTGAGCCTCAACCTCCTGCCGAAGATCTCCTACCCGACCCTGACCATCAAGACGGAGTACCCGGGCACGGCGCCTTCGGAAATCGAAAACATCATTTCCAAACCCATCGAGGAGACATGCGGCGTCGTCGACAATGTCATGCGCATCTCCTCCGTGTCCCGGGCCGAACTGTCCGAGGTCACGGTCGAGTTCGCCTGGCACACAAACATGGACTTCGCCACTCTCAAGCTCCGGGAGAAGCTCGACCTCCTGCGCTTTCCGACCGGGGCAACAAAGCCGGTCATCCTCCGCTACGACCCCAACCAGGACCCCGTCATGAAGCTCGGCCTGACCGGGGACGCCGACCTCTCCCAGATCCGCTACGTCGCGGAAAAAGAAGTCAAGCAGGCCCTGGAGAGCATCGAGGGTGTGGCCGCCTGCTCCATTTCGGGAGGCCTCGAAGACGAGATCCACATCGATATCGACGAGCAGAAGCTCAGCCTCCTCAACATCCCCATCACCACGGTCGCCAGCCGCCTGAGCCAGGAAAACGTCGACCTCTCGGCCGGCATCCTGAAGCAGAAAGACACGCAGTTTCTCGTCCGGACGGTCAACCGGTTCAAGGACGTCGAGGAGATCAAGGGCATCATCATCGAGAAGCGCGGCAACGTCCAGATCACGCTGGGCAGCATCGCCGAGGTGTTCCGAGGCTACAAGGAGCGCAAGGTCATCTCCCGGATCAACGGGATGGAGTGCATCGAGGCGGCCATCTACCGGGCGGCCGACGCCAACACCGTCTCCGTCGTCGAAGCCGTCACGGAACGGCTGAAGACGGTCCAGCAGAACATCCTGAAACCGCGCAAGATGGACTATCTCCTGATCACGAACCAGTCGAAGTTCATCAAGAGCACGATCGAAGAGGTCAAATCGACCGCCGTCATCGGCGGCATCCTGGCCGTCCTCGTCCTGCTCTATTTCCTGAAAAACATCCGCAGCACCCTGATCATCGGCGCGGCCATCCCCATATCCGTCATCGTTACCTTTTTCCTGATGTTCTCCTCTAAAATCTCACTCAACATCATCTCCCTCGGCGGCCTGGCCTTGGGCATAGGTATGCTCGTCGACAACTCCATCGTCGTCCTGGAGGCCGTCCAGCGCTTCCGCGACGCGGGCCTCGTCGCCGCCGAGGCCGCCTACAAGGGGACGACGGAAGTCGCGGGCGCCGTCACCGCCTCAACCCTGACCACGGTGGCCGTCTTCTTCCCCATCGTCTTTGTCGAGGGGATCGCCGGACAGCTCTTCAAGGACATGGCCCTGACCGTGACCTACTCCCTCATGGCCTCGCTGGCCGTGTCGTTGACCGTCGTACCCATGCTGGCCGGGGCCATGCAGCGCGAGAACTCGCGCGAACGGTTGACAGGCGTTCTGAAGTTCATCTTCAAGCCGGTCGACAAGCTCCACGATGGCGTCTTCGAAGCCTATAAGAAATTCCAGGCGGTCTCGTTCAAGCACCGCCGGCTCATAATCGCCGCCATTTTCGTCCTTTTCCTCGGCTCGCTTTTCATGACCCGCTTCATGGGCCGGGAGCTCATCCCCGTCATCTCCCAGGGCGAATTCCTGGTCAACGTCGAATTCCAGCCGGGGACCTCGCTCAAAGAGAACGCCTCCGTCGTCTCCGACATTTCGGACGTGTTGAAAAAGTATCCGGAAATCAACAGCATCTACGAGCTCATCGGCAAGGGCTCGCGGGGCGGCATTTCCTTCCAGGAGGAGATGGAGAACCTGTCCGAGTTCACCCTCCGCCTCAAGCCCGGCATCCTGGGAAAAAGTGAAGACCGGATTATGGAAAAGGTCCGGACGGACCTGGAACAGTTCCGGACGGCGAAAATCAAGGTCTACAAGCCCCGCCTCTTTTCCTTCAAGGCGCCCCTCGAGGTCGTCGTCTCCGGCACCGATATCGACCGGATCAAAGCCATCTCGGACGAGCTCCTGGCTAAGCTCAGGGGCGTCCCAGGCCTCATCGACCTGAAGTCGAGCATGGAGGAGGGCTATCCGGAGATCCAGATCATCTTCGACCGGGCCGTTCTGGCCTCGCAGAACATGACCATCAACTCCGTCGGCGCCCAGCTCCGGAACAAGATCCAGGGCGAAGTGGCCACCCGGTTCATCGAAAGCGACCGGGAGGTCGACATCCGTGTCCGCCTGTCCGAAAACTCCCGGGACCGGGTGGACAAGATCAGCCGGATCACCGTCCGTAACGGCCTGGGGGCCATCGTTCCCCTCAGGTCCCTGGCCGCGATCGAGATCAAGGAGGGCCCGGCCGAAGTCCGCCGCATCCTCCAGCAGAAGTCGGCCGTCCTCACCGGAAACGTCTCAGGAACCTCCCTCGACGAGGCCCGGGACAGCGTCATGGCTGCCGCGGCCACGATCCGGATGTCCCCCGACTACTCCATCACCATGGCCGGGCAGAGCATGGAGCAGGATGTCGCCTTCTCCTCGATGATCTTCGCCATCTTCCTGGCCGTTTTCCTCGTCTACTTGGTCATGGCTTCGGAATTCGAGTCGTTCATCAAACCCCTGATCATCATGTTCACCATCCCCCTGGGCATCATCGGCGTCGTCATCGTCGGCGTCGCCTCCGGGATGTCCATCAACGTCATCGTCCTCATCGGCATCATCATCCTGGCGGGCGTCATCGTCAACAACGCCATCGTCCTCGTCGACTACATCGGCCAACTCCAAAAAAAGGGCGTGGGGAAGAGGGAAGCCATCATCTCCGCCGCCCGGGTCCGCTGGCGGCCGATCCTGATGACGACGATCACGACGGTCCTGGGGCTCCTGCCGATGGCCCTCGACACCAAGGAAGGATTCGAGATCCGCATTCCCTTGGCGCTGACCCTCATCGGCGGGCTGACGTTCGGCACCTTCCTGACCCTGGTCATCATCCCGCTCGTCTACGACAAGGTCATCCCGGAAACCAGGGGCAGGGAAGCCAAGGAGAGCCGTCCGATGGCCCTCCTGAAGAAGGCCAAGACCGCCTTGTCGCCGGGCAGGTCGAAAGCGGGGGCAGCATGAACCTCTCCGAATTCTCCATCAAGAAGCCTGTTTCGATCCTCGTGGCCATGCTCGTCTTCATCACCATCGGGGTGATCTCTCTCCTCAAGCTCCCCCTCGAGATGATGCCCGACATCTCCTTCCCCGGTCTCATGGTCCAGGTTCCCTATCCCTCCTCTTCCCCCGAAGAGGTCGAGCGCGTCATCACCCGTCCGATTGAGGACATCCTGGCCACGGTCAACAACCTGGACACCCTGAGCTCCTCTTCCTCGGCTTCGAACGCATCCATCAATCTCCAGTTCAAGACCGGGACGAACATGGACCTGGCCTCCATGCAGATCCGCGACAAGATCGACCAGGTCCGCGGCCAGCTGCCGCGCGACATCGAGCAAATCCGCATCCGCCGCTTCTCCATGAACGACCGGCCGGTCATCAACTTCAGCGTGTCCTTGCCGGGCGAGCTCGATGAGCTCTACTACTGGTCGGAGAACTTCATCACCCAGCAGCTCGAGCGAATCGAGGGCGTGGCCAACGTCGACATCCGGGGCATCCGCAACAAGGTCCTCAACGTCTACCTCAAGCCCGAAATCTTCTACTCCTCTTCCATCCGCATCAACGACCTCATCGACACGATCCGGAACAACAACGTCAACGTCTCCGCGGGCTACGTGGAAGAGGGTTCGATGCGCTATGCGGCCCGCGTGCCCGGGGAGCTGAAGATCCTCGACCAGGTCAAGACCCTTCCCGTCAACGAACAGGGGCTGACCGTCGGCGACGTCGCCCGCGTCACCTACGACTACCCCGTCAAGGAGGACTACAACCGCCTCGACGGCCGGGAAACCGTCCGCTTCGAGGTCTTCCGGGCCTCGAACGCCAACATCGTCGACGTTTGCCGGAGGATCAAAGACACCATGGCCCGGATCAAGAAGGCCGAGCCCGCGCTCCACGACCTGGCCGTCGTATACTACAGGGACCAGTCCGAGGACATCCTTAAAAGCCTCAAAGACCTGACCTGGTCGGGGATCATCGGCGGCATCCTGGCCGTCATCATCCTCCTGTTCTTCCTGCGGAAGTTACGGACGACCCTCATCATCGCCACGGCCATCCCCATCGCCATGGTCTTCACCTTCAGTTTCATGTACCTCTATAGCACCATCTTCCGGGCCAACATCTCCATCAACATTATCTCGCTCTCCGGGCTGATGATGGCCGTCGGCATGCTGGTGGACAACAGCGTCGTCGTCCTAGAGAACATCTTCCGGCTGAGGCAGGAAAAGGGTCTGAGCCCGCTCCAGGCTTCCCTCCAGGGGGCGAGCGAAGTTTCCGGGGCCGTGACGGCGTCGACGTTTTCGACCCTGGTCGTCTTCGTCTCGCTCGGCTTCATGTCCCAGTCGGGATTCGGACGCTACATGCAGGACTTCGCCCTGACCATCTCGCTCGCCCTCGTCGCCTCCCTGCTCGTCTCTCTCTCCTTCATCCCCCTCTCCGGCAGCCGCTTCCTGGCCGGGAAGACGAAAGAAAAAGCCCGCTGGCTGGTCAAGCTCACCTCCCTCTACGAGCGCATCATCCGGTTCACCATCAGCACCTGGAAGACGAAGCTCCTCGTCGCCGGCCTGGCCGTGCTGATCTTCATCGCTTCCTACCTCCTCCTCAACAGCATCGAAAAAGAGCTCATGTTTTCGAGCGACGAGCGCGAGGTCAGCCTGTCGGTCTATATGCCCCGCACCTTCTCGCTCGAACAGATGAACGCCCTGTTCACCGAGTTCGAAGGGATCGTGCTCAACCGGAAAGAGGAATTGGCCCTCAAGCACCTGACCGTCGAGTTCGGCGTCCGGGGCATGCGGCAAGGCCGCTACCGCGGGTCGCTCAATTTGTCCCTCGTGGACAAGGGCCCGACGGTCGCCCAGGTCCGGGAGAGGCTCAAGGCCCTGCTCCCAGTCAAGGCCGGGATCCTCTACGAATTCGGCCAGCGGTTCGGCCGCGGCGGGTTCGGCCGGGGCATGTCCGTGGACCTCATCGGCATGGACTTCACCCGGCTGACCGAGCTGGCGCCCGGCGTCATCGAGCGCCTGCGGACGGTCCCGACCGTCGAGGACATCACCAGCGACCTCGAGGGCGGCGACACACAGCTCCTCGTCGAGGTCGACCGGGCCAAAGCCGAAAACCTCGGAGTCACCAGCCGCCTCATCGCCCAGACCGTGTCCTCGTCGCTCTCGGACCGGGCCATCGGCAAGTTCAAGACCGAGAACCGCGAGATCGACATCATCATGAAGATCCAGTCCGAGGACGGGTTCACCGAGGAGGACCTGCGGAACATCAGTCTCCGAACGCAGGCCAAGTCCGTCCCCATCTCGGCCATCTCGAGCCTGTCCTACCGGCTGGGATCCTCGTCCATCCGGAAGGAAAACAAGAAGTCGAAGCTCAGCATCCAGGTCAACACCAAGAGCCAGGGCCTGATGGTCCTTACGGAGGACATCCGCCGGGTCATGGGCACCGTGGCTTTTCCGGAGGGCTACACCTGGAGCCTGGGCGAGGGATTCCGCCGTTTCCAGGAGTCGCAGGGGGAAACCACCCTGGCCATCGTTCTGGCCCTGCTTTTCATCTACATCATCATGGCCTCGCTCTTCGAGTCCTTTGTCCATCCCTTCACCATCCTCCTGATCGTGCCGCCGGCCATCTTCGGCGTCGCCGTCATGTTCACGCTGACCCACATCACCCTGAACACGACGTCCTACTTGGGCCTGCTCACCCTTTTCGGCATCGTCGTCAACAACGGCATCATCCTTATCCACCACATCCGGACGCTGCGTTTCTCGGGCATGAGCAAGAACGAGGCGATCGTCCAGGGCGGAAAGGACCGCATCCGGCCCATCCTGATGACGGCCATCACGACCATCCTCGGCGTCCTGCCGCTGGCCCTCCCCTACATGTTCCCGAAGTACTTCCAGGGCGTGGGGCAGAGGGCCCAGATGTGGGCGCCCATTTCGGTGGCCATCGTCGGCGGCCTGACGATGTCCACTTTCTTCACGCTGATTTTCCTGCCGACGTTTTACTCCATCTCCGATTCGGTCGTGAAAAGGTTCAAGGCCAAGTTCGGTTTCAACACCGAGAAGTTCTGATTGAATTCTCCATAAATCAATCGATCATAAAAGGGGCTCATCTCCGGCGGGGGGCATATTCAAATATGTGATTTCAAGGAGGCCCTGGCATTGCCCCTAAGGCCCCGTAGCGGAGGGGGGCCCGGACACTCTTGGAGGGAAACCCTGAATAAGGGCTTCCCTCCAAGAGTGTCCAAGAATGCCCCCCTGAAGATATATGGCCTGATGCTCCTTGGAAGGATGGCAGGGAGCGGAGCGACCGTTGATTATATGAAAGCGCGGCCGATAATCATTTAGAATGTGGATGAAGGAGGTATTCACATGTTATATGTCGGCTGTGATGCTCATAAGAGGTATTCGATTTTTGCGGTCATGAACAAC
>Ga0315284_10002354_pt1 | contig 27092 bp, 28 predicted proteins | sample YL17G09_16_MG_FD_203696 | JGI IMG/M metagenome (GOLD analysis project Ga0315284, IMG submission 203696) | Sediment microbial communities from Yellowstone Lake, YNP, Wyoming, USA - YL17G09_16 | ecosystem: Environmental > Aquatic > Freshwater > Lake > Sediment | place: USA: Wyoming | collected...
CAACTCTGGTATTAACAGACTATATCACAACTTCACCAACCTTACCAGCGGTGTCTACCAATACTATGCTTATGCTATTGACATCAACGGCAATGCCAACAAGACAGAAACTAGGACTATAACATTATCTCCATTTAATGGCAATCTTTGGCTTAAATTTAATGAAGCTTCAGGAATCAAAGCTTTCGATTCTTCTTCATACGGTAACAATGGAACTTACTACGGGGAAACCTTTAATGATGGGATACTAGGCGATGGAGCATGTAGTCCTGGTTTTGGAAGCTGTCCTAATAGAGTTAATGGTTATTATGGGAAAGCTCTAGGATTTGATGGGGCTAGTGATTATGTAAATATTCCTTATTCAGCAGGTCTTAATACTTCTAATGAAATTACAGCAGCAGTTTGGATTAAGCCTGCTAACGTTACGGCTTGTCCTGAAAATTATGGACAAACTATAATAGCTAGCTCTCCCAGTTTAGGAAATTATAATTATTGGTTTTATCTTTGCAATGGAAATCTTGGGCTTACTGCTTATTCAACTACATATCCGCTATTAACAGTTCCTAATGTTATTCCTACATCTAACATCTGGTATCATCTTGCCTTTACAGCTAAAAAAGCAGGCATAATGAATATTTATTTGAATGGAAACCCAATTGCAAGCGGTAATGCTGATACAAATTTCTCGGAAGGTGTAGGTGTAACAATAGGCGATTTAAGACCTGGAAGAGGTTTGAGATTTAACGGTACAATAGATGAGGTAAGAATCTGGAACAGAACTCTGACTCTAGCAGAAATTAATAATGAAATGAATAGTTATCTACCAGTTAATAGACCAGTAGCATCTTATAGTTTCGAAGAGTCAGGTAGCTATGTCAATGACACCCACATCTGGGTCAACGGTACGTACGGTTCTGCTTTGAGTTTTGATGGTATAAATGATTATGTTAGTGCTACTAATATTCCAGTAAATACTTCACTAGGCGCTAATAATACTGTGACATTTTGGATGTATTGGAACGGTGGATACAATCCTGATTGGAGTATGCCATTTAGTTGGAACTCACAGTATGATATAGGTTTTAACAACAATGGTTACTTTGGTTTTAACACTTACAATAGTGATATTTGGGGTATAAGTTCAAGTGGATTATCAAACAAATGGGCTCATATAGCAGCTATTTTCTATAATGGAGACGGCAAGGTTTCAAGATTGTTTATAAACGGAACAGAGCAAGTCCTTTCTCAAAGAATGGGTACAACTGGATCAAAAAGTGTTTCAAATTTTCCTATCATTGGTAGTGGGAGCTCTTCAAGTGACTATTTCTTCGGTGGCATCATCGATGAAGTAAGAATTTGGAACAGAACCTTAACACAGGCAGAAATTCAAGCTGAAATGTATAAAGGTTAATTATTTCTTCATAATAATATTCAAATAAGGCATCTGTTCTTTTATTTTCCTCTTTGAGCAATGCAAAACACTTTCCAGGATTTCGTAATTTTTTTCTTTGTCGGTTTTTGCCCTTCCTAGGAAAATAAATCTGTCAGGAAGCTTGTACATTATGAATCTTTTGTTTTTGCCTACCAAGGTTATTCCGGCAATCATGTCCTTCATATATTTTTTGAATCTATAGTTCTGGTTGATGGCTATCTTGCTTTTGAACAAATCAGCCTTGCTTAGCAAGTCAAAGGCTTGAGCAAGCTCTATATTATCTTTGAACTCAAGGGGGATGTTCTGTTCTATCCACCAAAATATTTCATCAATGTCTTTATCACTTTCGTCTATTGCTTGCAAAGCTTCTTTCAAATTGTTCGACTGAAAAATAATCTTCAAGGTTCTGAATATGTCCCTTTCCCTGTCCCTAAAACCTAACTCCAAATCTTTAGAGGAATTTTCCAAGTCGTTTATCGCAGCTCTAATATCGCCGTCAGAATCGGCAGCAATCCTTCTTATCATTTCCTCTTTAATATTTATTTTTTCTCTCAAGGCTATTCTCTTCAATTCCCTTTCTATCGTATTTACATGTATCCTGTTGGCCCTTACAAGCGTGCAATGATGTCTTAAGGTTTTTAGCTTTTGTTCATATGCGTTGTTAGCAGTAAGTATGACAGGGCTGGCGCTCTCTTTTATTATCTTGATAACTTCGGTTATTGCTCCTCTGTCGCTGAAAGAATCCACCTCATCTATCAGTATCAATCTTCTATTAAACAAAGAGCTTTCTTTGGATGCTGGAAGCAGAACTTCCTTTATGTAAGAAACAATGTCTTTGTCGGTTGTGTTGATTTCCGTCAGGTTGAATTTATTTTCCTTGGAGAGGATCTCTACTATCAACGTCTTTCCTATTCCTGTTGGTCCATAAAGCAATAAAGCTTTTCCGCGTTTCCAATTCTTAAGATAGTCTATGATTTTTTGAACAATTATTTTCTGTCCTACAACTTCTACTAATCTTTTGGGTTTATACTTTTCAACAAGCATATAATTACCTATGTAAATTGCTAACTGAAATAATACTTCTCAGTTTATTTGCTCTTTTTATTCTATTAGGATGCAATAAAGGTATATTGTTTAAAAAATTTGAAATAGAGTCAGCTCTAACTACAAAATTATATGTAATACCAAATTCTCTCTCAGATTTACAAATTGGCCTTGTGTTAATATTTAATTCATTAAAAAGTTTTGATATTTTTGTTAGAAATATTTTATCAGCTTGACAAAAAGATATTGCCCTATCCTTTTCAAATATGCAACCATCAGCATCAAATAGGCCAGCTATAAAAGCACATCTAATTTTATTAGATGCATTTATTATTATTTTCGGAATTCTAAGTTTTCCTTTTTTCTTTCCTTGCGGTATTTGGAATAATTTATGAAAAAATAAATACAATACTTTTGATTGAATGGAAAATTCATAGCATCTGCAATTTCTTATATTATAAATTCGCCCTTTAACTGAGAATAATTTTCTAAATAAAGGCTGGATAACCACTTTAAGAAAATGTTTTGTATCAGAAGCTAATCTTATTCTAAATTGAGATTTTTTTATTAAGGTTTTACCACTAAGACAGCCATCACCAAAAGTATACCCTATTATGTATGCCAAATCAGATGTTAATTTATTTGGTAGCGTAATACATTTTCCTTTTGCCACAGAGAATTTCTTAACTTTTGAAAGCGTTAATTTTATTAAACTTCTCACTTCAAAATCATTCTTTTTACATACAAATTTCCAAATGTCTAATAATTTTAAAAAATAGAAAATATTTATTGGGGAACTTCTAAACCAGCCATATAATGTTCTTCTACCAACTTTTAAAGTTTTAGCACAAAATTCACCTGAACCCCAACCTTTTGTCTTTTTTATATCTTCATAAATTTTTCTAATCAGATAATCTATACCATTTAATCTAACTTTACTAAATTCCTTAGATATCATTATTTCATTCAGTTTGTACATTTTATATCCTCGTTTATTGTTCGGTTTTAGAATATAATGAAAATTTGGCTAAGAGTGCCTCTATCTGGATCTGTTCATTCCCGCCCTGGTTTATTCTAAATTCAGATTCTCCAACCTTTTCCACAAGATCTATCTTTGCGTTGTCAGAAATGTCCAGCTTGTACAATTGGTTTGAGATTTCCTTTATTATGTCCTGGCCGGAAATGCCTCTCTTTAGCAATAGCTCTTTTAGAATTTCTCTTGCGTCAGTGAACTTGCCATTTAAAGCGTGATTCATCATGCCTATGACTTCCTTGGGCTCTGCTTGCGCGGCAACCTCATAAATTATATCCTTGGTAATCTTCTTTCCCAGAACGGCTGAGGCTTGCAACACATTCGTGGCCTTCCTCATGTCGCCTTCAGACGCCTCGTATAGCGCTTCCAAGGCTTCTTTGTCTATTTTCAATTTCTCTCCATTCACAACCCTTTCCATGTATTCGAAAACATTTTCTTTTGCCAATGACTTGAACCTAAATACAACCGCTCTGCTCTGTATTGGCGAGATTATGTTAGAGGAATAATTGCAATTGTGTGAAACTATGCCGTTCGCTATGAAGTTATGGTTGTTCATGCACATTATATCTCTTACATCTTCTAGTTCGATTTCCTCTACGGACTCGATTTCATTCCAAACAAAATCCGAATTTCTGATTACATGTTCTGACTTCCAGTCGCTAAATGCCGGGAAGTTTCTGCATAGGTGCACTTCCTTTCCATCTCTTCTGTCTGCAACAAAATCAAAAGTGCAATGGCATTTCCTTGCTATGTTTGTCGGCAAATGGCCCGATCTAAGTGCAAGCAATACCCGGTCTGCCATCTTCTCCCTAAGTTCTATCACGTGTAGCTTATGTCTCAAGTATTCGGCCGACCAGCGTCCAACCTTCTCCTTCAAAACGCTGTATGCATACCCAATATGTTTAAAGAACTTGAGCATGTTCTGGTTGTTCGCCATTAACATTACGCTTATTTCGCACATTTCCTCTCCGTTTTTCCTTGCAAATTCCTTCCCAAGCTTTCTAATTTTTAGTTTGCTTTTGACGTCGAATTCTTCCAGAACGGTTATGATTTGATTTGCAAACGCTTTTCCACTCTTCACAAGCTTAAGAGACTTGTTTTGTGTGAATAAAATCGCTTCAAAATTGCGTTTTCTACAATTCGGTGTCGACATCTCGCTGCCAAACAACCCCCTTAGAAATTCTCTTTTTATGTACCTGGGGCCAGACAGAATCCAGTTAGGGACGTGGAATTCTTGAATGCATTTATCCCCTGTTATTACGCCTAAGCTTTCAAACAACCAACATAGAGGCTTTGAATCAACATGGAACCATGTAGTCATGCCGTTGAATTTCCTTCCATTTATTTCACCATTGACTCCTTTAGAAAATATTTTAGAAGGTTTGTAACCTAATCCTATAACATCTCTTCTTATCTCAAGTAGGCTTTTCTTGTCTGTAGTAAAAATCAGACGCTGGTGATTTTTTGTTATGTGTCCGTCTCCCAGGATAAAACCTGATAAGCGGGAGATGGTGCCAATTCTCTTGTCGGTGTATCTGAGAGGTAAAAGCCCTTTGTTCTCTAAATCGTTTATTATCAAGCCAATGCCATAACGGCAGTTCTTAAAGCCAGCGATAATATTCTTTACCGTACAATAAGAAATCTTAATCTTAAAATCCTTCTCGATGGCGTTCTTTATATCCATTTTATTTCTAATTTGACAGCCTCCTTCTTTTTCTATAACGAATCTATGTATTTTTGAATTATTGCTGTCCACAACTCTTTTAATCCACCCTTTCCTTACCAGAGACGAAAGGTGATAGTTGGTTCCTATTCTGCTCAGTCCGATTCTCTTTGAAATATCTTCTCTTGACATCAAAGTGCAACTTGAAATGATGTCATAAATGTTCTTTTCTTGTGCAGTGAGTCCTTCTTTTAACTTACAGTTTAATTCATGTACCTTTTTTTCGATTTTTTCTTTTTTGACGTTAGGCAGATTTCTATATCTGGGGGGTGAAGAATGATATTTTTCGATTTCGTAATTCTGAATCCTTCCTTTGATATCATCTTTATTTATGATGATAGAATCGTCATCAGGATATTCTGTTCCTTCCAGGTAAGGATAAACTGCTATTTTTTCGCCAACATTCAAATTTCCAGCTTTCGACCATCCTTTTTCGGTTAGAAGGGGATGGTCATCAGTAATATCCAATTTGCGCCCGGTCATGGTGGTTAGGCGAATAGTTTTCTTACCCGAAATAACGGGATTTTGTTTCATATACCCCAGTACAACGTCATTCTCGATTCTCAAGCTCCTTTCCTTTACGCTCAAAACACCGTTGTTAAATTTCCTTTCAAAATTCGCAACAGTCATTTCAACTTCGCCTGGCAATACTATCTTCGTTTCAGGACCAACACAACTTAGAATGAACCTTGTCACTTCCGAGTACATCTCCATCAATCTCCTTAGAGCATTCTGCGCATCTGATGTCAAGGCGTCAGCCTCATCAAGAAATATTATTTTGAAAGAAGCTCCTATAGGTTTCATTCTCGAAAAGTTCTTGATCCTCGTCCTTATGACATCGATGCCTCGCATATCACTTGCATTTGTCTCTTGGAAGTTTTGTTGCCAACCATCGCCAAACAATTCTCTTGCAACAGCTATGGCACAGCAAGTCTTTCCAGTTCCTGGCGGTCCTGCAAAAATCATGTGAGGCACTCTGCCTTCTTTGACAAATGATTTTAGCCTTTCCACGACATGCCTTTGGTCTATTACATCCTTTAACAATCTAGGCCTATATTTTTCCGTCCATATAGAAATGTCCATACAAACACAAGTAATATTATTTATAGAAGATTAATAAATCTAACTTATGAAGAAGCTGTTGTTTTTGATAATATTTTTGCTGCTGCCAGTTGTGGTTTCAGCGCAGAACATAACAAACCCACAGGTAGTCAATGAGATGAGGGTAAATATTGTAGAAAAAGGTTTTATAGACCTGAATGGGACTGTATACAATCTTGAATTGAATGTGTCAATACCGCAGGAAGATGAATACCAGAAAATGGAGCAGTTTGACGTTAAAGATTCTTTTGGGCCTTGCAAAACCGAGTTCTGCTCTTATAGATTTGTTTTAGATAAGTATGGAAACAAATTGCTGAGCATAAAATGGAAGGATCCTGTTGGAAGGGTTAACTACACTGTTGATTCTACTGTTTCTGTGACAAAAAGGGGGGACATAGAAAAAAAGAATTTAAAAGAATTCATAGAGCCCACCAGCCTTGTCCAATCTACGGATTCTGAGATTGTTAAACTTGCTTCCAACGCGAGGGGAAATGACTTTGAGAAAGTGTCCTATTTGGCCAAGTGGATAGGAGAGAACATACAATATGACAAGGTCTATTCAGACGTAAACCTGTCCGCAAAGGAGATCCTAAGCGTTAGAAAAGGCGTTTGCAAAGAGTTTTCAAATCTTCTAGTCTCCTTTCTAAGGGACTTGGGCTATCATTCTGCCGTTGCTGTTGGTTATGTTTATCCAGGAAGAGTTTATGAGGCCTCTGAATTCCAGCCTCATGGTTGGACCGAGGTCTATGCAGACAAGGGAATAGTTGCTGACCCTGTCTGGTCCGAGGTGGGCTATCTAGACGCGACGCATATAAAATTCGCCACGCTTCCAGACAGCAGCTGGACCTTCACCTCTGTCAATGCCAATGGATTCGGGAGCATAGGCGTCAAGCTGAGTGAAAATGATGTTAGGCTAAAGATAATCGACTTTACAGAAAAACCTATTATCAACGTGACCACCAGTTTATTGTCTAATAATATCTGGGCTAATTATAGCGTTCTTAGAACAGATTTGAAGGCTGATGGTTGCTTTTTGACAAAGATAGAATACAAAAGCTGCAGTGATGAAGCAGGCAATGATTTCCTTGGCATAGTAGAGCCTCAGAACATAGTTTATTTCTGCAACGAGAGGTCTGTTTTTACCATTTTCAAAATACCTCCTCTTGACGATAGAAAGAGTTATAGATGCGATATAAGGGTCTTTCCCTACGCTGGAAAAGAGTCTACTGCAAGGTTGGTTCTAAACCCTAAAGGTTACGGCTATTCAAAATTGTCTGTTGAAAAAAATGTTTTAAAGCCTGGAGAGTCGTTTTCAGTTAATGCTAGAAACTCTCAGATATTTACTGATTATGGAGAGTACGGTTATGAGAAAGCTAAGTTCACTGCGCCAAATTATGATTTCAAGGTCTACAGCTATAACTCTGGCTACTTGGACAGCAAGAACATATCTGTTGTTCTGGTAGAGCCGATAGAGGTGTCTCTTGACGCCAATGATACAGCTTTTGTTGGAAAACCTACGTTAATAAGAGTAAAAGTTGTTAACCTATTAGACACGTCTCAGCGCATCACAATTATTTTTAAGAAAGACTCCTATACCGATACGTTGACCGATTCGAAAGACTTTGTTTTCAATTTCACTCCGCAGAGCGTTGATGACAATATAGTTCAAGTATTTGTCAGCACCCCTGATTTTTCAACATCCGTGTCAGATACGATGACAGTTATAGAACAAAAGAATGCCATAGATAATTTTTTCCAGCCGCTCATAAACTTCTTCAATTGGTTGCTGTCGCTGTTTAGGTAAATTTATAAATCTAATTCATATATTATCAAGTGATTACATGCCAAAAACAAAAATAGAGGCTGTGACAAAGAGAATATTCGACAGAGTCTATGTTTGCATGAGATGTAATGCTAAGATTAGGGCAGATGACAAGAAAGTCAAGTCGGGCAAAGTCAAGTGCAGGAAATGTTATTCAAAGGATTTGAGACTGAAATCTAAAGAAAGGAAGATATGATGCTTTCTTATTTGAAGATATTGAGACCTTCAATCGTATTTCTATCAGCATTTGCAGTTTTGGTCGGTTCCCTGATAGTCGGTTATTATCAACCTTTCCAAATCCTTATGGCTGTTCTGGTAGTTTTTCTGGTCAGCGGGGCAGGCAATGTAACTAACGACTGCTATGACTATGAGATTGATAGAATTAACAAGCCAAAGAGAGTCTTGCCAGCAGGAAAAATGAAAAGAAGGGATGCAGCTATTTATGCAGCAATATTATACATTCTGGCCATAGCCTTAGCAGTGCTATTCTTGAACTACTATATGATTTTATTAGTTTTTCTCAACACTATTATCACACTTTTTTATGCTTGGAAAATTAAAAGAACCCCCTTTGGGCATTTTGTGGTTAGTTGGTTGACATCTTCTGCTTTTTTGTTTGGGGCTCTGTTTGTTAATTTAAATGCAACTGTTTTATTCCTGTTTTCAATGTCTTATCTAGCTACTCTAGGAAGAGAGATAACCAAGGGAATAGAGGATATGGAGGGCGATAAGAAAGCTGGTGCCAAAACCCTTTCTATTGTAACTGGAAGGCTATTTGCCGCGTGGGTTGCAATCTTTTTCATAATTTTTTCCATTATAATAAGTTTCATACCGTATCTCTTCAATTTGCTAAGCATAAATTATCTGTTTCTAGTAATTTTCGCTGACTTGATCTTTGTTTTTTCATGCTTTATCTTATTGATTAATCCATCAAAATCACAGAAGATAATGAAGATTGCCATGTTCGTTGCCATCGTTGCCTTTTTAGTTGGAATCTACTAAGCTCTTGTAATCTTCTATGTGAATACCATCATTTTCTAAAGCAACATCTATAGTTTCTTGGTCTGCTAAAGGACTTGCTATAGGAAATCCGAATGCTTTCATAGAAGAATGACCAAGTTTATCATTTTCAAGAACAGCTACCTCTTCCTTCTTAATACCAAAAATTTCTACCATTTTTTCATTTATTCTTCTTTTATCTTCAGAATTTTTTATAGATATTAAACAATTTTTTACAACTGCACCCTTTTTAGTTTCTGGTAGGCCTTTTAATAATCCTCGGGAGTCTATATAGGTAATTTCACTTCCATGAACTTCAGTTTTATCGGGATTATACCAAATTAATGGGTTAGCTGCACCAGCTCTACCATTAAAAAGCATCATGCTTGCAAGAACAGACGTTTCATATCCACCCGTTGAAAAAAATTTTATTATTTCTTCATTATCTAATTTCTTGCTAAATTCCGCAAAACCTTCTATTTTTTTCTTGTCAATCACTTTTTTTGTAATTTCATATAAATTTGTTTTATCCACATTCAAAGTTCTTCCTACTACTTCAAAGAATTTTTGTAAGCCATAAGCATTTTTTTCATTCTCATATTCCCTTATAACTTTTTTAACTTCTCTTAAACCTCTAAGACCTTTATATAGTCTAATAGGATGAAGAGGAAATTGAGATTTTATAAGTTCTCTACCCACATATTCTGCGGTAGGTTTTTCATCTTTCGCTCCACCGTCAACATCAATTATAATAGCTTTGATGTTATTAGGTAAATAATTCATAACCTTATCAAGTTAAGAAAGCATTTAAATTTGTCAAGACCATTTATTATTTGACGAACATGTTCGATAAAATCGATAAAATAATAGCAGAGAAGAAACTCGGGGCTGCGGACTGCGATTATCACACACTGAGAGCTCTAGATAACAACGGAAAGATTAGGGCCTTGGTTGTAAAGGGAGAGAATATAATCCACACAGAATTGATTTGCCCCAAATGCGGGACTTATAATTATGATACTCAAGAATGGAAACAGGTTTCTAAGGCAGCAAAAATCAGATTTACAGTAAAATGTCCTAAATGCGGAGAAGCTGTAAAAGTCGGGAAATTAAAAGGTAAAAAGTAATTTATATCTTTGTTCTATATTTCTATTATGCCTCGATGGCTCAGTCTGGTAGAGCGTCAGAAAATTTCCGCGAATGCTTGGTAAGCAGAAGGTCGGGGGTTCAATTCCCCCTCGAGGCTTTATATTTTTATTCGTAACTTTCTGCGAAATAAATAGGATTTTTCAGTTATAAAATCAATTATAGGTAGGTTCCCTAGTTCTGTTCCAGGTCTTATTTCTTTTGATACTACTTCTGTTAAATTAGGTGTTAACTTATTCACTTCTATAGGTAAGTATAATGCAACTTCGTCATTATTTCTATCGCCACTTTTTACAGTCATCCATTTATAACTCATGAAAATATTTAACAAAATAAAGGATTTAAGCACAACTGTTCTTGCCTGTTTTAAGGTTTAAATAATCTACCTCTATAAATTTTCTTAAGGGCCCCTAGTATAACTTGGTTTAGTATTCCAGCTTTGGGAGCTGGCGATCGGAGTTCAAATCTCCGGGGGCCCACTGTGATTTTATGAAAGAACCTAGAGTCATAGCGGGAATCATTCTTAGGAAAGACAACAAAATACTCCTAATAAAAGAAATTCTAGAGGACTTGAAAGAGCATTGGATATTTCCTGGCGGCGGCGTGGAATTCGGGGAGACCATTGAGGAGGCTGCAAAACGCGAGGCCAAAGAAGAAACAGGTCTCGATGTGGAGATAAAGGAATTGCTAGGCTTCAAGGAAATAATTCGCCCGCGCTTTGATTATCATACTGTAATATTCTTTTTCATAGCAGAGCCCTTGAACGATAAGATAACAAAAACCGATAAGGTCTTAGACGCAAAGTATTTCGCAATAGACGAAGTTAAGAATCTAAATTTAGTTGATAGCGCAAGATGGGCCATAGAAGAGATGAGCAATAAGGGTATTCTTTAGAAATATAAAGTTTTCTTTCAATTAATTTATATGGTTTACAAAGCAGTATCTTTTGATGGGCTTTCTTTGGCTGGGAAATCTTCAATGGTTCAAATGTTATCAGAAATAAGTCTAGATGCAGAAGTTGTAAGAGAAAACGCTTATGATCCCTTTAGACCAGCTACCTCTAAATTAAATAAGTTATTGAAAGAATTAAATCCACCTGAAGCTGCAGAAAAAGTTTCAGAAGAATATCCAGATTTTAAACCGTTTCTAAGGGACGCATTAGAATACTCTTCTATATTTGAAGACAAACCAACTTCACAAAAACAGGCATTGCTAGCTTACATGTTTACGCAAGGAAGAAAATCTGTTGATGATTACGTAAGAGAAGCCATTAAAAAGCATGATGTCATATTGGATAGATGGAAAATATCAGGAATGGCGTATCAAGTTGATCCAGAAGGCTATAGCTGGCAGGAAATAAGAAGATTAAATGACATAACATTTGATATTCTAACGCCAGACGTTCAAATTATTTTAACTTGTCCTATCGCACAAATTCCGGATAGGAGGGCGTATAGAGATAAGAAAGGAGCTGGAACCGCAGGGCAAATGAGTAAAGGAAGAGAAGATATCATTCTTCCTGCATTTATAGAAATCTTTAATGCCATGAAAAGTGAAACACCTGTTTATCTGTTTGAAAACTGTGGAACACCTGTGGAGGATATAAGAGGACAGATTAGGCAGGCAATTCCAACATTTCAAAAAATAGAGGATGCTGTAAGTGAGCATGGATTCAGATTAAAACAAGAAAAGATAGATGATGAGGCTTTTTGGTTAGAGCCTGAAAGACTTCAAAGAATATATTCAAGACAAACAAAGTAAAATTCTACATCTTTCTCGCAAAAGTCAAGAAACCGGTGTGGGCGAGCATATAGTTTTTAGGCCTGGTTAATTTACCCAAGGATTGCCATTCTCTTTGAATGTTCTCCCAAATCTTTATGTCGACAAAATCATACTTTTTCAGTTCCTCATAAACCTTCTTGACTTCTTCAATGTGCATGGAATATATCGCTAACCATCCGCCAGAGTTCAAGGACTTGAAAGCATGCTTTATGACCTTTTCCGGATTCTGCATGTCTAGCGTTACCAAGTCTACATTTCTTTCCTTTATTCCTTTTGTTATGTCAGCATTCTTTAGAAAGACATTCTTCAGGCCAAAGTTCTTTACGTTCTTTCTAGCGATGTCATGGAATTCTTTTTTCCTTTCGTAAGTGTAGACAGTGCAACCGAGGTTAGCCAGGAACATTGATAAGAATCCTGATCCGGTTCCCGCGTCAACAACCTTCCAGCCGGGCGAGCATCCTGTTATTGACACTATCGATCCAGAATCCTTCGGCATTATTATTTGTGGTCCCCTCTTTGCTTTCTTAAGAAAATCAATTATGTTAGGCTTAACGACAGTGAACCTTTCCTTTCCAATCTTTACCTTCATCCCGTATTTCCTGTTAATCAATTTCCTTAAATCGCAAAAGCCAAACTCGCAGCTGAACTTGATTGGCCTGATAAGGTAACTTTTCCTCCCGAGCAATAGAATCAAGCTATCCTTGTTTATTTTCTCCATTTTTTCACTTTTATATATTAATCCTCAAAATATAAATTATGCTTGAACTCTTGTTAATAGCGGTTGCATTGATAGGAAGCTTTGCTGCGGGCCTATATGATTTGAAAACAACGAACATTCCAGACAAGCTTTGCATTTCAATGATAATAATAGGTTTAATATTGCACATTCTCGCAGGGGTTTTTACAGGTGATTTTTCATATTTTATAAATTCTCTTATTTTCGGAGGATTATTTTTAGGGTTCGGACTGTTAATGTACTATACGAGTCAGTGGGGAGGAGGGGATGGCGAATTATTAGTTGCTTTAGGAGTGTTGCTTCCTAAACTTTCAATAGTAAAAACTTATTTTCCGTTTGCATTAAGCTTTTTCATAAACAGCTTTTTCATAGGAGCTTTCTGGTCGATTATGTTTTCTTTCTATTTTGTATACAGGAATCCCAGCTTGAGCAAGAAGTTCTTTGACAGTTTTAAAAATCCCGTGACCTTTTCAATTGCCCTAGCTCCTCTGCTCCTATCAATCATATCATTGAACTTTAACCTATTGTTTTCCCTGCTGTTCTTGCTGGCCTTTATTTTATTCGTATTTTACAAGTTCTCAAAGATAATCGAGCAGGCTTTTTACAGAAAAATTCCTGTTGGCCAACTAAAGGTTGATGACATGCTGGGAGAGGACATACCAAGGTTGAGACTTTACAAAAAATACATCAAAGGCCTGACAAAGGAACAGGTTATGAAAATTAAAAAAACGAAGAAGTACGTTGTTATAAGAGAGGGCATAAGATACGGCATAGTCTTTCCCTTAACTCTGCTTTTCACCCTGTTTTTCGGTGACTTGTTCTTGCTGTTCTTTTGATTTCTTGTAGCTTTCTACCATTTCTGAAATGCCTTTTTCATAATCAATCTGAGGTTCGAATCCCAGCTCGTTTCTTGCTTTGGTTAGATCAAAGGTCCTGTTGGAGGATAGTTTGTCTATGTATTCTTTTAAGAACTTCGGTTCTCTTCTCAGGCTTGATAAGAATTTTGCCATGCCTGCTGAAACGTGCTTCTCCATAAAAGGAACGCCCAAATATTTGCACGCCATCTCATAGAGCTCCCTCTGTGTTTTCATGTCCTTCCCGGCTATAGTGTAAATCTCTTTTTGTTTTCCGTGTTCCTTGGCTAAAATCAAAGCTTGCACCAAGTCATTGACATGGACATATTGTATTATGTTTTTTCCATCGCCGAAAACAGGCATTTTTCCGCTTTCTAGCTTGTCGAACATGTAATAAAAGCCCTCTTCAAAGCCCGGCCCGTAAACATCCGAGGATCTTACTATAATTCCATTGTTCTCTCTCACAAATTTTTCAGCCTCCATCTTGGTCTTGCCATAAAAGTTTGACGGCTTATAAGATGTGTTCTCGTCTGCTGGTATTTTAGGTTTCTTGCCCAAGACTGCCGTGGAACTTAGATAAATGAACTTTTTTCCCTTGAAAACCTCTAGAATATTTTTTGTTCCCATTACATTTACTTGGTACATCTGGTCCTCAGGTGCGGAATAATCAACGACAGCCGCCAAATGAAATACTATGTCAACCCCGTCCACAGCTTTCTTTAAAGCTTCCTTGTCTATCAGGTCGCCATAGAATATCTCAACGTTCTCAAATTCGGTCATCCTGTCTCTTATAAAAACTCTTATCTTTTCGTCACTTTTTAACAAAGCGTTAACAAGATGTCTTCCGATACGACCCGTAGCGCCCGTAACCAACAGTAACATTAAATCAGCCGGTTAACATTTTATAATCGCCAGGCAGTTTTTTCGAGGTCCTGCTAAATGCTTTTTTCACGACCAATTCAGAATTGGCAGGAACCCTGGCCATGAAGACATTTTGCTTGGCTCTTACCCTGGCTGCTTGGCCGATTGGTTTCCCAAAGCTCCTTCTCATGCCCTCGGAAAATCTATCAGCTCCTGCTCCTGTTGCCATAGAGTTCTCCCTTAATACGTGGTGGGGATAAACCAATACTTTTAGGAAAAAGTTTTCTTCGCCCAAGCTGTTACCTAAAAATTTTGTCAATGTAACCCTGGCAGACTCTAAAGCGTTTGACCTTATCTGAATGTCTCTTGTGCTCTGCATGAAGAACGTCAGCGGATAGTCCTTCTTGATTCCCATTTCGAACTGATGTATCTTTGACGCAGGGACGCCTTTAACATAACTCTTTCTAGGCCTTCTGACAGATATTCTAGTGAATGGTTTTTTGTTTATCTTATGATAGCATCTTCCGGGTCTTAGCCCCATGAAATCACTTCAGAAAGTAAGTTTTGTAGATTTATAAACTTTTCATATTTTTATCTTTGCTCTTCTTTTCTTCTGTTCTCTCTCTATAAGACTTTAGCTTCTTTTCCAAATCTTTTAGCTCTTCGGCAGTGTTGCCTATGCCGCAAGTATTTCCAACACCCATTATCAAAACTCTTTCCTTCTTTTCAGATCTCTTCAATATTTCCTTAACACTTTCTATGGCTTCAGGAACAACATCAAAAATTTCTTTTCTCATAGGCTCTAGGGCGTCTTCCTCAGAAACCTTTATTGCAACAGCATCCAAAGGAATATTTCTTTTAACAACAATTTCCTCTATCTCGTATCTATCTACTCCTGTGCCGCCCATCGCCACTCCGACTCCTTCTGCTATCGACCCTGTCTTTTCTCCCTCTAATTTTAGGGCAGCATCAATAGTTATCATTCTGTCAATCTTCTGTTTCTTAAAGAAGTCTATCAAGAACTTTCCAGGATATCCTGTGGACGCTCCCGGGCCAGCGGCTTTTGAAACCCAAACTTCCTTTCCATTTATCTGCGATTTGGCAACCGCGAACTCATAATTATCAAAAACCTTTACATTATTTTTCATTAAAGATGCTGCCACCAAAGGTCCTATGCCATCTCCTATTGGGACGCCTTCTGCAAGGGCTTGAGTCGCTTTCATGGAGGCTCTCGCAATCCTTGATATCAGGGGTATTTGCATTTGGACTATCATTGCCAATTGGAACATCTTATACTTTTTAATTAGCTCTACATAATGCCTGACTATCTTTGCTATCTGGTGCGTTGTTATGGCGCCTTCCAAGGCATTCTTAATGTTCATTTGCTCTTCTTTTGAGAGGTCTGGCGCTATCTGCCTTACAAAATACTTGAACTTTTCATCAGCATTCCTTACAATATGGTCCAGTTTCTTGATGACGCCATAAGGATCAATCGAGATAGGCCCTATGGCAAAGAATTCCATGAAGTTTTTAACAGATTTTTTCAATGCCGGGCTCGGCTTTTTGGATATCGAATGCACTACGTAAGTTTCAGACCTATCCGCCATTTCTTCCAGGTCTTCTGCTTCCTTTTCTAATTTTATTAAAATTTGCGTTACCATTAATCTTTGCCCAAAAACGAAAAATATTACTGCTACTACGATCCAAAGAACGAAAGAAATCCAATCTGTTCCAATTTGAGCTAACATATAAGTCATAGTTAAATTAATTGTAATCGCTATTTAAATATCTAACTAATCAGTGTCATGGCAATTCCAACTGTTAGCGGGACTGTGAGGTTGTCATCTATTTTGGGTATCATTTCTGCGAATGTTGCTAGAATCGCCACTATAATGGCTTTCAAGGGATTGACAAAAAACCACAAGACAAAGATGGATGTCAGGAAAAAGGCTGCGCTCCCTTCAAAAGTCTTCTTCTTGTTTAGCGGAAGCTTGTGCTTTCCATGATAGCTTCCTATCAGTGTTGATACAGCGTCTGACAGCGAGAGAACAGCGATGGCTGCTATTGCTGTTATAGGCTCGAATATCACTGTGGCTAGAAAGCATCCTATGAAAAATTCTATTGCGCCCTTAAACGGCAGGGTATTAGGCCTCTCATGCTCTTTGAAAACATTTTCTACAGCTTCCTCAATCTCATCCAGCTCTTTTGATTTTATTATCTTATACTTTTCTCTATTCTTCCTGTATTCTCCCAGCAAAAGAAGCGCCGCAGCCATTGAGAGAATTATCAGGGCGGCATTCCATTTTCCCAGCCATATGATTATGAAAATCAAGAAAACACCAGAAGCGTGCACCAGTTTCCTTCTTATTTCCAGCATCATTTACCACTCTTTCTTCTAAAAGGCCATGTTATCATTTTAAAGAACTGGACTATGAAGTGGAAGAACTCATACACACAGAACAGTGTGAAACCGCTTACGGCAAAGAATAGACCCGTCTCTAGGTTTGTTGTTATTGCCAAGCCGAAATAGCGGGCAACCCAGGGGAAGGCGAACGAGGCCACCACGACCAAGGAGGCTCTGAATAATAGTTTTAAAATTTTGTAGATGATAAAAACTGACACCACGAAACCTACGAATATTAATATGGTCGTTAAAGTTAGCTCAATAACCATAATAATAAGTTATATCTTTAATCTTAAAAAACTTGATTTATCAAAAGAGATGCAGGGGACCTACTTTTAGTTAGCATTTACATTTGTACTGCGCAAAATAGGATAGGTTTATTTCTTCTTACTAAAATCATATAAAACTTTTATATTCTTTGATTAGCATTATATACTGCAGAGATGATTTTTTGCCAGACAGCTCAAGAGTCATTGTGTTTATCGACGGCAGTAACTTTTATCACAGCGTCAAGGAATTATTTGATGTTCATGACAATGTAGTTATAGGTGCCAACGGCTTTGAAAAGATAATAAATGAGATTGTCAATAAAAGAATTTTGATAGGGGTCTATTATTACAATGCTTCTTTGGACAGAGGTTTTAATGAAGAAATATATTGGAAGCAACAAAAGTTTTTTAGCGACTTGAGAAGAATTCCGGGTTGGCACGTGATTATGTGCAGGATGAAGAAAGATACCTCTACTAAAGAGCCGACATACATAGTGAAGGGGGATGACATAAATATAGCAACCGATATGGTTGGACTTGCTTACGAGAATGCATATGACACCGCAATTCTGGTAAGTGGTGATGGAGATTTTGTTCCTGCCATTAAGCGTGTTCAAAAACTAGGTAAAAATGTAGAAAATGCGTATTTTAGCGTGAGCCGTTCTGATTTTCTTAAAAGAGTGTCCAATGTTTCAATCAGATTGGACGAAATTGTAGAAAAAGCGTTAAAAGGAACCCAGCGTCGCTGAAGCACGAAGCTTCATACAAGGCTGGGGAACATATGTTAATTATTATGGCATGAAACGTATTTAAACCTTTTTCTTTAAATGTTGTTCATTCGGTAGTGTCTACAACTTTAGTGGTCAGAACTTAACACAAAAAGTGCAGGAGGCCGGATTTGAAGAAAAAGGACAGTTTAGTTTCTTTCATCATCTTTCTCTCTTTAGTCATTTAAGATTAAAGAGAAATTAGAATTTAAATTATCATTCTCTTGAAACAGTTAATCTCGGTCTTTCAAGTCCATCTTCAACAGTTTTTACTACTATTTTCTTCTCTTTTTTGTCTATTTCAGTTCCAACTTTTTTTAATAGGCTATAGATTTTTAAACCCTTTTTTGTTATTTTTAAACCTTCTTCTATACGTTCCGTTAATCCTTTTGATTCTAAATAATCTATTGCTTCTTCAGTGTTAGGCCAATATTGCATCGTTTCTTGATTCAACTTGATTGCATTCACAGGTTTATTGTGTTTTGCAAGATAGTCTAAAACCGTTGCTCTTTCTCCATTTATTTTTTCTCTTAATTCCATAGTCATTTTATCACTAAAGTCTAATAAGAAGATAATCTTTAAATATTTATTCCCGTCCCTCTCAGTGAATCGGTGAAGAACATAAGATGTGCAGTGGGCCTGCTTTGAACTGATATAAATATCAGGTTTTAAGGAATCTAATCAACTTATCCCAGAGCCTCAGTTCTTTCTCATCTATAATAAATCCAGCCAGTTTCCTCAGCTCCTTGCTTGCTGCTGAGTTCGGTTTGTGCAACACAACAGGCGTTCTAAACTCCAAACTCTTAGAAACATTAATATCATGAGGTATGACAGCTACCACTGGCAGGTTTGTCATCTTTTCAATCTCCTTTTTAGTTAGCTCATGGCTGCCTCCAGTCACCATGTTCATGACAACTCCTATTTGCTCTTTCTTTATTTTGTCAATCAATTCCTTGCCCCTGATGACGTCGGAGACGGATAGTATGTCAGGTTTTGTGACAAACAATATTTCCTCGCTCGCGTCGATTGCCGCGGAAGCTTCCCTGCCCAATCCAGGGGAAGAATCCAGGAAAATTATGTCTGTTTTTCCCTTGAGTTTTTTCAAATGCTTTCCTAATTTTGTTATATCAGCCTTTATCAAATCCTTTAACTGCAATGAGGCAGGTATCACTTTCATGCTGCTCGGGTGCTCGTAGACAGCCTCGCTGATGTGCTTCTCATTCCTTAGGACGTGATTCAATGTTATAGGATGATAATGCATGCCGAGCAAAAGGCTGAGATGAGATGCTGTCAGGTTGCAATCAACTACTGTAACGTCCTTCTTAAACCTGTGAGCCAGGGCAGCGCCGAGGTTAGCAGCTACAGTGGTTTTACCAACGCCGCCCTTGCCAGATATGATTCCTATGGTTCTGGTCATCAATATCCTCTTACCTTCCTTCTCTCGCCTTCCAATTCCAACAGCTTTTCTTGGTACTTGACTTTTAGCTCGTCATAGCTCTCTTTTGATATCATGTTTTCTTTGCTCTCTTCCTCGATTATGCTTTGCGCCTCTTTGGTTTTCTCGATTTCCTTTTCCACTTCTTTGAGCCTCTTGTTCTCAACAATAAGCTCCTTTAACCTTAGGTTAGGCAGTCTTACCTTGTTTTCTATTTTGATTTTCCTAAGTAAATAGATTAGCGCTGTCAGAAGAACGACGATGCCTATTCCCAAGGATATGAAGAATATGTCCTTGCTCGATACGTTAAGGTTTTCATCGCCCTTTGTTTCTATTGGCCCAGGAGGATTTGATATGTCAAAACTAGCCTCTATGAAAAGCTTTCCAACATCCCTTATAGTTTCCGTTACCTGCGTGTATTGTTTGTTGTTGATTTGATCTTTTGCCGAGTTTAGTTCGGAATTTATCTGATAGAGTATGCCTCTAGCAGAGGTCAGGTTCTTTCCCGTAGATTCTATTTTGTCAGCTTCTTTTTCCAGCTCGCTTAAATTATTTTTCAGGTTCTGTATCTGATACAATAGCAGGTCGTCTCTTGATTCGAATACCCTGACAGTGAAATCCTTTTTGCCGCTTGCGTCGCTCGATTTCACGCTAAAGGAGAAGTTATAGTTTCCAATAACTATCTCGGAAGGAATTGAAACCTTGGCTATCAAGTCTGTTTCTTTATTTACCTCAAGCGCATCTATCTTATTGCTCTGCAGTTCAAACCATTTGGAAAAGGCGCCGTCTATGGTTGCGCTGGCGTTTTTCAAAGCAACATCTCCGCTGTTGTTTACAGAAAAACTGATGAAGTTCGTCCAGCCTTTTTCAATTAGAATCTCTTCAGGGCAATAGATTGTCACGCTTGCCGACGCATAGGCTTTAGCGAAAAAAATCAATAGAAGAAATATTATTAAAATTTTTTTAACCAAAGAGAAATTCAACCAATCACCTACCTGGTTGTCTTTGGCGCCCTTACCTTCTCTAGAAAATCAGTGAGCACTTTAGAAACGTCGTCTCTCCCTGACTCGTGCCAGTTCTCTGACAGCTCCATCAAAAGATTCTCTGTTAGGTCCTGTTTTTCCCTGCTCCACAGTTTGTCCAGTTTCATCTTTAAAATAAGATTTTCAAGTTCGCTCAGATAATCAGAAATTTCATTCACAGCCCTCAATCTCACCAGGATGTTAAGAATTTCAAAGAATCTGGTTCTGCTCTCATAATCGCTCAGATTCACCCTTGCGTCCATCAATCTTCTGTTGACCTCCTTCAGTTTGGTGAGGATGTCGTTGACAATTTCCATCTGGATTTCTATCGCGTTGGCCATCCTAGCCATTTTTTCAGGGCCGACTTTTCTCAAGTCCTCCTTTATTTCATCGACCGAACTTTCCATGACATAAGTCCTGCTTTCCAGATTCTTGAGCGGCTCTGCCTGCTCTTCCATTTCTGTTACCTTGCTGTCTAACATTCTCTGATTATCGCCGAGCTCATTTATTATGCTAGGCAGGGATTTCAGCGATAGGCCTTTTTGGCTCTCCAATTTCTTAACATCGTCATCAATCTTCTTGAGCAGGTCCTCGTTCTTGTTTCTCACCTCTTCGAACGTCTCCCTTTTCAAAGCGCCTCTCCTGTACTGTTCCTCAAGGCTGTTTATCAGGTTCAACACGCTTTCTCTCTTCTTCTGCAGCCCGCTTATCTTCGAGACCAGGCCTTCTGTGGGAACGTTTAAGGATTCTTCTATTCCTTTCAATTTTTCCTCTATCTTTTCTTTGTTTGACACCACCAAATCATTAATAATATTTTTAAAGCCTTCGACATCCTCTTTTTTCGCAAAACCCATAGTCTTGATATTGATTTCGTCGATTGATTTGATCATTTCCTTGGTCATGTCGTCTATCTTCTCAGTGTCAGTTTTTAGCTTAGAAAAATCTCTTAATTTATCTTCTATTTCCATGTAGAACTTTTCAGTCTTTGCCTCGAGCCTGTCCACCTCCGCCTTGTTCTCTATGGACTTTGAGACGAGGTTTTCCATTTCCCCTATTCTTGTCTTTAGGTTCTCGACGCTCTTGATGCCCTCGAGTATTTTTTGGGACTCTTCCTGCTTTTTCAATACGTCCCTGTACATGCTTTCTATTTTTTCAGTCTTTGCCTCGTACTGCGCAATGCGCTCTTCCTGTTTTTGAAAATCCTTGGAAATTTTTTTAGGCTCAACATCGTTGATGCTGTCTCCAAGAAGTTTGGTTTTCGCTTCCAGTTCTTTTACGAGGCTGTCCTTTTGAAACAGCATTGATCTAATTTCTCCTATGCTTTCTGACAGCTCCTTTATCCTTTCATCAGAGCTAAACTTTACTTCCCTTAATCCTTCCACTTCAGCCTTGATCTTTTCAAGGTCCATGACCAGTTGCTTGATTCTTATTTCCCCAAGAAAACTAATTTTCTTTTCTTCGATATCCTCTTTCTGCTCCCCTTTTTTTCCCTCTTTTGCAGGGCTGATAACTCCCTGTTCCTCTAAGATTTCTCCAACAGTCTTTTCAGCCATTACTTTCTCCTCTTTTGAATGGTTTCTATTCTTGTTTTTACAGATTCTATATAAGTCTCGGCCATTCTTAATTGTCCTGTCTTAGTTTTCTCTTCCGCCAAGTTGAGCTCCAGCTCCATATCATAAGTATCTATTTGCTTGCTCTTTAATTCTTCTATTTTCTTCCTCAAATCTTCTATGTCTTTCTTGAATTTTTCATAAGACTCCAGCTCTTGGTCTGTTATCCTGAACGTGTCGTGCAGCAATGGCCTGAATGATATGAACCATGGCTTGCCGTTGTTGTATCCTGGGTTTTGCACCAGACCCGTGCCTACCTCCAATTTAGGAATGGCCGCTGAGTACTGCCAGCCATATTTTGTTTTTATCCTGTTTATGTCTCCCTCATATTTTGTTCTCAACTGGGCTTCTGTTGCTATGACAGCCCTTATCGCTCCCTTGAAGTCTAACAACACCTGAGATATCATCACCAAGCCTATTCCCCACTTTCTGAATTCCCTCACTCCCCTTTCCAAGGCAATGTAGCCTCCGCCTTCCAATGCGGAAACCTTTCTCTTGGCGTACTTTGGCAGCAGCCTGTGCACTTCGTCGTATACCATCAGCAGTTTCAATTCTCTTGACTCTGGCCACGATATGGTGAACATATAGTCTATGGTCTTTCTTACAAAGTAATCCAGCTGGTTTGGCGTCAGCTTGTTCAATGCGAGCACGGTTATCTCGCCCTTCTTTATGAATTTCTCTATCTCAACCTTCATGAAAGGATCTGTTATCTGCATTATTGTTCCTTTGAACGCCCTTGACTCCTCTTTCTTTATTCCGAACTTGCGGTATAGATTCAACATTCTAGAGTCTGTGCAAGGCCTTATGAATCCTGTCCATTGCGCTGTCGGGTCAAAGACAACAACGGGCACTCCTTTCTTCAAAAGCTCTTCTGCGACCACCATGGCTGACACTGATTTTCCAGAGCCTGTTCCGCCCGCCACTATTAGGTGGGTCGTCAGGTCGTCAGGATCAATATAAGCGTCGACATTGGTTTCAGCTATTTTGCCTACGAGCAGGCCTTTCTTAGGCAGCTTGTTAAGGTCAACGGGCCTCACGTATCTCGCCTTGTAAACTCTTTTCATTCTTAGTTTTTCGTACAGTTTCTTGATAAGATACAGGGCAGGCATCAATATGAATAATACAACGTAAGTTATCCAGTTGGTCAGCAAGGACCACAAGAATGGTATTAGCCAGAAGGGCTTTACAACGTTAAAGGATGCTATTGAGGAAGCTCTCTTGTCTTCATATGCCGCAATAGCCTCTATGACGTAAATTCCTGTTGGCGTGTCGTTTGGTATTATTATGTTCCTGTCAAAGGACAGGGAAGTTTCTAACGCCACTGTCTCTCCTGTCTTTGATATTATGGTATCATTCTCGACAGACCTTACTGTGTAATTAATGAACACGTCCACTCTTTTAGTCAGGCCTAGATTATACAATGTGACAAGGTATTTCATGCGGTCGCCGGGATAGACGTCCTTTGTTATTGTGTCAACCTTTATGTCCAACAACTTTTCAGGCTTGTACTCGACTCTCATGATGACCGCCACTTTCTTGGTGATGTTGCCGGACATGACTACGATGTTGCCGTTGTATATTCCTGGCATTGTTGTAGGCAGAGTATAGAATTTTATGTTGGCATTGTACGAATCTCCATGCACTACTGTGAACGTGTCCTTCTCGAACAACACGTAGGGCCATATGTCCCCTTCCACACCTAGTTTGATGGTTCTGTTTTCTCGTTCGTTGTTCGCTATTCCCAGAGAAACTATCTGGTATTCCCCAGGATACAGTCTTACTTCAATGGTGTTGGTTGTCAGGGAAAGAGGAGTGACTGTGATATTTGTTTCATTTTTCTTTTCTTCAGGCGGTATGAAGGCTCCTCCCGGGCCTCCCGGCGATGTTGGCGGTTGTGCTGTTGGGCAAGGACAGATTTGACAAGCAACAGCGCTGCCAGAGGTGCACCAGCAACAACCAACTATTGACTGACAGTCTACTTGATTAGAATAAAAATTGCAAGGTTTAATAGTTGTTACAAACAGCAATACCCCTTGGGCCCATCTTAACTCTTGTGCATACGATATAAACGAGAAAATAGAAAAGAACAAAATAAAGAAAATGAAAAAAAAAATTTCATCAGACCACTTCGATGAACAGCTTAAAACTGGGTGTTGACATGAACATTCCAATGTTTGGATCTGTGTATGTCAGGCCGTATTTCAGACTCTGCTCTTGCTGATAGTCTTTAGAAGGAGAACCTACGTCTACTTCAACAATGTACATACCCTTCGGCGTGTCTTTGCTTATCTTGGCTTCAACTTGAATTTCTCTTATATAATCAGGTTCTAACTTTGGCCAATAAGTTCCCAAAATGAATGTGTCTGGTCCGTCGGCCCATATCTTTATGTATTTTTCTGTCACGTTTGGGTCCTGCGTTATATTTTCTTCACCTATGCCCCAAAAGGCATTTCCCAAAAGATGAGCATATGCCGGGTAGCTGGTATAAATTCTGACGCCAAAGTGCTTGATTGCGCCTGGGACCGCCCTTAGCCAGAATCTGTGTTTTACTATTACGCTGTCGTTGTTTATTTCCACTATGCCATGACCAGTTGTGTTAGGCATTACCGGGTTTTTCAGCCAATCCTTGTTTATGCTTCTGACTATCTGGCTGTCAAAAATCCCTATGCTCCATATCGGTTCTCTGCCTTCGTTGTAAGTTTCTTCTAGAGAGTATACAAAGCTTTCAATGTATCTTGGAAACCACTCTGGCTGCATCCAGTAGGATTCGTTAATTCTGTCTGGGTCGTCCCGGATTATTCCCCTTTCGAACATAAGTTTAATCTGATCAAAGTCAGCTGGCTTTGGTGGCAACAAACTGTAGTAGTCTGGATTCGCTTGTCTAGAAAATTGTACTTTTGCCGTGTTGGTTGAAATGACATTTCCTGTCATCGGACTGTTTATGTAATACAAAACTGCTATTATAACCACTGCTGCTATCGCGTATAAAGCAACTCTCTTAATTTTATTTTTTTTCAATTTTTTCACCTCTATTTTTAATATGGCCGATTTAATATCGGTTTTACATGATGTCCTAAATCTTCTATTAGAAACTCTTTCTTAAGAAAATTCTTAACATTCTTTATGATTTCCATCTCGTCTGTATTATCATCTATAGTAAAAACTATACTAATCATTTTTTTCATTTTTTTCACCTTTTTTCATTACGGGAATGTTGCGTTTATAAAAAGCAATTCTGGTTTACTGTTTCCTGTGGCACAGCCTGAAAAGTTACCCCATAACCAAACTCCTATACTGGCATCGCTTGACGGGACATACGAAGCATCCAAAGTTACACCGGTCGCATTCAATTGAACTTCGCTTGCTGGAGTTCCAGTATTGTAGCTGGCTGTATTAGATTGATTGAAAAAGTAATGCAAGTCTATGCAACCACTTTGAGATGAGTTTACTGACATATTGACCAGAGGAGAAGTAGATCCTGCGTTAAAGATTGTGATAATCGGACTGTTATTGGTTTGGGTTGAACCTCCTCCTGTTATTTTAGAACTTACCCAAGCGCTGTTTGTACCTGTGCTGTTAAATTCTATGTTCTGCGTTGTGGCATTTCCTGCAGCAGCTGCTACAGTCCACGCCTCGCCTAGCAAAGTAACTCTTATTTCATTAGCCGCTCCTACGTTGAAGTAAAGAATTGTAGTCGTGTATTGCAGTGTCGCTGCAACAACTGGTATTGATAGAGAAACTAAAATAACTAGCAAAACTAATATCGTCTTTCTATTCATTTTTTATCCTCCTTTTATTCTACTTAAATTTTTAATATTTGAAAGTTTGTACAAGTTTCAAATTTATTGAAACTTCTCCACTGCCTTCAATCACTATGTAATATTTGCCTTTTCCATCGCTGCTTACATAGAACCTATCTGAAAATGCTGTCGTTTGATATTGTTCTCTGCGACTTCCTGTGCCGGTTATTGCAGTTCCATAGTATCCATTATTTTTCCAGTCGTTAAAATGAGATTCATCATACACATTGATCCAGACCGGTTTGTCTGTTGCAACCTGTATAGCATATCCCCCGGGTTCCAAGTCCGCAGACTCATAGTATGGAAGATTTTCTTTTGCCGCTGTAGATATAATTTCTTTTCCTGTCACAGTGGTTATAGGTTGTTGGGTAGCTGGCGTAGTAGCTGATGTATTTTGGTTTCCAATGACCGTTTCTTTGCTCGCAGTTACGAAACCTGTTGGCAGGGAAAATATTTCAAAATAAAAAACCAGTACAACTGCAATAACTGCAATCAGAACAATCGCTAATATCCATTTTTTGTTAGATTTTTTGGTTTTTTCCTCTTCTTTCATCATTTTTCACTTTATTTTATATATGTTTCTTCCATATATAGATTACGTTCCCGACTGCGTAGCGTTTATGTATAGCATTCTTACAGTGGAATCATCGGGATAAACGACGTTCGTGAAGTTGGTCCATATCCAAAACTCGTCTACCGCATTTATAGGCAGGGATTCGTTCGCTTTCCAAGCGCTATACGAGCAGTTAGGAATTATATTTACACCATTATATGGATCGTTGGTTAATGTCCCCCAGACGGCAAATTTGGAGGATAGGCTCTGGTTTAAGCATATAGTTATGTTCTCATTAACGGTTCCCGTGTTATTGACTATGAAGTTAGCAATTAGTTCTGTTTGGCATTGTGCAGCCCCTCTTATGCACGGGCTGACGTTTGCTATAGTTGTTGCGGTCGTGTTAAATTCTTCATCTGCGGTTGGGGCGCCTGAAGTAGAAGATGAATAATTAATATTGTCTGGAAGTCTTACAGTAAATGAAACATTAGCTTCAGTCGTGTTCAGATAGAACTCATTCCCAACCTGGCAATTCGTAGCATTCATATTGCCACTAGTGTCGTTCGCATAGAAGCACCATCCAACAATTGTTCCAGCAGTCGAGTTCAACGCAGTGACGTTCCAGGATTTATTGGATGTGCCAGAGAAGCTAACATACGATGAATTCTGCCATGTTCCTGTATTGTTCGTAGAGAATAT
>Ga0315284_10002357_pt1 | contig 27082 bp, 26 predicted proteins | sample YL17G09_16_MG_FD_203696 | JGI IMG/M metagenome (GOLD analysis project Ga0315284, IMG submission 203696) | Sediment microbial communities from Yellowstone Lake, YNP, Wyoming, USA - YL17G09_16 | ecosystem: Environmental > Aquatic > Freshwater > Lake > Sediment | place: USA: Wyoming | collected...
TATATCTTTAACTATGCAAGGTATATTTGCCATATTTAATTTTTTAGCAACTTTTAATCTTCTAAAACCAGCAATTAAAGAATAGCCACGTTTTTCTTGTTTTACTACAATTGGATTAATTATACCGCTTTCTTTAATTGATTCTTCTAATTCAATGTCTTTTGCATCATCAAATATAAATCTTGTTCTAAATTTTGATTCATCAATATCATCTACTTTTATTTGATAGATTTTTTCCATATTTTTTCTCCTTATTTTTAATTTTTTCTTCTTCTATAGAAAGTTTTTTGGCATCTTCATCTGTAATTTCATCAATTAATTCTATTGGTTTCATGGTGTTTAAAATGAAATTGTTAGTATTGTTTTCAACATTAGCATTAAAAATAATCAAATCTTCATTTTTAAAATATTTTTGAACTACTTGAAATACATTTGAAAATATAACGGCGCTTATTCTTCTACTCTCTCCATCATTATAACATAAATCATTAAATTCTATTCTAGCCATTTTCTTATTATTTTTATCATAAAATTGTCTTATAAGATGAATAACACCAATAGTAGTATATGACGAAATATTTTTTCTTCTATTTATTTTTATGAATTTCAAATCACATGCTCTTTTAATATAATTAAAAATTTTTTCATGCTTTTCACTCAATTTAAATTTATTAAAACAATTAAAACCAATATATCTTAATTCTGTTTGTCCTTTACTTTCAGAATCAATAAAATATTTTTGGCAATTCTTATTTAAAGAAATAAATTCTTTAATTAATTCCGCATGATATTTTTCATCATAATTACTAATGAATTTTATAAAATTATCTTTATTTATTTTTTTAATATTAAAATCAATTGTTTTAAAATATTCTTTTACTATTCTAAAAATTTTAATTTGAAAATCAAATGATTTTTTATTTTCATTTTGACCAAGAAAATCATTATAAAAATATTTTTCTTCTTTTCCCCTAAATGATTTAGAATTTTCAAAAATATGACATAATTGTCCTCTTGTAATTTTTTCTTTACCATTCAAATAATTAAAACATTCATATTCTTTTAAATTAGAAAATTTATCTGAATATTCTTTTTCCATTTTACATAAAATCTCTTCATTGATTAATGGAAAATTTTCAAAATATCCAATTTCCATAATTGGTATCATTGCTCTTTTGTTAACTGCTCCCCAATTAATATTAGATAATAAAAAATCAAAAAATGATTTATATTGTCTATTTTCTCTTCTAATCTCATTTATAGCATTTCTACTAACTCCTTTTATCGCTTCTGCTCCAAACACAATTTTAAGTGATTTATCATTTGAATTAATTTTATTAAAAATTGGAGATATTGAATTAATATCACCAAGAACTAAATCACATTTTGTCTCTTTTTTAAACATTCTTATATATAAATTCACTTTATCTTCTCTACCAAGCCACGCATTTAAATTTGCTAAACAAAATTCAATTGGATGTTTCATTTTTAAATATTGACAATAATATGAATTAAATGCATAGCCAACCGCATGAGCCTTATTAAAACTATAGCCCGAAATTGACTTCATATATTCAATTATATAATTTAATTCTTTATCTTCAATATCTACTATTTTTCTTTTTTTAATCAAACCAATATAATAATCAATCTTTTCTTGTTTATATTGGCTCATAGCTGTTCTTAATAAATCTGCTTCACCATAAGTTAAACCTAATTTATGAAAAATTTCTATTAATTGTTCTTGGTATATTACAACTCCATAAGTATCTTTTAAAACATCTTCAAATATTTCTGGAAGATAAACAATAGAATCATCATCATTATTTTTATTATATTTATATATTATTTTTTGTTTTCCATATTTTCTTTTAACATAATCTTTAGCTAAACCAGCATGCAGAACTGCAGGTCTATATAAAGAAATAACAATTGCTAATTCTTCAAGATTTTGCGGTTGTATTTCAACTAATAAACTTGTTATTTGGTCTCCTTCTAATTGAAAAATACCTTCTGTATCACCTCTAGATAACTTCTCGTACACTTCTTGACAATCCATTGGTATTTTATATATATACTCTATATTCTTACCAAACATATCAAGAGTTTCTTTCATAATCGTAAGATTTTTAAGACCAAGCAAATCTATTTTTAAATAACCGGCATTAGATAACTTATTACCTTCCCATTCAGTTAAAACTCTTTCTTTATGATTTATTTCTTCTTTACCTTTTCCTTCTCTTATTCTTAAAGACATCATATCAGATAATCTTCCAGAACTAATTACACTCCCAGCAGCTGCTATTGATACATGCTTAACTTGACCTTCAATTTTTTCTATAATGTTTTGTATATCAAAATGTTCATATTTTTTTAAAAAATCTTGTAATAATGATTGTTCTTTTACGTTTTCAGAAAATGGTTTAAAAGAACCCAATTCTTCACCCATTGTCTCTATAAATTTTGCAACTTTATTAACTTCGATAAAATCTATATTATATACTCTACATATATCTCTAAAAAGATTGTTTGAACTATATCTCGCATAAGCAACAATAGACGCAACTGAATCTTTTCCCCATGTATTAACTAAGTGATCTCTTACTATTTCTCTTTTATCATCTTGAAAATCTGTATCTATATCTGGACTTTTTCCAAATATTCTCGTTTTCGGTTCTTTATCTATTGGATCATCACCATCACATATATCTAACAAATACCAAATTAATGAATTTGGTTTATTAAAAATTTTTTCTTTTTTATTTTTATACACATTAAAAATATATTTTTCAAGTTTTCTAAATCCAACATTCTTAATTTCATATTCTAATCTAGATATATGGTGTTTGTCGTTCTTATTTAATTTTATTAATTTTTCTAAACAAAAATCATTTAATTTTTTTATAATTTTATTTGAGTCTTTATCACATTCTGAATATTTTGAAATATCATAATCTGGCAATTCAAATACTATAAAATCACCACCTCTATCTTTATTTAAAAATCTTTCAAATAATAATCCATATTTAATTGGGTCAATTTCAGTTATTCTTAAACAATATGAAAGAAGGCTACCACCAACTGAACCGCGACTTGATCCAACAAGTATTTCATTTTCTTTTGCCCATTTTATAAATTCACTAACTATCAAAAAATAATCAGTATACCCCATATCATTTATAACGTTCAATTCATATTCTAATTGTTTTCTATATTTTTCTCTATCATCAAAGATAATTTCAAATCTTTTATTTAATCCATTATAAGCTAATTTTTTTAAATATTCTCTATTATCAGTTTCATTTTCTGGTAAAATAAAAATTGGTGATTTTTTACTTTCTGTATCAATTCTAACATTGCATTTATCTACAATTTCATTTGTTTTCTCTAATCCTTCATAAAGATATTTCTTATCAATAGAATAACAATATTTATCCCATATCTTTTCAAAATCATTTATATCAAATAACCATTGATATCTAAATATAGAAGTTAAATCTCTTCTTGAATCTATTGTTTCTTTATTTTTAATTTTTTGAAGCATATTATAAGCATTAAAATAAGTTTCATCTGGATAAAAAACATTATTTGATACTATAAATGGAATTTCTAATTTTTTGCTTAATTTTAAAAAGAATTTATTTATTTCTAATTGAATTGGTACTTCTGTTATATTTATTTCTAAATATAAATCTTTACCAAACATCTCTTTTAACTTTTTTGTATATTCAATAGCTAAGGAAATTTTACTATTAGCTTGTTCTTTATCTTGTTTTTTAATTCTAAAATAATCAATAAAAAATTTACTTATTTTACAATTTAACCCACCAGCAATACATATTAAACCATTTTTATTTTGATTTATAAAATTTAAATCTATTCTCGGGACTATATAATATCCATTAATATTAGCTTCACTTACTAAATTAAAAATATTTTTAAGTCCATTTTCATTCTTAGACAACAAAACTAAATTATCATATTCTTTTGTTTTCTTTACTTCTTCTGAAATTTCATCTCTTGTCTTATCTGTTTTATCTACTTCAATAATTTGTTTATAATTTTCAACAACACAAATATCGACTCCAAATATTGGCTTTATTTTATTTTTTTCACATAAAGTTTGAAAATCAAGATATGCTGAACAAGTTGATATATCTGTAATTGCTAATGATTTGAAATTAAGTTTTTTTGCTCTATCTATAAGTTTGTCAATTGTACCACACCCATTCATTAAACTAAAACAAGAATGAATATGAAGATGAGAAAAATCAACCATTATTTTCTCCATTTTTATTATGTATATCAAAAAATTTTATAAAAGAGAAATTAAATTTTTCTTTTTTCTCTAAATTTTTGTTATTGATTCTTTAAACCAGTTTGGCATAATCATTTTTGACCTTGCATATACCATATCCCAATCTTTATCTAAGATATAAGTAGTAGCATAATCACTATCAGACCTAATTGATCTTCCTATTGCTTGAATTAATTCTACTAGCGTTTTCCATAAATACCATTCTTTATTTATTTCCATTTTTTTCTTTATTTGCTTATCACCTAAATATGGAAATGGCATTTTAACTATAATTTGAAACCTACTTAATTCATCTTTTAAATCTATACCAATATTCATAGATGGAGTTATCAATACCGTATTTTCTTTAGATACAATATGATTATTTAAAGCATCTATTCTACCATTTGCATCATCATGATAAACAAATCTATTTGTCTTTACTTCTTTAATCAAATAATTTGATATCTTATAACTATTTGTAAATATATATCCTTTTTGATTATTATGAAAATTCAAAATTTTTGAAACTTCTAATGCAATTTTTGGCAGAGTCTCATCAATTTTATCTTTTCTCATATGACCAATAGAAGGATTATATTTTATTATTCTATTTTCTTTTGGTATCGTACTATTGACTCTAGCAATTCTATAATTTTGATTTTCTATTCCTATATCCTTAACAAATGATTTATTATTATTAGCATTCATAATTGTTGCTGACATCAAAACTATAAAATCACCATAATTTAAAATTTTATCTCTGACTATTTGTTGTACTTCTACTGGTTTAAATATCAATTTCTTTTCTTTCTTATTATTTAAAATTGTTTCAAATATCCAAACACTGTTATTGACATAATCAACTATAGTCTGCATTTTTGTAATATAGCTATTTATTTTTGATTCAATAATTTCAAGTTTTCTTAAATATTTTTCTTTTAATTCCCCATCTTTAAATTTTAATACATCTTTTTCATCTTCATCTTTAATTTTCTTTACTCTAACTTTTAATTTTGGAATGCACATTTTCATCCATTCAACATATTTTTCTATATTGTCAAAATCTGGCATTTTTTCTTCAATAATATTAAATAAAAATTTTTCACTTATTTCTAAAGAAGCAAAATTCCAAATAATTTCTTGAATTAAATGACACTCATCTATTATTAATATTTTTCTTGGTTTGAAACTTTGAATAAAAGAAGTCTCTGTTAAAAAATATGCCAAATTCATAATTACCATTGGGGATTTTAAAGCTGTTTCTTTAGCTAATAAATAAGTACAACCACAATATTTTTCATTATCAATCTTTTTACCTTTACAAATATCAGTTTTGATGTCCTTGGCATAAATAGTTGTAGCTTTTCCATTTTCATTTACATGTATTTCATTAATAATTTCTGTTCTGACATTTTTTCCTGACTCACAATTTTTAGTTTTATCACGTGAACAAACATAATTGCTTCTTCCTTTTATTTCAACTAAACCATGAGATTCAAAATCTTTCATATATTGTTGCTGTAAAACTTTTTCACTAGTTACTATATAGCCATCACCAAAATATTTAAGTAAAGATATTGAAATAGCTGATTTACCAAAACCAGTTGGAGCTTCTAATAAAAAAAATTTAATATTTTCGTTATGAGCTTTTTGAATTTCATTGAGAGTTTCTTTTTGATAACGCCTAAATTCATCAAATGGAAAAAAATCACAGACATCATTCATTAATAACCACTTCTTCTATTCTATTTTGAAAATCAATCAATCTGTTTTTAAATTTAAAAATATCATCATCATTTTCAAAGTTTAATGTTCCCATTTTTATATACATTCTATCTAATTTTTTAAATATTCTATCTCTAATTTGATATTCTGTTTTTGAACATTTAACTAAATTTGAAACTTTATCTTCAACTTTATCAATAAAAAATATAATCTCTTTTCTATTCTTTTTAATTTTATTTTTTATTGGTGTACTAAAATCAATACCTTTAGCACCATTTAAACCATATTTATTTTCTAAAAATTCAATCGATTTGATAAAATTTAAATTGTAATATCTTTCTACAAAACCAATAATATCTAAACCAATTAAATTACATGCCCAACAACTCCATATGTCTTCTTTAATTGTAAGAGATGGATGTGCATCATTATGAAATGGGCAAATATATCTTTTATCACTTTCTTGCAAGCCAATTTCATTAAAAAATCTAGTCAATGGTATTGTTTTTTTAATTTCTTCTTTTCTAATATCTATTTCTAATTTATGAGAGAAAATCATGTTGTTGTTCCTCTTCTATAATATTGCCAACCAAACATTTATCTAAAACATTAACTGTTCTCCATGGACCGCCATTTCTACCAAATCTATGTTTAATTATTCCAAGTATCAATTCTTTATTTTCCATAGATTCATCTGTTTGTAAAATATATCCTAAAACTGATGCATTTTTTTCTGCTTCTGAAGTATCTGATAAATCACTTTTAACATAATATCCTCTTTTCTTTGCACGTTCCCATCCTTCTCTATTTGTTTGATGAGCAGAAATTAATGCTACTCCTTTTCCATTATTAAAATTTTGAGCTAATTGTTTTGCATCAACAAATAATCTTCCTAAAGATTTTTTTGGATCCGATTTAAAATATTTTGGAGTTAAAATGCTAATATAATCTATAACTACTAAATCAATTTGAAATTGTCTTTGCAAACTATTTAATTTATTTTCAATATCATCTATAGTAGCAGAAGTTTCTGGAAAAAACACATACATTTTTCCATATTTACCATTTTTTTCTCCTTCTTTAGCGTCATTTAAAGTAATATCATAAGCTTCCTTTTGTTCTTTAGTCATTTTATATGGTTCATCTCTAATTAATCTATAATCAACTCCTGTAAATCCTTTTTCATCTTTATAAAATTTATGTGAATGTCTACAATAAATCATGTGAAACCAATCATCATCACTCATTTCCAAAGTAATCACAACTACATTTTTCTTTTGAATAAAAGCAGCATTATAAGCGAATTCTTTTAACATCATTGTTTTTCCTTCACCAGCAAAACCAACCCATAACCAAAAATCATGTTTTTTGATTCCCATTGTTTCTTCATCAATTTTTTTAATTCCAGATAACATATTCTCAAAAGAAGATAATTTTCCTTCTTTAAACAATTTTATTTTATTTTCTTGCTGTAATTTTATTTTATCAACATATTCTTTAGATATTATATTTCCTTCTGGTCTTTGCTCGGATTTAAAATCTTCTATTTTTAAAGCCATTTCTTTTACTACAGAAACAATTTCATCCATTCTTTCATTTTTATGAAATAATGATAAATTTGATAAAGTTTTTGTTAAATATTCATTTCTATTTTCTATTAATATTTGGTCTGTACTATATTTAAATTTATGATTGTCTATTTGTTTTTTATAGCAACTATCAAAATAAAATTTTATTTCATTTCTTTCCTCATCAGTTATTTCTTTAATATTATCCATAAAATTATTAAAGATTTCCATATCCATTATATCATTATAACGTTTATAGTATTTCTTTAATAAAGAAAATATATAAGCAGCTTTTTTATCTTTAAAATATGCTTTTTTAAGTCTTTCTATTGCTATTAAAAGATTATTCGAATTTTTTAGAATACCACTGACAACACATTCTTCATGATTCATAAATCAATTCTTTCTCTTTCATCAATATATTTTCCAATTTCCCCATGCATAGACACAAATTTCTCTTGTGGTGGTCTACTTACAAAAATTATATATTTTTTCTTATTTTTTCTAATATTGCAAACAGTAGATAACAATTCATTATTCATTGAATTTTTTCTTTCAATCCCAAGTTGAATACATAAAATATCACAATGATAAATTCGATTAAAAAAATCTTTCTTTGCACTTTGATCTTCATTAAAATTTTGATCAACCATATCTAATAAATTTGTAAGAAAAACACTTTTACCATTTTTTATGCAATCTTTTAAAAAACAGGAAACCATTAACATCTTTCCAGAACCATCTCTTCCAGTTATAACAAGTGGTCTATTATAATGTTTTGTTTTCTTGTCAATTATTCTTTTTGCATATTCTTTAAAACGAATAAGATTATTTATTTTATTTTGATTCTTTTTCCATTCTTTTTCAAGAGATTCATAAGTTATATCATCATATTCTTCATTTAACCCAGATTGCCTTAATTTATAGAGATATTTAGATTTTTTTAGACATTCACATGGTTTGAAAATATTTGCTTCTTGAATATATTTTCTATTATTACAAATTGAGCAAAAATCCATTAACTTCTCCATATATTATTTTATTCATGAAGTAGCAAAAAAGAAAAATATTTTTTAAAATATTTTATTTAAGAAATTTCTAATTTTATGTTTGAATGTTAATTTATGTTCTTCACATTCATTATTCTTATTTTTTTCTTTTGGAATATCAAATCTTAGTTTTGGATTAACATGATCACCGATAATTTTTGGATTTGAAAAACACACTTCTATAATTTCATCATGATAAAAAGGATGCACTTGGTGCCTATAATGTAAACAATGACTGCAATAATGCTTTCCATTCTTTTTTTCTATTTTTTCTTCCATAAATTACTTCCTTTTCATAACATATTCTTAAGAATATCGATTGGATTATCGTCAATCGACCAATGTTCTATGTCCCCATCTCTATCAACAAATATTTTAAATAATTCTAATTTCTTCAAAACTTTATTATATACTTTATCTTCAATTGTATTTGATGATATAAAATTTGTAATAAATATTTTTTTATTTTTTTGCCCTATTCTTCTTATTCTACCAATCCTTTGTTTTAAAACTGATGGATTCCATGGAATTTCAAAATTAATCAAATAATTGCACTGTCCTTCATGTAAATTCAAGCCAAATTTTCCAGCATCTGTCATTACTAAAATTTTAGTCTTGCTCTCAATATTATTGAATAAGTCTTTTGTTATTTCTCTATCTTTTAAATCAACATCTCCAATTATCAATCTTGTATCTATTTCATTACTAAATAAATTGTCACATTCTCTTTTTATTATTTTAGCCATTTCTGCAAATTGAGTAAATACTATTACTTTTTTATTATAATATTCTGTATTTAATAAATCTAATAATTCTTTTAATTTATAACTGCATTCTATTATTTTTGGCATTTTACCATCTATAAACTTATATTCATCATCTTTTGTTTTGTCTTTTAATAATTCTAAACTATCGCATATTTCTCTAAAATATGTAACTTTAGAAAGCTGAGTAAATTTACTCTTCTTAATTTTTTCAAAATTCTTAATAATATCATTTTTAAAATCATTATATACTTCTCGTTGTTTTTTTGACAATTCAATATATCTATCATTTATAACAATTTCTGGAATTTCTGTCAAATCAGTATCTTCAAGTATTCTTCTTAAAAGAATATGATTTGTAATGTTATTAAATCTTTTTATATTTGTATATCCACAAATTTCTTCAAAAGATTCTGGCAATTTTCTAAATCTTTTAATTTCTCTTTTTCTAAACTTTGCTTCTAGTATTCTATTCTTTTCAATATTTCTTTTGATTGGAATTCTTTTAAGCTCACAAAATTTCAATCTAAAAGCATATATGTTTCCAAGCAAGCCTGGTTCTAAAAAATCAATTATTGAAAATAAATCTTCTAATTTGTTTTCTAGACTTGTAGCTGTTAAGGCATATTTATATTTTATATTCGAACCAAATTTTTTTATTGCATGTGAAGTTTTAGAATTTATAGACTTTATCTTAGTTGCTTCATCTAATATTATACAATCTACTTTTGGGAGCACATCTAAATCTCTAAAAGAAATTTCATAATTTATTATAAAAATCTTATAATTTTGATTTGAATATATTTTTTCTCTATTCTTTCTACCACCATCAATTATTACTATGCTATCTTTAAAATCATCTTTTAATTCATCATTTACATATTTTAATATTTCTTCTTTCCATTGATATTTTACACTGCTTGGACAAAATATTATTGTTTTATTTACTTTTTTCTTTTTATAAAGATATAAAAATGCTCCTATTGATTGTATTGTTTTTCCTAATCCAACATCATCCCCCAATAAAACTTTTTTAGCAATACAAAGATATCCAACTCCATGTTGTTGATATTTATACAAATTATATTTTTCATTAAATATCGTTGAACCATCAAATTTAATATTTTTATTTTTAATTTCTAATAATTTTTCTTTTTCTTCTCGTATATTTGTACGAGTTTCTAATATAGACTTATCTAATTTTATATTATCTAAATCTTTTAAAAAATCTAAAGAATCTTTTAAGAATGTTATTGGAATGGTCCATCTCTTCTTTTCATAATCATATTCTCTACCAGGTAATGCTCTTATTGCAGATATAAAACATTGATCATATCCTTTATCATTACTGATCTTTACAAAATACTTTTCTTCTGGAATTTTCTCTATTCTTATCATTATTTTTATTATATTAAATGTAATGCTTATTAAAAATAAAAAAATTAAAGATGTTTTTTTACATATATCGTTATAAGCTTTAAAGTCTATATCTTAAGACTAGAACATAACGCGTTAATAGCATGCACATACGTTTTTTAATATAATATATTATATATACCAGGTATCAGAAACCATCGTACCTGTACACCATGGTCGTCTTCTTTACGGAGTCGTCGGTTTGGATCTTAATCCTGGTTTGCGTACACGTTACAAATTTGTCTCAATCAATTTTAGAAAAGCATCTTCATCAATGACCTTTATTCCAAGTTGCTTTGCTTTTTCATTTTTATTTGAACCAGAACTTGTATCATTTGTGATGAGATAGGTCAAATTTTTATTCACTCCTCCTATTGTTCCACCTAAATCTTTAACCATTTTTTCTGCTTCGCTTCTTTTTAAAGTGTTAAGTACTCCCGTAAAGCAAAAACTGAGACCATTTAATTTTCCATTATTTTTATTTTCTTCTTTTTTAACATCAATAACTTTTACACCAACAAAAATAAGTTTCTCTATCAATGGCATTCTTGCTTGAATGCCTTCCAATAATGCTTTTTCTTTTTTTGTACCAAATCCATTACAATTGAAAGATTTCAAATCCATAAAATTTTCTAACGTTTTGCATTTTTTTGCAATTTCTATTGAAGCTTCTTTTCCAATATTCTTTATGCAAAGTGCATTTATGAAATTTGATAATGGAATTTCTTTTTTTGAATTTATTTGATTGATAATGTTTGTTGCTGATTTATTTCCCAATCTTTCAAGAGAAGCAATTTGAGAATGTGTCAATATAAATATATCGGCTAAATCTTTTATTAAGCCGTTATTGACAAAATTTTCTAAAACTCCGGAACCAATTTCTTCAATCTCTAATGCTGAAATACCATGCATGATTCTTCTGAAATTTTGTTCTGGACAATCAATATTATTGCATTCAAGGAATGTTTCATCTTCTTTAGTTCCTACTCCACATACTGGACACATCTGTGGTACTTCCAGAGTACCTGGGTTACCAATAACCTTTATGATATATGGTATTACATCACCTGCTCTTTTGATTAAAACTATAGAACCAGGGATAATCCCCATTTTCTTCAAACTTTTTAAATTATGTCCAGTTGCATGTGTTACAGTAACTCCTCCAATTTCAACTGGTTTGATATGAATTCTTGGAGTAATTCTTCCAGTTTGACCAACATTCCATTCTATTTTTTCTATAACAGTTTCAACTTCTTCAGCCGCAAATTTATATGCTCTTCCAAATTTTGGAGTTTTATGAATATATCCAAGTTTCTTTTGGACTTCTATATCATTAGCAATTAAAACAAGACCATCAATTTCAAAATCTAAATCTTGTCTTATTTTTGTAATTTCTTCGATATATTTTACAATGTCATTTTTATTGTCAAAAAGATTTGGTTTTACATGTGATATTCCAATAAAATCTAAAAATTGATATTTTGTCATTTCATCTTTAAAAGATTTTTCTGCAATACAATCAAAAGCACTAAAAGATAAAAATCTATCTCTCGTAACTTTCGAATCTAATTGTTTTAATGAACCAGAAGCTAGATTTCTTGGATTTGAACCATCAAGTCCATTTTTAATTAACTTATTGAAAATAGATTTTTTCATGTAAACTTCACCACGAACAGAAATATTCAATGGTTTTTTAAGAGATACGGGAATATCTTGTATCATTTTTGCATTTTCAGTTACGTCTTCTCCATATTCTCCATCACCCCTTGTAATTGCTTGAACCAATTCCCCATTTTTGTATATTATTTCTAATGAAGCTCCATCCATTTTAAAACTAGCAACAATAGATCCAACTTTATTTAAGAATTCTATTGTATTTTCTATTGAATTTACTTTTTCAAGACTACCCATTGGAATATTATGTTTGGCTTTTTTAAATTCATCTTGAAGAATTGGAGTTCCAATTTGTCTTAAAACTGGACTATCTGGATTTAATTTTTTAAGTTCATCTTCAAGTTTATCATATTCACTATCTAAAATTGTCGGTTTAGAAGCATAATAATCAATCTTATGTTTAATTATCAAATCTTCTAATTCTTTAATACGATTTGTCATTTTTCAATCTCCATCTTTATTTTATATATAAAATGAATATTTTTGATATTTTTTCAATAACCATAAATAAAAAAAGGGATATACATCGTTTTAAAATGTATATCCCATATATGAAAAACGTGCTAAATGCACGGGTTGATTTTTTAACTTGCTGGAACCTCAACTATTTCTGGTCTTACTATTGTAGGTTGAACCTGAATTACTTGTGGTTGTGGAGCAGGTTGTGTAGCTACATTTTCTGTAGCATCTATACCTTTCCAGATTAAGCCAAGTTTAGTAATACCCAAAAGTCCGTTTGTAACAGTTTGTAAAGGAGTTTCTGGTATTGGTTTTGGAGTTGTATCTTTAATAAACATATTTACTGTAACTGGCATCTGTTCTGTTACAACTGTTCCATCTGGTTTAGTTGTAGTTTTGGTCATCATAACTACTTTTTCCGTAACAGTTTTTTCTCCATCTTTACTAAATACTGTTGTTTTATCAATTGGAGCAGAATAAGAAATATTGGATGCACCTGTTACTTCAAATAAACCTCTATCTTGTTGCTGTTGTACAAGTTGTTTATTTATAGTGCAACTTGATAATAGAAAAATTAATGCAAATATGGGTATGATTTTTAATATGATTTTCATGTGGATCTCCTTTATAATCATAAAAAAGGATATTCCACTTTAATTAAACAACTTTTACATTAAAATATTTATTTAAATCTTCATTAGTTGGAAAACCACTGACAATTGTTTCTTTTCCTATAATAATTTCAATTCTATTTTTATTTTCAATATCTTTATTAAATTTATTATTAAGTAAAATCAATTGTTGGTTTGAAGAGCCAGCCCATCTTTTCCATGATTTATCATCTTGCATATTATCAACAAATCTACCAATAACCATTGCATCGACATATTTCATAATTTTTTCAGTTAATTTTTTGTCTTCTAGTTCATAAAGAGTATATCCAGTAAAAATAAAAATATTTTTGTTTGGATATTGTTCTTTAAATAGTCTGCATAATTCTAATGTATCTTGTGCTTGATCAAATGGTTCTCCACCACTAATTGTAAGACCATCTGATTCTTCCGGAATTAATTTTATAATATCCTTTTCACTTATAATTAAATTTGGTTCAAATGAGTGTGTATCCACATTTCTACAATTTTTACAATGAAGCGAGCACCCTTGTACCCATAATACAAATCTTTTTCCTGGTCCATTAGTATAACTTTGTTTTAAAAAGTAATTAATGTTCATTTAAAAGCTTTTCTAAAATTTTATTCAAATCATCTTTATTTCCGCTATTTACTTCAAAAATCACTAAATTTAAAATTAGTAACATAACATTAAAACTTGGATTGTGATCTCCTTCAAATAAATTTAAATCAATATCAAAATTTAAAAAAGAAATACCATCTTTAAAGTTTCTTATAAATAATAGAAATGATAAATCAATTGAATATTTTTGTGTAATTTTAAAAGATAAAATTTTTGGCTTTTTGAAAAAATTCATATTCAAGTTTTCTAAAAATTAAAAATTATAAGTTTACAAATAAAATAAAAAATTATTAATCCAATTAAAAAACAAAATCCAATAAAAGTACCGATAATTATTTTAACTATTATTTCAGACACTTTTTTCTCTTTATTGAATTCTTGAAATTCAAGTTCCCTGTATTTTTTATAAGAATTATAGTTCATATATATGATATGAAAAATTGATGCATATTTTCATATTTTCAAAAGTTAAATTGATTTAACTTCATAAAATAAGATTCGGTTTTGTTTTATTTTTAAGTTCTTCAAGTTGCTCATGTTCTTTTTCTAAAATATAATTAGATTCTGTTATATTGCTCCGTTTAATCCTAAAATCTTCTGTATCTTTATATGTACCTTTTAATAGTACTCTATATTTTGATTTGATATTTAAAGCAAAAACACCTTCAATTATTGCAATTGATGGATATTTCGCATTAAAATACAATGTACAATTTGAATCAAGAAATTTGTCATATATTGTTATTGGTGCATTTGGAACAGAACATGTAAATTTTATTAATCCATACTCAATCTCTGCCCATCTAATTTGTTCCATACCTATATTTTTTGAATTTCTAATTTTATAATCATCTAAACAATAAATTACGGATTTCATATTTTTTCTTTTAAACAATAAAGAACGAAGAAGTTGAGCAATTTCACTTTTACCAGTTCCACTTTCACCACTAATTGAAATAACAGTTTTATCTTTATCTTTTTGAAAATCAAATTTTTCTAATATTTTTTTGGCTTTTTCTAGATGTTCTTCTAAAAATAAAAATTTATCACCAATCATTAATTTTCTCTTTTTATATTCATTTAAAAATTTATTTAAATTGGATGGCTGGGGGGATTCAAACCTCCGTTCTTTCTAATCTTTCGATTAAAATGCATACAGTCTCTAATGCTACAACCATCCTTTAAGATATAATATAAATTATCAAAAATAATAAAAAATTATTTAATTTTCTTATCTTTTTCATAAATGTTTTTAATATAAAAATCTATTAAAAATGGTACATATCTATGAACAAAACATAAATCCACTTTAAAATTCAATATATTATTTTTAACTTTATACAAATATGATTTATTACATTTTTTATTAAAAGTTTCAATGTTAATTGTGCTCATAATCATATTCCTTTAAAGAACATGATTGATTCCACTTAAATTTACAACTCAATTCTTACGGCATTAACAACATTAAAATTTTCTATCTCTATATAAACTACTATTACTTTATCAAAATTTTTATTTGATTGTCCTGGTTGTATAACAATAGTTTCACCAATTTTCTCTTTCCATTTTCCAGTTACATCAAAAGATTCATGCGCATGACCGCATAGAATCAATAATGGTTTTTCACGTTGTGCCCACTCATAAACAGATTTTGAGCCAATTTCTTTATTTTTACCATTTTTATCTTTTTTATATATAACATCTAAACCAAGTTTATACGGTGGTTGATGAATACAATAAATTGTATTTTTTCCTCCATACATTTTTCTCAAATCATCTTCAATTGTTGGTTTTTTATTTAAATATTCATCTAAATCTTTTATTTCAATTTTATTGCCATCATTATCAAAATAGAATGGACTATAATTAACAATTGCATTTCTATAACGAAAATTAATTTCATATAAAAAATCAAGTTCATCTACTATGCCTTTTTTTAACTTTTCTTCGTAACCTAAACCATATTCCTCTTTTGGTGGTCTTTTCCAATCTTTATGATCTAATTTGCATAAATCTTTATTGCAAAATGGATAATCTAAAACTTTATCATAACCATAAAATATATAGTCACCTACATTGAATGGATTATTATATAATAATGTTCCTTTGTAAATATTTTTCAAATATGGTGGGTCATCATTCCCAAATTGTGCTAATAATTCTATATTGTTCTTTTTGCATTTGGAATAATATCTATTAAGAAAAGCTTTAACAAATTTTTCTTGTGCTGTTCTATAATTTGGTAATAAATCTGCACCAATATTTATTATTTTTATATTATTTTCAATTGCAAATCTATATACTTTATTATATTTTAGTACATGCCCATGAATATCAGTACAATATAAAAATTTAAACAAGGTATTTAATTCTCTTTCTTAAATTACCATAATATTCATCTATATCTATTGAATAGTCTATTATTTTATTTATTGTTTTCTTGTTTGCTATTTTCTTTATTTTCATCTTTTTTACATTTTTCACTTTCATTAATAACCTCTATTTTTACTTTCATTAAATTATTTAATAAACTATCAAAAATCAAATCTCTTAATAATTCGTTATTAATATTATTTGGTATATTGTCATATTCAATTTCAGCTTCATTCCAATTTTCTTTTAGAGCTAATTTAACAATTATTTTCATTATTCTTCACTGCTCTTTCCAAGAAAAATATTAGCAAAAGCTAAATCACCTGATACTGTTTCAACAACATTTATAACTTTTACTTTCATTCTATTGCCAATATACTCTTCGCCATTATTGACAACAACCATTAAATTTGTATTTGTATATCCTATAGCTTGTCCTTGATCTTTTCCTTTTTTAATCAAATCAACTAATATTATGTCATTAATATTTATATTTATTTTACAAATATCAATTATATCTTTTTTAAAATTTATTGATTTGATATTTTTAGCTAATGCCGCTTCATGCAATCCATTATCATTTGTTATTAAAAAAACATCTGTATTATTTTTACAATATTCAATTATTTGTTGGTCAGTTGGAAGATTAAAATTTTTTTGATTTGTATTATCAATAATTTTTAATTTTAATTGTCCTTGTTCTTTTAATTTATTTATTTTTTGGAAAGCATTTTTTGATCTATTTTTTTTAAGAATATCACTTGATTCTGAAAGCAGTTGCAATTCATTAAAAACACAATTTAAAATTATAATTACACCATCAAATATTTTATTTTCAAAAAGTTTGAAAATTCTTCCATCCATTATAATATTTGAATCAAAAACATATTTTCTTTCAATTTGTATTGTTTTTTCTTTTTTATCATCTAGTAAAAGTATAAAAATCAAAAACAATATTATATTAATTATAATTGAAATTTCTACATTATCTACATATTTGTAAATAGCAAATGCTCTTTGAAATGCTATGATTCCGGCAAATGATAATATAATTTTAACACCTCTATTCATCTTTTTTTCCTTTTAATATATGTTTTAAATAAAATTTAAGTTTACGTATGCCATATTTATCTATAAAAGAATCTGGGTCATATCCAATTGGTAATTTTATGATTTTGTATTTTAAATTATAATTTTTTATTAATATTTTAGCATCTTTAGATGCTTTTCTACCTGCTTCATCACCATCGAACATTATTACAATTGAATTAACATATCTTTTAAGAATTTTACATTGTTCTTCAGTAAATGCTGTTCCCATTGGGCATACTATATTTGTTAATCCTTCTTGATGGCATTTTATTACATCTAAATTTCCTTCTACAATAAATACATATTTTCTTTTATATAATTCATTTTTACACATACTTAAGCCATATAATGTTCTCCTTTTTTGATATATTAGATTTGTTGGCGAATTAATATATTTTGGTTTAATTGATTTTAAAGTCCTGCAACTAAATCCTACGCATTCATCGTATGGATTAAAAATTGGAAAAACTATTCTATTTGAAAATGGTATGTACATTTTTTTATTGTCATCATATTTTATAATACCTATTTTCTTTGCAATTTCATGATCTATTTTTTCTAAGTCCATAAAATTTAGAATATTATCATATATTTTTGGACAATACCCAATTTTAAACTTTTTAATTGTATCTTTTTCAATATTTCTATTTTCTAAATAATCCGATGCTTCTTCTGATTTATTTAAATTATCACTGAAAAAATGCAAAAATTTATCAGTAGCATAAAATAAATTTTTAATTTCATTATCCATACTTATCTTATTATATAAAAATAATTGAATAATGGTAAATTTTTATAATCATTTCCATTCATAAATAACACATTGTGTTTTTGGCATTTGTTTAAATTTACCATTAAATCTTTTAAGATATTTTGTTGAAGGAGTTTTTGAAATTTCTATAAAATAACTCTTTGCATTATAAAAATGACCTTTTAAAATAGAATTTCCGAAGCATCTGCTACATTCAATATTAAATTTTATATTTTCAAATTTAATTCCAACTTCTTTTAATATTTCTTCCGGACTACGATTAATTTTAGTTTGAATTACAAGTTCCGGTGGTTCATCATCATCAAAACATAAAAACCAACCACTACCTTCTATATGGGGAGATCCATAATAAAATCCATCATCAAACTTTACAAATGTTGATACTATACTCATTTATCCTTCAAAATACTTCTCATTTCTTTTGGATCATTTAACATTACAAGTATATCATTGATTATTTGATTAAGAGATATACATTGTCCATTTTGAGTAAGCTTCTTTTGTGAATTTTTAACACTATTAAAATCAAGTTTTTTTAATATTTTTTCTTTAATATCACTTCTAACTTTCATATTTTTTGAATCCTCTTTTTATATCTTGAATATAAGATGATATGACAATGCTTTCTTTCAAAACAAAAATAGCTCTGTTTCCAGAGCTATTTTTGTAGTGTATAGATGTGGGGATATATGAGAAAATTAAAATTTTTGTTGAAGTAATTCTAGAACTAATTCTTTATAAGCTTCATCATCTCTTTTACTAAATTTAGAAGCAATAATATTTTCATGCAAATCATATAAATGTCTACTTAATTCAGATAAGCCACTTTTAAGTTTACCACCAATTTGACCAGATGAACCAATTCCAGTTAATTTTTTTAATTCTGTAACTATTTCTGGTATTTTCGCTTTATCTTTATTAATTAAATTTTCAATCAATACTTTTCTTGGTATTTTTAAACCACTTTCCATTTTATTAATATTTTGACTACTTGGTTCAATACCAAAATACCTGAAAATTACATATTGTTCATATGGAGATAATCTGTTAATTGCATCTTTAATTAAATGTTTTTCTTCTTCTTTAACCATAATATTTCTTGGAGTTAATGATCTAACATCAGAAATAGCTTCATATTTACTTCTTCCTTCATCTTCTTCTTTAATTGGGGCATCTAAACTTTCTGTGATTCCCATTTCTTTCATAACTTTTCCAAGATTTGCTTTATCATGCATAGCTCCATAACCAATTCGCATTCTTTTTAAGAACTTATTAACCATTTCATTTTTAACGTCATCATCAACATCAATTTTTCTTACTGATTTTGGTATAAATTCTGGTGCTGCTTTATCTAAAACGTATCTTAATGTACCAAAACCGTAATCATTATAAAATTGGTCCCTTAAATTTGGATCTCTTAAATTATATCTTCTCATTGCTGCATCAACTTGAGCATAACCCATATCTCTAAAATTTTCTTCAAGCTTTGTTAATGCACGGATATCTTTATTATTCATATATTTAACAATTAAATCAAAAACTTCTTCTTTACTTAAATATTCAGTTGCTATTTTTCTAAGAATACTGCTGATTTTATGATTCATGATTATGATCTCCTTTATATATGTTTGGTCAACAGCTAACCAATTCAAGAGAATTTAAACTAATTTCAATATCAGTTGAAAAATTCTTTAAAATATTTGTTTCAATAAATGCTCTTTTTCCACGAATTTCTTTAATTTTACCAATATAATTTTGTAAAGCACCAGAAACAATCTTTACAGAATTTCCAATTAAAAAACTATTTTCAATAACTTTATTTGGATAATATGGTAAATTAAACATACTTTCCATTTCGCAATAATCAACTGAAACCACTGATGGTGGAATATATGGGCTTATAACTTTGACTACTCCACTCATATCTTTAAAAGCAACATATTCTGCATTTGTCATTTGTTCTATTGTGCCAACAAAATAATAACAAAATAAATATGGAGTAATTATTACTTTGTCATCAATATTTTCTTCTAATGTGGGGGTCCAAACAACTTCTATATTATCTAATGAAACGCCAGATTCTTTTGAAACTTTATTTTTGATTTTTACCCATTCATCTCTAATTAAAAATTCTTTTCCAACTTCTGTATACAATACATACCAAAATAATCTTTTTAAATCTTTTTCTGTTATTTTATTTTTAGATAATGCATTGATACTTTTAAGTTGATCCATATTAAATCCTTATTTGTAGATTTAAGGAAAATTCTTAATTTTTGTTTCAATTATAATAAGTAATATCAAAAAAGTAAACATTATTTTTTAAATTATTTCTATTTACAAAATTGATATTCTCCAAACAAAAGTTAATGTAGAACTTGTATCTTTATTTATAACCGCAAAGTTCCTTGCATTAAACATCATACCACTTTGTAAAGTATTTGTAGCATCTATACCAAACATCCCCATTTCCATTAAAGCTCCATTTGCTTCACCATAATCATATACTGTTTCTAATTCTATTACATTTGTTGGAGTTGGAGAAGTTCCTCCGCCTCCAGAAATATATCTAGTTGAAGTAAATGCTTTTCTATATAATTCTGAATTTAATTGAGTTTGATTATGAGAAGCTGCCGGTGGGTTTTGTGGATCCCATCCTAAATCACCTATCCCAATTGCAAGATGAGTTAAACCATTAACAGTATCATTTTTAAGAAGTCTTGCAAGTATTATTGTCGCATTATCAACTATAATATTTTCTAATTTACGTTCTATAACAGAACCATCTTTAAATTTTTGAATTATTTTTACTTCACCGGATATTCTTTTACTTTTAACTACATCTAAGACTTCAGAATTTTGATTTTCTTTCTTTTTCTTTTTTATCATCATTTTATTCTCCCTAATTTTCTACCCTATTTTCAAGTTTATTGCCTGTCATTGTTATTACTAATGGATAGTCAAGTCTTATGAATTTATTATCCATAACACTAGTATCATAATCAAAATTAATACCAAGTTGAATATAAGTTTGAATTCCAGTAGGTTCTTCGGAAATATTGCTTTTATCAAAAGTTTCTGAATAATTTTTTCCAATATTTATAAAACATTCATCGTTAATATCCGATAAATTAATTTGTTCTTCATTTTTGGTATCCATTTTAAAAATATAATCTTCACAAGCAGCAAATCTAGCATTTGGAGTTCTTAAATGCCATGGAGCATTATCACCTGCATAACCAGTAAAAGCATATCCATCTAATAAACAATATGGGTCTTCCATCAATTTATCAAATTTTAAATTTTCGCCATAATCAAATTCAAATCTTTTATATGTTGGTTGTGTAATTGGTTCTCCTGTTTCTAAATCAACAACATCAGTACAACCAACTGTAAAATAAAAAGATTCTCCCCAAATAAATCCTATATCTAATAAAGTATGAGCTGGCTTTATTATTCTAGTCAATCTTTCCAAATTAGCTCTTGCAGAATCTAAATTTATAGTAGCTTCAAAATCATCACCTATAATCACAAGAATTCTCCACATAAATCTTTGCCATATTTCTGCCCATGGTTGTATATATAATTCTTGTAATTCTATTTTATTATGAGTAAATAATTGTAGACCAGTAGTTATGCTTTCGGTTGTTGACCCTTTTAATAAAACACTAGCTATAGATAATAATAGTCTTCTAAATTCTTCATTATTTCTATAATGAATATAATAAGGAGAAAAACCTCCTTCATCACCCATTAAATAACCAACATTTTGATATAAAAGTATATCTCGTACAAGAGTAAAAATAAAATCATCATTTCTTACTTCCATATCTAGACATAATTTAGCAAATTCTTCTGATAAATATCTAAAATGCAAACCATAATAACCAGATGGAACATTTATTCTGTAATTAGACGCAAGTTGATCAATCATTTTATCATAAAATATAAATTGCTTGCGTTGTATTTCTATATTAGTATTTTTATTTAATTCATAAAATCTATAACTTTTTCTATCTTCATCAGAATCTATACGTAATAAACCATCCTGATTAGTAAAATCAGTTTTTTGTAACTGTCTTCCAACTTCTTGTAATTTTGCAGCTTCTTTTAAAGCATTAATTCTTTGTTCTTCTTCTAAAAAACCATCTATACTCATTTTATTCTCTTATTAATGTACTTTCTAATTTATTAAAACCACATTTAAACACCATATCTTTTTCTAACTCATCAAAATAAAAATCATAAAATTCTTTATTATTAAAATTAATATATTCTTTTGTATTTTTAATTTCATTTATGATTTCATTATAATTTAAATTTTGTATCTTATTTGGTATATCTCTTAAATCATTAACTATTAAATTGTATTTATCAATTATATTTTTAATACCAATTAATTCGGAAAACGCATCTTCTAACATACAATCATAAGTAATAAATGGAATGCATTCTCTACTTAAACCTTCAATATATCTTGGCATTGAAAATTCTTTATTATCGTAAGCAGGCAACATTAAAGTATATTTACTTTGTTCTATTAAAGATAAATAATCGTGATAATTTGCAAAATCATCAATTTTTCTTATCTTTTTATCTCTAATAAAAATATTGTAACCATTATCTTTCGTGCATGTTTTTCTGAGTTCTAATAATTGTTCTACATATTTTCCTCTTGTTTTATCTATATCTTTATTAGAATTTGTCATACCAAAAGTAAAATCAAATTTTTTATCTAACTTCTCATGTTTTGTCATCATAAAATCATGATATTCAATAAATGGAAAATATTTTGCATCTAATTTTTTACTTACATAAAATAAATATCTTTCTGCATTTTCAAAAACTTTTTTGAAACTTAATTCCCATGTATCAGTTGTAAATTGATAGATTGGTATTTTATGTTTTAGCCCATAATAATATGGTATCATTAAATTTTTAAAAAGAAAAAATGTTTCTTTCCATCCTATTTCTGCTTCATCATTTTGTAATGATCTTTCATAATGACCAAAGCATTTTTCTTCATCACCATATCTTTTTGTTACAGATATACCAACTAAAAATATGCAATCAAATTGATTTTCTTTTATTTTCTCATCTAATATAGAATAACTTTCTTTCCATGATTCACTATTTAAATAATCTCTAAAATCTATAAATTTTTTAAATATATTATTTGCTTTATCATGAAACTCTTTAAAATTTTTGTTGTTCTCTCTAAAATTAGACATAAAATAAAGTTCATGGTTTTTAGCCATTCTTTCAATGAACTTCGTTTTGTCATATAAAAATTCAAAATGTCTACCATTTTGATTAGTACAAATTGCATATAAAATTTTCATCTATGTTCCTCCCGTTTTATAAACTTATTTTATATTATATTCAAAAAACCGGGAATAAAAAAATAAAAAGTTAAATTGATTTAACTTTAAATCTTAATGTTTGAAATAAGTAAATCACTACCTTTTGCGGAAATATTAAAATCAGCATTTAAATTTTTAGCAAAATTTGACAATAACGATATGGTATAGATCATTTGACCATCTAGCATAAGAGATATTGAACCATGTGATCTCATTATATCTACAACCATTTCTGGATTTATTCCTGTTTTTCTTAAAGCACTCATAATTTTATGTGGAATTTCGGAAATATCTATTTCTTTTCCAAGCACTTCTTCTTCACTTTCTGAAATTTTATTAGCAATTTTTCTAATAACATTAGACTTCATTATTTTCTCCTCTTATTCAATAAATGTAATGTTAAAATCTCCAAGTGTTACAAATTCTAAATCAGAAACTAACATATCATATACACCAGTTTCTCCAAAAACTACATAAGAAACTCTAATATCAAATATATCTATATCAGTTCCAGCAAAATATTCAAATAATATATTGTCTCCATTTGTAAGTGGAATAGCTCCGATATAAGTTACAGTACTGCCTGATACAATATAATCAACTCCTTGAGTTAATGGTCCAAGAACCGTAGATGTCATTCTAACTATTTCATCAGCCGGAGTAGCATTTAAAACAAAAATTGTTTGACCATTTGTTGCTGTTATAGTTTGATTAGTTGGTACATTAAAATCAATTGGAGCAGAAACAACTAAACTCCCATCAGCATTTATTTTTGCTCGCCCATAACCATTTTTCACTTCGTTTTCATCAGTTACTAATATTAATTCTAAATCATTAAAAGTCACTTTTTTATGTTGGTAAATTAATCCACCATTATCTACAGTTGGATGCTTCAAAGTTCCCACATTAGATTTATATGACTGAGCAGTGCCTAATTGAAAAGGAGTCCAATTTGCATCTAATGGATCAATATATTCTCTTACAATTTGAGAATTATCGGCCCTTACCATTTTTGCAAATGGTACAATTACTCTTCTTATTGACACTACATTTTCAATTATACCAATAATATCCGATTGATAAACATTTTCTCCAATTTTTCTTTGATTCAAAAAATTTCCAACAGTTGTTCTTATATCAGATTCAGATACAGATCTATCAGCAATTTCTATTAATTCAATCGAACAATCAATATTAGCTTTTGTTTCTAAAGTATCTTTTACAACAACATCAGCAGTAATATGTCTCTTTTTATCTACTTCATCTTGTACTTTTTGAAGCAAATTATTAACTTCATATTTTATAACGACATTTTCTCCTGCCTCATAACTAACTTTAACTCTTTGCCCATCAGTTATTCTACCACTTCCAAGTCTTCTAATTTGAGTAAATGTTTGAGCTGTACCTTCTATCAATTGATAATCAGAATTAAGAATATAAAATAATTCATATCTAAATCTATAACTTATTTGAATAACATCAGCCGGACCCATACCTATTAAAATATTGTCAGGTAAATTTTCATTAATATCAATTGTTATTCCATCTGATTCTATTACTATACCAGCAAGATTATAATCTGCTGCTCTTGTTACATTTCTAACTTTATAAATATTAACTGCATTATGAGAAGCATCAACTGATGGATTAGTAATTCTAACACGCATAGTTGTATTATTTACAATAATACCTGCTTCATTTTCAATTGTTTGATATGTCACTGTTTCTTCTTCATTTGTAACTTTAACTGTAAGAATATTAATACCATATTTTTCAAGATTTATAAATCGTTGTGCAACTAATGTATGTTCTTCATTAGTTACAATTTGTATAGCACCAGTTGGCTTACCATTTGCAAATATGATCTTTGCAAAATCATGAGCTTTTGTAGAATTTCCAAGTAATAACGGATCTTCTATTTTATATAAAGTAGTATTATCAAATAAATTTCCAGAAACTTCACCAACAACGGATATAATTCTTCTTACTGGTTGAAATAAAAAATAATAACTTAATTCACTTCTATATCTATATGTAGTTTCTATAACATCTCCAATACCCATTCCAAGAACTGCATTAGCTGGTATTGTTTCATCTATATTTATTGTTTTACCATCTGGTTCTACAATTGCATTTGAAGTATCATATGATCCAGCTCTAGTTAAATTTTCAACTAATATAATATCAAATATTTCATGGTCAGCATCAACATTTATATCCGTTACTCGTACTCTCATATCAATATTATCTATTATCAAAGTTGGTTCATTTTCTTTCCTCACAAATTGAGAAACTAATCTATCTGTTTGTTCACCAATCTCATTACCCTGGATATATACATCTACGCTACCACCAATATGAACATGTCTTAAACTATCATAATCACGTTGCATATATGGATTGCCTGCTTCTACTATTTTTGCTCTATTTACATTTGGAACTGCTAAAGTATTTTTTAAATATCCACCAATTGTTCCAACATCAACTCCTATAAAAGCTAAAATACCTCTTTCTGCTAATGATTTATTTGATTCTTTATCATTTCCAAAATATGTGGGATTCTCATTAATCACAGATAAATTTGCTCCAGAAACTGGAGAAACAATAATTTTTATTTGTCCAGATGGAACATTTCCATTAACTCCTGGTTCAACTGCTTGTACTCTTGCTCTTACTTCATACCTTTCTTCTTGAACATTATAATAAGCTTGTTGATTTGTTTTTGGAATTGAAACTTCAGCTAATGTTTTGAATGTTATGGGTTTAAGGCCAGTTGAAGATTCTGGCATAGTTGATACTACAGTACCAGTTGGTATAACAATATTTTCGCTTCCTTGCAATCTATCTCTAGTAAAAAATATAATTTCTCCGCTTGCTTTTTCAGTTGATTTTCTAGTTACACCAGCATTAGAACATAATTTATCAAAAGCAAAATCTATAACATTTTGTACAGTTGTATCATCTACAGCTGCCATAGCATATTTCAATTTTTGCTTTAATGGTGAATCTTTAACTTCATCCGTAATTCCATCTCTATTTTCATCATCTAAAACAAGTAAAGTGATAAAGGATTGAGCTTGAGAAGTAAAACCCTGTAAAGTATGTAAATTTTCAATTTCTTGAGATGGAACATCAATTAATAAATCTCTTGTTACAGTTCCAGGTTTTAAATCAATATTTGGATATGCATCTAAAATCTTTGAAATATAATTTTCAATAATCTGGAATTTTGTTCTTGTTGGTAAGTTTATAATATCTGTAGTTAAATTA
>Ga0315284_10002358_pt1 | contig 27075 bp, 27 predicted proteins | sample YL17G09_16_MG_FD_203696 | JGI IMG/M metagenome (GOLD analysis project Ga0315284, IMG submission 203696) | Sediment microbial communities from Yellowstone Lake, YNP, Wyoming, USA - YL17G09_16 | ecosystem: Environmental > Aquatic > Freshwater > Lake > Sediment | place: USA: Wyoming | collected...
TGGTCTTGGCCAGGTTTTATATTTGGCTTCTTTGCGACCTTGGCGTCGCCTGCCCCCGTGCTTTTTCGGGGGTGGCGGTTCAAACTCATCTCAGTCCCAACACAACCCCAAACCGCCCGGTCTTTTTCTCCGCGCGATGCGAGAACCACTCGTCCGTGTGACAGGCGGTGCAGAGGCCGCTGTCTTTTATCTCGCCCACGCCCGCCGTCTCTAGTTGCGATTGGACGGCGGCGATCAGGTCAAGGTGAATCTTGCCATCCGGCTGCGGAATGATGATCGGAGCGCCTGGCGGGCACGCGGCGACGACGCGCTGCGCCAGGTCGCGCCCGAACTCGTAGCACTCGACGCGAATCGCCGGGCCGACGCCGGCCCACACGTCGCGCGGGCGGCAGCCAAACGCATCGCGCATCGCGCGCACAGTGCCGCCGACAATATTTGCCGCCACGCCCGGCCAGCCCGCGTGCGCGATTCCGACCACGCCGCGCGTCGCGTCGTGGAAAAGCACCGGGACGCAATCGGCAAAGCGCATCGAAAGCGCCAGGCCCGGCGTGGCCGAGAGCATGGCGTCCGTCTCGCGCAACGCCGCACCCAGGTGCTGCGGGCCGACGATGGCGACTCGACTGCCGTGATTCAGCCACGCGCTCGCCGTCTGGCCGGGCGCGAGTCCCAACGCCGTCAGCATCCGCCGGCTATTTTCCGACACCGCCTCAGGGCTATCGCCGCCCGAGCGGCTGAGGTTGAGCGAGGCCCACGGCGGCGCGCTCACGCCGCCCAGGCGTGTAAAAACGCCGTGCGCCACGTCGGCCCGCGAGGCCAGATGCTCGAATTGGTAAAACGTCAAACCGTCAACACTGACTCGCCGCAAATTCCCCTCGTTTGGCGAGCGGCATGGCGCGAAGCGGGCCGCCCACCAGTTGCATCTACTCGCCCAGATTCATGTTCCCCAACAAACCACGCGCCAACGCCTCTTCGAATGTGAGGGTCTGGACAGAATTGGCCAGGTCCGCGCCCGCCGAGACCGTCTGCTCGCTGAACAAGTTGTCGAGCTGCTGCGTTGCCATCTCGGCGCGGAGGGCCGTCGAATCAAGCGGCGGCTTGCCAGCAGCGGCAGGCGCAGCCGCGGCGGCTTGGGCCGCTGCGCCGGCAGCCATCTTTTCGATTTCCAACGTGGCCTTTTTGGTATAGACCCACACTGCGCCTTGCCTGACCGTCCGTGGCACGACGACGACGAGGAACAATCCACTGCCCACGCTGGCCGTGTAAACGGCCACGCGCTGACCCTCCAGGTAATGCAGCGCGAACGATCCGCTCTCGCCCAGCAAAGAAGCAAGCTGCAAAGTCGTGGCGCGGCTCGCCACCACCAGCGCCGCCAGCGACGGCAAATCAGACTCGCTCAACATCCCTTTGGCCGAAATCACGTAACCGGCTTGTTCGATCAGCAAGACCGATTCGGCCGTCGTCTGCGCGCGCAGCTCGGAAAGCGCGCCGTCTATGCGCTCCACGTCTCGCGTCGAAAAGATGTATACGTGCGGGGGCTTGTCCATCGAGGTCGGCACGGCGGTGGCCGCCGTCGTCGCCGCCATCACTGCGGCGGCCTGCACCTGTTTGGATCTCTTGAGCTCGCGCGCCGTGACCTCTATCACCTCGTTGACGGAGAACGGTTTCTTGAGGTAATCGGCCACGCCGTTGTGCATGGCTTCGATGACGCTGTCCATGTCGCCAAAGCCGGAGAGAATGATGAACGGCAACGAGGGAGTTTTCTCTTTGACCTTTTTGAGCAGTTGGATGCCGCTCATGCCGCTCATCTTCAAGTCCGAGATGATCAGGTCCATCTGAGCGGTTTCCAGAATCTGCAGCGCGCGCTCGCCGCTCGGCGCGGTGCGGACGGCATAACCGGACATGGTCAGCACGTCGCGCAGCGCCTTGCAGATCGCTTCCGAATCGTCCACCACCAGGATATTAGCCAAAGGCTCGTCCGGCATAGCTGCCTCCTCTTTCGGTGATTAGTGGTCAGTCAATCAGTTAACCAAATAACTGACGATTGAGTAACTGATTGACCAGACCGCTACTCGCTTTCAGTTCCCAGACGGCAAATCGCGCACGGGCATATCCGGCGGAGCAAATCCCAGGGATAGATGCCAAAGCTGTGCCCGTCGCCCCACACAAACTGGACGGCATAATTGCCGACGTATTGCATGTCCTTCACCGCGCTGCTCGCCGCTGGCGCAACCTGACCCGAGTTCCTGCGGCGCGAGTCACACTCGGCGCAAGGGCAAGCGGCGCGCACGTCAGCCAGCGCGTACTCGCTGTGATGACCGTCGGGCCAGTCAATCACGAGTTGCTCTTTCTCGTGCGCAAGCTGGACAGCCGGGTAACGGCGTTTCATGTTCTCAGTTCGCAATCAGTGGTGAGTGATCAGTCAATCAGTCAACCAAAAGGCCGAGTAACTGACTGACAGAGTAACTGATCACCGATTGACCGAGTAACTATTATGCCCCAAGCTGGCACACAACGCAAATGCAAAAAAGCCGCTCTCGCAGAGCGGCCTTGCATCCGATTCCCAGCCTCCAACCTCTAACCTCCAGCCTCCAATCGCCCCCCGGCGTGCTCGGCGGCTTCGCCAAATCCGGCCTGAAGATTCGGATACGCCAGCCACGCCGTAGCGACGCCGAACAATGCGCCCGTGATCGTGCGCAGCAGCCAGGTGCTTTCGCGCGGCACAAAATCGGGAACGATCGCCGGCAGGAGGTAACTGATGAACTGGCTGCCACCATCCAGTCCCATGGGAATGACGCCGACAAGGATATAAGCCCAAAAGGGCAGCGGCCTGATCCGCGAGCGAAACAGGCCAAACACCACGCCGCCGAGGAGCAACGCGCCATAGATCGCCAGGTCGCGTTCGCACAGCGCCACCTTGTATCCCACCTGCGCGTTGCCGTTGAACGGCTTGGGCCAGGGATACAAGGGCAAGTTCTCCTCGCCCACGCGATCCGCCAGTTCTTGAAGCGAGTACGTCTGCTTTTCGCCGTAAAGAAAATACGATCGCTGCGGCAACTGGTGACACATGGGCGCATAGATCGTATAGAGGGCGTCCGCCACGAACGGAAAGCCAGACTTGATCATCACCGGAGCCAGGAACGGCAAGCCCGTATACACCGCCAACACCGTATTGACGAGCGCCAGCCAGTGACGCGAAAGCCAGACCACAACGCGATCCGCAATCACAGACACACGACTCGGACTGTTATCAGATTCCACGCAACTCTCCCTGTAGACGAAGGACGAAAGACCAACGACGCATGGCCTTTCCGTCCTCCGTCCTTCGTCATTCGTCCTGTATCAAGCGTCATTTGGCGCAAGCTCATTGACTGGCGGCCTGGCTCACCGCGCGACCGCCCAGGTAGCCAATGTACGCGGGAACGAGTGGCAGCACGCACGGCGAAAGGAACGAGAGCAGCCCCGCCAGGAACGCGACCAACAACGTCGGCGTGATGGCTGCGCCACTCCCTTTGGTCGCGCTCACGTCCAGGTACAAGCCGCGACTCAATGCCCACCGGCTCAAGCCCTGGATAGAAGGGACCCACGCCGGAAACGAAAACGTCCAATCCGCGCCGAACCACTCGCCGATCTGCGACACGACTTGCGGCACAGAATCCACCAGCAGCAATACGCCGATGAGAATCAGCAATACTGCCGTCGCCATCTTGATGGCCGACATGTACCGGCGCGCACGGCGCAAGAGCGTCGTCGCTCGATCCACCGCCAGGCCCGTCAGCAGGAACGGGATGCCCAGGCCCAGCGAGTAGCTCACGAGCAGAATCACCCCCTGCCCCACCGTGCTTTCGTTCAAGCCCAGCGTGAGGATCGCGCCCAGCGTCGGCCCGACGCACGGCGTCCATCCGGCGGAAAAGAACACGCCCATCAGGAACGACGAAAGGTAGCCCAGGTCGCGCCCGGCCCCACCCTGATAGCGCGTGTCGTATTCCAGGAACGGGAGGTTGATCCAGCCGGCCGTCGCCAATCCAAAGAACACGACGACAATGCCGCCGATGAATGCCAGCCAACTGCGCGCGTCATACAGCAATTGGCCGGCCGCCGTCACCGCCGCGCCGAGCGCAACGAACACGACGGAAAAGCCCAGCACAAAGGCGACGGCGTGAGTAAAAGTGGTAAAGCGATTGCCCACTGAAGACACTGGATTGGTTGCAGTCATAGTTTTTGGTCCTAGGGACCAGGCCCGCTACTTGTCTTTCTCGACTAATGCCTCTAGCGCCTCCAAATCCTTTTCCAGGTTGCGCTGGCGCTGGTTGAGTGTGAGCACGTAGAGAAACGTGCCAAGCCAAAACACACCATAAGCCGCCACCAAAAAGATTGCGTTCTTGAAATTCATCCAGTCTGACATTGTCTCCTCCCCATAAACCCAAAGGGTTTCCAAAACCCTTGGGGTCTTTAGCCAACGATTTCTTGTTGCAGCCGCGCCACTCGATCCGCCATCTGCTCCAGCCGGATGCGCGAGCGCAGCAACGCGACGTACACCACCGTGAACGCAATGACGCAGAGCATCAGCGTCATCCCCATCCGCGCCGAGCCTAGCCCGGTCTCGAACTGCATCCGGCCCTGCGCCTCGGTGCTGGCCGCAAACAGCGCCGGGTGAATCGTCCGCAGGAAAAAGACCGAAGCGAACGTCAGCGGCACGGTAACAAAGCTGACGATGCCATACACCGCCGAAAACCGCGCGCGCCGCTGCGGATCGTCAATCGCGCCGCGCAACATCAGATAAGCCAGATACACCAGCCAGGTGATGGCGACCGTCGTCAGCCGCGCGTCCCACGTCCACCACGTGTTCCACACCGGGCGCGCCCACAGGCTGCCCGTCACTGCGCCCATCGTCAGGAACAGCGCGCCGATCTCGACCGACGCCGCGCCGAGAATGTCCCACTTGCGGTCGCGCGTCCGCAGATACGCGATGGACGCCACGAGCGTGACAAAGAACGCCAAAAAGCCCACCCAGTCCACCGCCACGTGGAAATAGAAAATGCGCTGGACTTCTTTCATCGTGATTTCGCGCGGCGCCCACAGGAACACTAACGCCAACGCCGTCACGACGAGCGCCGCGCTGGCGATGGTCAATACACTTCCCGCTACGTCTATCTTTGGCCTCATACTCCTCCTTGCTCTGACGAAAGACGGAGGACGGAGGACGGATGGGTCCTTCGTCCTCCGTCTTTCGTCATTCCTCCACCACGTACTCGAACACCATGAACGACACCGCAATCAAGATGACGTCAAAGACAATGAGCAAGGTAAGCCACTGCTGCCATTCTGAGACGGGCAAGCCGGCCATCGCGCCGGCGGTGGCTTTGACCGCGGCGACAAGCTCCGGCATCGCTACGGGAAACAGCAGGATGGGCAGCATCACTTCGCGCGCGCGCGTGTTGACGGCCATCGAGCTGAGCAGCGTGCCCACGCCCGCAAAACCGAGCGTGCCCAAGACGACAATCACTATCACCCACGGCTGGATCAGCGGCACGTCGAAAAATACGACGAACAGCGGCAGAACGACGACCTCGACCACGAGCATGAACAGCGCGTTGCCCAGCGCCTTGCCGAAAAAGATGGCGCTGCGATCCACGGGCGTCAACAGCAGGCCATCCAGGCAACCCTTGTCCAGCTCGACGGCGAGCGAGCGGTTCAGCCCTAGCATCCCGGCAAAAATGATCGTCACCCACAGCGCGCCCGGCGTGGCCGTCAAAACAATCTGCCGGTCGGTCAGCTCGAGCGCAAAGTTGAAAACGATGATGACCAGGATACTGAACACGCCCATCGAGCTGAGCATCTCGCGCGTGCGCAGCTCGGCGGCAATATCTTTGGCGATGATGGCGGCGACTTGACTGAGATACATCATTCGAGAATAATGCCTTACGCACTACGCAACACGTATTCCGTATTGCGTACTAGGCGTCATTGAGTGTGCTGCCGATAAGCTTCTTTGAACGCTGCCGTGTCCAGGTCTAGACGATTCGCCTCAAACGCCACGCGGCCTTTCGCCAAAATCACCACACGGTCGGCCACAGCCAGCCCACGCTCCAAATCGTGCGTCGTCATGACGACGGTGCGCCCTTCCGTGCCAACCGTGGACATGACGGTCTCCAATCGAGCAGCGGCGTCTTGATCGAGTCCGGTGTATGGCTCGTCGAGCAGCATCAACGACGGGCGATGCAGCACCGCGCGCGCGATAGCAAGTCGCTGTTGCATTCCGCGCGAAAAAGTCCGCACCGGGTCACGGCGGCGATGCGCCAGCCCGACTTGTTCCAAGACCTGAATGATGCGCGCGTCCAAGTCGGACACATTATACATCCGGCCATAAAAGCGCAGGTTCTCTTCGGCAGAAAGGTCGCCATACAGCAGCGTTTGGTGGCTGACCAGGCCAATGTGACGGCGAACCTCCGCCGCGCCTTGAGGCAGCTCGCGCCCACCGATCTGGACGACGCCTTGCGTGGGGCGCGAGAGCGTCGCCAGGATGCGCAGCATCGTCGTCTTGCCTGCGCCGTTGGGGCCGACGACCGTGACGAATTGATCTTCTGACACGGACAAGTTCACACCGCGCAGCGCCATCGTCGGGCCGAATGATTTGACCAAACCCTTGACGTGGATCATCTCGTAATGTCACCCAGTCTGCTGCATCAACTCGACCAGTTCCGCCTTGAGTTCCGCACGCTCGCGGCGATAGTCTGATTCGCGCACACGCCCGACTTGAAAGTCGTCGTCCAACGCGGCGAGGGCATCGAGCAACTCTTCGCGCCGCGCGTCCACGTCCTCGACCTCTTCCTCGACCAACTCACTGGCTGCTCGCTGCTGCCGCAGCCAGACAAAAGCGACAATGCCGGCTGCCACGAGCAACAGAACCGCGCTGGCAACAAGAAGAGGCGATACTCTTCCTGTAGGCGCTTCGGTCGGAGCAACCGTGGGCGCTCCGCTGAGTTGCAGCGCAAGCGCCTGCCCGGCCGCCAGATTCCCGCCGACAAAGTTGAGCATGTTGCCGCCCTGCGTGGCGCGCGTCCCGACGGCGCTCAACTGCGCGCTGCTGAGATTGACGCCTCCCTCCGGCGCCAACACGTTGACGCTTCTGATCGGATAAGCCGTCGCGAGATTCAGGTCGAGCTTTTTACCGTCGTAAGGCACATCGTACGAAAAGAGAACCTGCGCCGCGCCAACGCCGGGCAGCACCGGCTCGGTATCCGCAAAGCCGCCCGCCACCGGCTGATACCGGTCACCCAACGCGCCATCCTCAAAGCTGACGTTCGCCGCATTCGGCGGCAGTGGAAAGCGCGCGGACGTGCCATCGGCGGCGATATATGTCCGGTCGCTTGAATTGCTCACGATGAACAACTGGCTCACCGTCGCACTGCCCGGCACAAAATCAAAGAACAGGTGCATCTGCTCAACGAGCAAGGCGCTCGCATCGGTCGTCGTCTCATAGACGGTGATCGGCACGGTCAGCGTCAGACCTCCGTGCGCAAATGTCAGCAGGTCGCTGATGTAATTTGCCTTCAGGTACCCGGCCTGAACCGCGTACAATGTCATCGGCGAAGGATCGAGCTGGTCGAACACAAAATTGCCGCCTGCGTCGGACGTGACGGTGCGCGTGAACATGATGGCGCTCCGATCCGGCGCGACTGCATAGAGCATCAGAGACAAGTTGCCCGGTGATTGAGCGCCTGCGGTGCCGTTGACCAACGTTCCGGCGATGGCCCCCTGCCCGGCTGCTGGCTGACGCACGGAAGGCGTGATCACCACCTCGGTCAGCTGAATGACCGGCGCAATCGTGGGCATCGCTGCCACAGTGGGCATTGGGACAATCGGCGTCACCGGGCCTTCTGGCAATTCTCCGGCCAGGTTACAAGATGAGAGCAAAAAGAGCGCAACAAGACCCACGCCAACAACAGGCCAACGAGTAAAGAGTAGCGATTTCAATGACTCGCCTCCACCGTCAACGCTGCGCCGCACTTGCCACAGAACCGGTCGGCCGGATCAACCGGACGGCCACATTTGGGGCAATTCGGATTTCGGATTTCGGACTGTGGAATCTCTCTCGCCGGCCCCGCTGTTTTTTGCGGGTTTAGGGAGTCACGGATTGAGGGCTGACGACGAGCGCGAACAGCCACTTCGATTTCATCTTCGGACGATCTGGCTTTGCGCCGGGCTTGCACAGCCGCCTCAACGTCATCGGCAACCTCCGACTTCCGAACGTCCGGCGTTGCATCAAGCTGCTTGAGAATCTCGACGCCGCGCGCCACATACTTTTCCCGCATCGCGCGATAATCCGTCTCTAGCAGCTTGCCGGTCTGGAAATCAAAATCCCAATCGCGAATGCTCACATAGAGCGCATCACGCTCAGACAGCAATTTCTCGCGCGGAGACTCTGGCGGCGAAAGCGCGCGCGACTTGGCGACTAGCGGCTGCGCGATGTAGGCCACGGCGGCAACCAACATCGCCAGCCCGATGATTGCGACAACGATGTCCATACTGCCTCTACTTGGCCAATGCCTTGCTCAACTGCGCGATCAACTCGGCTTCCGAGATTGGCGCGATCTTGAACCAGACAATGTTGCCTTGCCGATCCACCAGGAACGATTCCGGCACGCCCTGAATGTGATACTTGGGCGCAATCTTGACGCCCAGGTCAGGGCCGTTCGGATAGGTGACACTGAAATCCTTCAAGTATTGAAGCGCCGCCGGCTCGGTATCCACGTAGCCGATGCCCACAAAGACGACGCCCTTGCTGCGATATTGCTTCCATACTTTTTCCAGCACGAGTTGCTCGTCGCGACATGGCACGCACCAGCTCGCCCAAAAGTTGATGAACACCGCCTGCCCGCGCAAATCCGAAAGCTTGATCTGCGGCTTGCCCAACCCGCCATCGTAACCGGGATATACTCGCAGCGTGAAATCGGGCGCAGCGCCGGACGTGGGCTGCGTGGCGTTCCGCGCGCGCAACGCGAATGCCAGCACCAGGACAAAGCCCACAACAACCAAGAGCGCGACAATCAACCAGACGGAACCAGTTTGTCTCTTTGCAACTGTGTCATTCATATTTCGCGTTCCAAACTAATCACTGATCACTTGATCTCCTCAAGCTCGCGCTCAAGCCGCTGGCGATATTCGTCGGCTACAGGCGACGCCTCAGTCGTCGCATCCACCGCCACAGACCGAGCAGTCATCCGCCGCAAGACGACGACGAGAATCGCCACACCGGCGATCAGCCCGACAAAGGGCAGAATCCATATCAGCGCGGTAAAGCCGGAGCGCGGCGGCTCTTGCAGCACCCGGTCGCCATACGTGTCGCGAAAGTACGCAATGACCTGCTCCGGCTTTTCACCTGTCGCCAGCTTTTGACGGATCAGGTCGCGCCACTGCGCGCACGCCTGCGTCTCGCACACATCTAGCGGCACGTTCTCGCACACCGGACAGTTGAGCTTCTTGGCGACCGCGTTCACCTGATCGTCCGTGACCGTCCCTCCTTGCGCCGCTACGACTCCGACTACGAGCAAACTCGCCAACACGCCAACCCACAAAGTGATGACCAGTCGCCCTCCTGCGACCTGCATCTTGCGTCTTGCCTCCTGCATCTTGCCTCCTGCTACCTCGCTACACCGGCCGCGCTCAACGCTCCACGCTCTACACTCAACGCTCTACGCTCTTCCGTCGCGCTTGGCCACGCCGCCACCAGCGTCCCCAGGATGAACACAATCCCGCCCAGCCACAGCCAGTTGACCAGCGGATTGATAAAGACCTTGAACGTCGCCAGTGATCCATCCGACTCGAATCCACCCAGCAAGACGTACAGGTCTTCTTTCATCGAGCCAAGAAGCGCCGGCGGCGTCATCCGCTCGCCATTCGTGTACTGTTCCTGGAAAGGGCGCATCGTCGCTAATGGTTTACCGCCTTGAGAAACATCTACACGCGCCGAGATGATCCTTTTATCCGCTTGACCTGAAGGCACCAACTCGAGTCGGCGGAACGTGACCTGATAATCGCCAATCGAAAGTGATTGCCCGACAGCAAGCGCCTGCTGCGTTTCTAGTTGATAGACATGCGTGCCGATGACGCCCACGCCCATCAGCACGACACCCGCGTGGACAAGGTATCCGCCGTAACGCCGCCGATTGCGCCCGATCAGATTCCACAACGCCGCCAGCCAGCTTTCACCCGTCGAGCGATGCCGCGCCCGGACGCCGCGGACATATTCGACCACGATGATCGTGCCGGCGTAGACGATGAGCGTCATGCCCAAGAGCGCCCACGGATTGCGAATACCCAACGCAAACAAGATGACCACCGCCGTCAGCGTTACCGGGCCTGGGATGGTGAGTGCAGTCCGCCCCAACGCCTGCGGCGACGCCGCGCGCCACGAGATGAGCGGCGCGATGCCCATCAACAAAATCAACGGCGCCAGCAGCGGCCCCACGACGTTATCATAGTACGGCGGGCCGACCGTGATCTTGTTGTTCGCAAACAACTCGGAGAAAATCGGAAAGTACGTGCCGATGGCGACGGCCAGGTTGATGATCAAAAAGAGCGCATTTTGGGCAATGAACGCCGACTCGCGCGAGAGCATACTATCCAGCTTGTTCTCGCTCTTCAAATCGCCCAGCCGCGCAAGCAGCAGCCCGACCGACCCGACCAGCATCACGCCCGTAAAGACCAGAAACGGCACGCCAATGGACGACCGCGCGAACGAGTGCACCGACGAGATGACGCCCGTGCGCGTGATGAACGTGCCCAAGACCACCTGGGCAAACGTGAGGATGATCAGGAACATGTTCCAGATTTTGAGCATCCCGCGCTTTTCCTGGATCATCACCGAATGCAGAAACGCCGTGCCGGAAATCCAGGGCATGAGCGCCGCGTTCTCCACCGCGTCCCAACCCCAGTAGCCGCCCCAGCCCAGCACGTCATAAGCCCAGCGCGCGCCCAAGAGCAGACCGATGCCCAGGAACAGCCAGGCCATCAGCGTCCAGCGGCGCGTCGTGCGAATCCAGGCGTCATTCGTCTTGCCGGTGATGAGCGCGGCCATGGCAAACGCATACGGAATCGTAAAGCCGACAAAGCCCAGATACAGAAACGGCGGATGCGCCACCATGCCGGGGTGACGCAAGAGCGGAGCAAGCCCCTGCCCATCGGCCGGCGTGAACGGTAGTGATCCAACGGGCGCAAACCAAGTCTGAGCAATGCCACTGAGCCCAATGCTGCTCAACGTGGCAAACAACGTGCTCGCGCCAAACACCGCGCCGACAATATCACCCGTCGGCGTCTGCCACAACTTGGCAAAGGGGTTGGCGAACAAAACAACCAGCGCCAGAAAGAAAACCTGGATGACCTCAGTAACCGCGATGACGTATGGCATCAAGTCACGATTCTTGTCCCACTTGCGAAGCATTACGCCCGCGGCGAAAACGGACATCAGCCACGACCAGAACAAGAGCGACCCATTCTGCCCGCCCCACAGCGCCGTGATCTTGAGCGCAGTCGGCGTGGCCCGGCTGGAAACGTGCGCGGTGTATTCCAGCCTATAGTTGCCCACGAGGTTCGAGTAGACAATCATCAGCGAGGCCAACGTCAGCAGCGGCGCAACGACGAGCGCCGCATTGCGCGCGCTCGTCACCCAATCATCGCGCCGACTCTGCGCACCATACACCGCAGCGACAATGGAATAGATGCCGGCCGCAAACGCCAGCAGGACTGCAATCAACCCAATGTCTGTGACCATTCACTATCTCCACACACAATAAAACGTGAAACGTAGTGCAAGGTTACGTTTCACGTTTTATGCTCGACGCTTTACGCTATCACTCTACTTGGCCGATGGCGTTGGGGTCGGAAGCTGATCCTCGTAACGAGTCGGGCACTTGAGCAACAGATTGTTTGCCGTGAATGTCCCATCAGGATTGAGCTTGCCCTCGGCGATGGCCTGGGCCTCGTGCTGGAGCAAGTCCGGCTTGGGACCGGTGTAGAGAATCTTGATCGTGTCCACTTTGGTTGTGGCGCTCAGTTCCTCGTGAGTATCTACAATATCAAAAGACAGGCTAGATGCCTGTGGGGTGTAGGCAATACTGTCCCCCACAACGTAACCAGAGACGCGCAAGTTGCGCCCCGCCATCGCTTGACCTTTTCCACGCAGCTCTTTGACCGTGAGATAGTATTGGGCCGAACTGCTGATGCTCGAAACGATCAGATACACGACTGCCGCAGCGACGACCACACCGCCGATGATAAACTTGGCTCGCATGTTGCTCCTCGTCTATACAATAATTGACTGTGATTGACTATACCACAGGTACAAACCCGTGTCAAAACGCGATTGTCGTCGGGTGCAGGCCGTGCGGATTGCCTACCCTCGATGGGTATAAACACCCATGTTATCTGTCGCACTGTGACAATTGTCACTTTTCATATCGCCAAATGTCACTTTACAGTGCTGAATTACGTGCTATAATATGCGCACTCCCCCATACGATATGGGGGATACTACCCATACAGCAGGCATTTTGGGAACAAGTGTCCACAAGCAACACCGAACGAGAAGGAGAGCAACATGGCAGGACACACAAAACATTACAGCGTCCTCGGCGTGTTGGCCGGGTTGATGGCATTGGCCCTATTGCTCATGGCAAGCAGTGGCGCCTCCGCCAGTGGCGGCACCCGCCCGACGATTCAGGCCCCGCCCGTCACACCCTCGGCTCCACCGGCTGGCGCGAACAACCAAGTCTGCCTGGGCTGTCACTCGAACCCGGCCCAGCAGATGAAGGCAACCAACGGCGAGATCATCTCACTCTACGTGGACCCGGACGCCTTCAAAGCCTCGGTGCACGGCGCGAAAGGCTTTGCGTGTGTCGTGTGCCACACCAACATCTCGGGCTACCCGCACCCCGAGTACAAGCCGGCCGACCGGCGGCAGGTGACGCTCGACCTGTATACGGCCTGCAAGCAGTGCCACGCGGACAATTATCAAAAGGCGCTGGATAGCGTCCATCAACGCGCGCTGGCTTCGGGCAATCGCCTGGGCGCAGTGTGCGCCGACTGCCACGGCGCGCATGACGTGCGTCCGCCCGAGCAGCCGCGCCGCCGGGTCTCGCTGACCTGCTCCAAGTGCCATGCCGCGATCTTTAACCAATACAAAGACAGCGTCCACGGCTCGGTTCTGCTCAGCTCTGATGATCCCGACGTGCCGACGTGCGTGGATTGCCACGGCGTGCACAAGATTGAGGACCCGACCACGGCAGCCTTCCGCCTCCAATCACCCACCGAGATGTGCGGCAAGTGCCACTCTGATCCCAAGCGGATGACCAAGTTCAAAAAGAAGGATGGTTCCCCCATCTCGACCCAAGTGCTCAACACTTACGTCGCCGATTTTCACGGCACGACGGTGACCTTGTTCCAAAAGCAATCGCCTGACCAGATCACGAACAAGCCAGTCTGCTTTGATTGCCACGGCGTGCACGACATCGCCGACACAACAGACCCCAAGGCAGGCTTGCAGATCAAGTCCAACATGCTCCAAGCGTGCCAAAAGTGTCACCCCGACGCCAAGACAGAAAGCTTTGCCGCTGCGTGGCTCAGCCACTATGCGCCTTCGCCGCAGAAATATCCCGTGGTGTACTATGTGGACCTGTTCTACAAGATTTTCGTCCCGACGGTGTTGGGAGGTATGGTGTTGTTGATTTTACTGGATGCGGTGCGGCGATTGATCAACCGCGTAACGCGCAAGGAGGCTTGAGGTGAGCGCTCAAACCAAGACATCTGCCGAAATTGCGCGCGGGCGCTATCTGCGCTTTGACCTGCTTCAACGCCTGGAACACGTGATTCTGCTCGTCTCGTTCAGCTTGTTGGGCATCACCGGCCTGCCTCAGAAATTTGCGGCCAGTCCCGTCTCGGAGGCGGTCATTCGATTCTTTGGCGGCATCGAGGGCACCCGCACCATTCACCACATCTCGGCCATCGTCATGATCTTGCTGGCGGTGTACCACGTCGTAGTGGTGGGCTATCGTGTCTTGGTGCTTCGCCGGCGGATGACCATGCTGCCTGGGCCGGGCGACTTGGCCGACGTGTGGAATGACATCCGCTACAACCTGGGGCTGATCAAGAATCGCGCCAAGTATGGACGCTACACCTACGCGGAAAAGATGGAATACTGGGCCATGCTGTGGGGTACAGTGGTCATGGGCCTCACCGGCTTTATGCTGTGGAATCCCATCGTTACCGCCCAGCGCGTTCCGGGCGAATGGATTCCGGCGGCCAAGGCCGCGCACGGCGCTGAGGCGATCCTGGCCGTGCTGGCGATCCTGACCTGGCACTTGTACCACGTGCACCTCAAACACTTTAACAAGAGCATGTTCACCGGTTACCTGAGCGAAAAAGAGATGGCGCACGAGCACGGCAAAGAATTGGAAGGCATCACTCGCGGCCTGACTGAACGCAAGATCGAGCCGGGAGTGCTGCGCTCGCGGCAGATGATTTATTTCCCTGTCGCTTCCATAATAGGGGTAGCGTTGGCATTCGGCGTTTTCAAATTCGCCACCCTTGAAAACACGTCGCCGATCACAACCGTGCCCAACCCGGTGAGCGTGGCCGTGCTGGTGACGGCCACGCCGCAGGCGACTCCGACCCGCCCGCCGACCCCCGTCCCGACTCTAGCTCCTACGGCGCAGGCTGGAGGCGCAGCCGGCGTGGCATTTGCCGACGTGCAGGCCACGCTGAAAGCCAAGTGCGGCACGTGTCACGGCGAAGGGGCGACGGGCGGACTGAATGTAACCAGCTTTGCGACCCTGATGAAGGGCGGCGCGAGCGGGCCGGTCATCTTGCCCAAGGATGCTGCCAGCAGTCCACTGGTGAAAAAGATGGAAGCGGGCGGCCATCCTGCTCAACTTGCGCCCCAAGAACTGGCCGCGCTCAAAGCCTGGATCGCCGCCGGCGCGACTGAACAGGCTACAGCGGGTGGCGGCGCGCCTCCAGTCGCAAGCGGCAAGCTGACCTTCGTCAAGGACATTCAACCCTTGTTCCAGGCCAAGTGCGCCGCCTGCCACGGCAGCATGGGCGGGCTGACGCTGACGACGTTTGAGAGCATCGTGCACGGCGGCACTTCAGGCCCGGCCGTCACGCCTCAAGACCCGGCCAAGAGCCTCATCATCAAAAAGATGACCGCCGGCGGGCATCCCGGTCAGTTGACGCCCGAAGAGATCGAGTTGGTCCGCAAGTGGATCGCCGAGGGTGCGTCGGAGCAGTGATCCGTCAATCAGGTGACTGAGGAACTGATTGACGGGTTGACCGATTGACCAGGCAACTAGCATGACGACAGTTTCCGCCATGACCCTTGAAACCATCTATTTCGTCTACGGCCTGGCGTTCTTTGCCATGGGGCTGGCGGTGCTGTTAGAGTTGGGACGCACCAGCCAGTTGCGCTTTGCCCGCTCCATGCCCTGGCTGGCTGCTTTTGGATTGATTCACGGCGGCCACGAATGGCTAGAGATGTTTGGGCTGATGGGGCATCTGTCCCCGGCGCTCCCAATGGACCAAATCCGGCTAGTTTTGCTGGTCGTGTCCTTTACGTGCCTGATAGCGTTCGGCATCAGCCTGAGCCGCCCGGAGCACGCGCCGCCTCGAGTCGGCATGTGGCGTACGCTGGCGCTCATCGGTTTGTGTTTGGGTGGCATCGTCGCACTGCGTTTCTGGCTCAAGCCGGCGGAATGGATCATCGCCGCCGACGTGTGGGCGCGCTACAGTCTGGGCGTCGTCGGCGCCGTCATCACGAGCTGGGCGCTTGTTTCACAAGGGAGAGCTTTTGCTAGGCTGGGCATGGCGCGTTTTGGCCGGGACCTGATGTGGGCCGCTGTCGCGTTTACGCTGTATGGGGTCGTCGGTCAGGTGTTTGTGTCCAAGAGCGCGCTGCCGCCTTCGAACCTTGTCAATTCGAGCTTGTTCTTGACGCTGTTTGGCATACCGGTCCAGCTCTTTCGCGCCATCATGGCGACGGTGGTCGCCATCGCCATCATCCGCGCTTTGCGTGTGTTTGAAAGCGAAAGCAACGAGCGCCTGCGCGGCGCGCAAGCCGCCGCGTTGGAGGCCGAGCGACGCGTCCAACACGAGACAGCCCAACTGAACCAGCAGTTGCAAGATGCCGTCAACGAAATTTCGGTCTTGTACGAAATGTCGCGCGTCCTGGCGGCCACACTGGATTGGCAAGCCTTGCTCCAGCAAGCGGCGGCCAAAGTCGTTGACCTGCTGCCCGCTCGCGCGGCGATGATTCTGCTGGAGGGCGCTCCACCGGCTCACAGCATCACCTGCGCGGGCTTTGAGAGCGCGGCCCTGGCAGAAAAAGCGCAAGCCATCGGGCAGGCTCTCATCGCCGCCAAGGCCGACCCGCCGCAAGTGCGCGTACAAGATCCGATGATTGCCGTGCCCTTGCACCCTTTGGGCAAGCGCGACCTCATCGGCAGCCTGGTGATCTGCGTGAACGACGTTCACGCTTTCGAGTCCAAGCAGTCGCTGCTGCTCACACTGGGCCGCGAGCTGGCTGTGGCTTTGGAAAATGCCCGGCTCTACCAGCAGGTGCAGGAACGCGAAGTGCTGCGGGGCGACCTGCTGCGGCGCTCGGTAGAAGCTCAAGAAGAGGAACGCAAGCGGATTGCGCGCGAGCTGCACGACGGCATCGGGCAAACCTTTACCGCGTTGGCGCTTGGCCTGGCGGGCGTGGAAGAAATGATGCCGCGCGATCCGGCGACGGCGCGCACTCAGATTGCCAACCTCAAGGAAATGTCCACGCGCGCCATCGCCGAGATGCGGCAAATGGTGGCCGACCTGCGGCCACCTCAATTGGACGACCTGGGGCTGGTGCCGGCGCTGCATTGGCTGGCCGACGAATGGCGGGATCGCTTGCATCTCGACGTGCGCGTTCAGGTGGCCGGGCAGCGCCGCCGGCTGGCGCCCGAAATGGAAACCGTGTTGTTTCGCATCGCGCAAGAAGCCTTGACGAACGTCGCCAAGCACGCTCGCGCCCAGCGGACCGTCGTCAGCTTAAACTTTGCCGATCCCATCGAATTGCGCATCGAGGACAATGGTGCCGGCATGACACCCGAACAGATCAATCGCCGGCGCACCCGCTATCAAGGCTGGGGACTGTCCGGTATCCAGGAGCGCGCCGCTCTGGCGGGCGGCACTTTTAACATTGACTCGGCGCCCGGGGGCGGTACCCGGTTGACCATCCGCATTCCATGTCGCACCGAGGAGGTTGCTGCATGAGTATCAAGATTGCATTGGTGGACGATCACGAGATCGTGCGAGCCGGACTGCGCCTGTTGATCCAGGCGCAAGAGGATATGCAAATCGTGGGCGAGGCCGAAAACGGCTCGCAGGCCATCGAGCTTTGCCGCAAAGCATCGCCGGATGTGGTCATCATGGATATTACGATGCCTGGTCCCAGTGGCCTTGAAGTGACCCGGCAGATCAAACAGCAGCACCCGAACATCCATGTCCTGGCGCTGACGATACACGAAGGCGAGCAATATTTTTTCGAGATGCTCAACGCGGGCGCCTCCGGTTACGTTCCCAAGCGCGCCGCGCCCACCGATCTCGTCGCGGCGATCCGCGCGGTCTATTCAGGCGAAGTGTACCTGCATCCGTCCGTCGCCAAGGCATTGGTGAACGACTATTTGCAGCGCGTGCAGATGGGATGGGAGCGCGCCAGCTATGATGGCCTCACCGAGCGCGAACAAGAAGTGCTCAAGATGATCGCCGAAGGATTGATGAACAAAGAGATCGCCGAAAAACTCTCGATCAGCGTGCGGACGGTCGAGCGTCACCGCGAGAACATTATGAGCAAGCTCAACCTGCACACTCGCGCCGAGCTGGTGCGCTACGCCGTAGACAAAGGCCTGATTGACCTGGGCAGCAAGCCCGCCGCCGAGTAGGGGCGGGCCCTGCGCCTGTAAGATGGCAAGCATCCCGCAACCAAGGAACGAGGAGAGCCACTGACAAATCGAGAACGCGCAACGCCGGACAACCCAGGCGCATTGAACATCGCGCGCGAGCCTGCCGTCCTGGCACATCGGCTATTCCAAGAGGTCTTGGATTGTTCAGATGCTCTCATGCCGGAGAGTTTACACTAACGGAAGAAGGAGGTGATTCAATCGAATAAATCCACATGTTAACTTATTGCTAACCGAATCCCCTATGTTACTACACAGGAGAAAGATAAAAATGTTACGCAAGATTCTGATACTGTCAGCAGGCTTGTTACTGGTGGGCTTACTGGCAGCGGCGTGCGCGCAGCCCGCGCCCGCACCGATAAAGGAAACTGTGGTCGTCACCGTCGTCACGCAGGCGACGCCTGCGCCAGCGCCGGCTGCGGCAGTTGCAGTCCCATTCCTGGCGGACTGGCAAAAGTCAGGCCATGCAGACGCCAAGGCCGAAGCCTTCAAGCATTGGCCCACTGAAACGGAAAAAGAAATCCCCGTCACCTGCGCCAAGTGCCACAGCTCGGCGGGGTATCGCGACTTTTTGGGCGCTGACGGCAGCGCAGCAGGCAAAGTGGACAAAGCCGTGCCCCCCGGCAGCGTGATTGACTGCGTCGCCTGCCACAACACGGGCACGATCAAAAAGACCAGTGTCGTCTTCCCCTCTGGTATCACGATCAAGAATCTCGGCGACGAGGCCCGCTGTATGGAATGCCACCAGGGCCGCGAGTCCACAGTCAGCGTGAACGCCGCCATCGCGCGCTCCGCCATGACCACCACTCTGGATGCGATCAGCACCGTCAGCCCCACCCTGGGCTTCCGCAACATCCACTACTTCGCCGCGGCCGCCACGCAGTACGGAACGCTGGCCAAGGGTGGCTACGAGTACGCCGGCAAGCGCTACGACGCCAAGTTCGCGCATGTCGAGGGCTATAATACCTGCATTGGCTGCCACAACCAGCATACCCTGGAGGTGAGGGTTGAGGAGTGCGCCGCCTGTCACAAAGACGTCAAGGCCAAGACCGACTTGATCAAGGTCCGCATGAACGGCTCGCTGATGGACTATGATGGCGACGGCGACACGAAAGAAGGCATTCAGTCTGAGCTGCTGGGCCTGCAGGAGAAGCTCTACAGCACGCTCCAGGCCTACAGCAAGGGAATCACCAAGATGGCCATCGCCTACAACGCGGACGTCTATCCATACTTTTTCAAGGATACGAACGGCGACGGCAAGACCGACGAGAAGGAAGCGGTTGCTGCCAACGGCTGGAGCGACTGGACGCCGCGCTTGCTGAAGGCTGCCTACAACTACCAGGTTTCCAAGAAAGATCCGGGTGAGTTCGCCCACAACGGCAAGTACATCATCCAGCTCCTGTACGACTCTATCGAAGACCTGAACAACAAGCTCACCACCAAGGTGGACCTGTCCAAAGCCCATCGCGACGACGCCGGCCACTTTTCGGGTGCGGGTGAGCCGTTCCGCCACTGGGATGCCGAGGGTGAGGTTCCCGCGGCTTGCGTCAAGTGCCATACGGCCACTGGCTTGCCCGAGTTCATCAAGAACGGCGGCACGGTGGCAGTGACCGGCTCTGGCTCGGTGGTGACCGTCGGTGTGGGGAATGCAGAACCCAGCAACGGCTTTGCCTGCACCACCTGCCACAACGACCTGACCAAGTTCACGCTGTACCCCGTCGTGAACGTGCCCTTCCCCAGCGGCAAGAGCGTCACCTTCAGCACCGAGAAGGATGACAAGGGCAACCTCAAGCCGGTGGCCGCCAACGTGTGCCTGGAATGCCACCAGGGGCGCGAGTCCACAGCGACTGTGAACGCGGCGATCAAGGGCCTTGACGACGACAAGGTGGACGCCAAGGCGCGTTTCCGCAACGTGCACTACTTTGCTGCAGGCGCCTCGCTGTTCGGCACCCAGGCCCAGGGCGCGTACGAGTACGACGGCAAAAAGTACGTGGGCAAGTTCGCGCACACGCCGGGGTTGGATACCTGCACCGGGTGCCACAACACCCATGAACTCGAGCTGCGCTTTGACAAGTGCACGACCTGCCACGCCGGCGTCAAATCGCCGAACGAAATCCGCATCAACACCAAGGATTTCGACGGCGACAAGGACGTTAAGGAAGGCATCTCGGCCGAGGTGATGGCGCTGGAGGCCAAGCTGTACGACGCGATGATTGCCTATAGCAAGGGAATCACCAAGACGGCGATTGCCTACAACGCGGACGTTTATCCATACTTCTTCAAAGATACGAACGGCGATGGCAAGGCCGATGAGAAGGAAGCGGTCTCTGCCAACGGCTGGAGCGACTGGACACCGCGCTTGCTGCGGGCCGCTTACAACTACCAGTACATCCAGAAGGATCCGGGCGTCTATGCGCACAACGCCAAGTACGCCCTACAGGTCCTCTATGACGCGCTGGAGGATCTCGGCAAGAAGGCAAAGGTGGACATGACCGGCCTGGTGCGGCCAGAGTAACCGTCTTTGACACATAACCTTTGCGAAGGTCAAGAACCTTCGCAAGGGTTCACATGACCCCATACGAGGGGAGGCTATACGCCTCCCCTCTCGTGTTAATGGGTATCCGCGCCCACTTTTCCTCACGGCAATCCCCCACCCATCTCGTGGGACTATTCCCCCACCCACACTCTATTATCTGTCGGTCAAACCGCGCGCGACATGTGCGGTTGACCGTCACCCCAACCGCAAGGATCGCCTCCTACTGGCTGAAACGTGGGGCGCACGACACGTACAAGTTGGGGCGCCTGCCTGATTGACGTGTCACGCCCGGATGTGTTACCCTAGGTCAGAAATCAATCCCTAACCCGCCTGGCGCTTGTAGTCAGGCCGGAGGTGTGCAATGTCTCAAGTTTTGGCCGTGATCAGCTTGTTCGCTCTTCGACTGGGCGTCCCGCTCTTGGTCACGTTCGTGCTGGGTATGCTGCTGAGCCGGGGGGATAGCCGCGGAGCAGAGTTTTTCACCCGGTAGCCATCTTGATGCCAGCGACCCAACTCAGAGTAAGCCGAGCCGGTCAAGACAGAGGCTGTCGCCAGCCCCGTACCAGCCATGGGGCCGGCGGGAAGGTAAGCCACACCCCATTCTCACTGGCCCAAACTGTCACCTATTGGCAACCGTTTATGGGGCACGTACCGACTAGACTTGACCGTGTTCATGTGGTATCCTGAAATCAGCCATCCAGGGAAAAGCTAAGGGAGGGAAAAAATGAATGGACAGACGATTCAAGACATTATCGTGATTGCGGGGATGTTCTTTGTGCGAATTGGGCTTCCGCTGCTGATCGTCATGGGAGTGGGTTACCTGATTCAACGATGGCTGGAGCCCAAGGCTGTCCACGAACAGTTCGAGGGCATGGTCCGCTCGGCGCAAGAAGGCGTCGCCGTCAGCGCGGGCCAGCCGCCCTGCTGGCAAGTCAAGAACTGTTCTCCCGAGCTGCGCGCCGAGTGCGCGGCCTACAAGCAGCCGGACATTCCGTGTTGGCTCTCGCTCCAGATCGCCGGGCAACCGCTGCCGGAAGGCTGCGCAACGTGCCAGGTGCGCACGTTGACCGTGGCGGCTCGCCAATCAGCCTAAGCCGCAAGAAACCCAAAGCCCGAGAAAATTTCCTCGGGCTTTTTATCATCCACGTCATAACCACCTCTTTTCCCCTCCAAATGACGAGGAAAGCAGAATGTGTTCGTCATTCGTCACGCGGAGCGGTCATTCGTCGTTTCCAGTGTCGTCGGCGCATCAGATCGAGCACGCGCGGCATGGCAGTCGCATAGAGCCAGTACAGCGAGCGCAAAGCCGGATAATCCCACGCGCCCATGTGCTGAACAAATTGTCCGCCAAAGCCTTGCTTGAAACGATACACGCCCCACATCGGATCGGATTCATCGAGCGTGTCCGGCGCGCCCCACATGTCGTAGACGGCGCAGCCTTGCCTCTTGGCCCAACGCATCGCCTCCCATTGCAGCAGATGGTTGGGCATTTTCTCGCGGTGCAGGTCACGCGACATGCCGTAGAAATAGTACGCGCGCCCGGCAAAGCGGAACAAGATGAGCGCGGCCACCGGCTCGCGTTCCACTTCGGCCACGAGCGGCTGTGCCAAGCCAGCTTCGATGAACCCCCCCCAGGCATCACGGTAATAGTCAAGCGGGCGGATGATGAACCGGTCACGCCGGGCCGTCTCGTCGTACATCGCGTAGAGCAATTCCAGGTCGGCCAATGTCCCCGGTCGCACCATCACGCCGTGCTTGTGCGCCAGCCGGATGTTGTAGCGCGTCTTTTGGTGCATCCCCGCCAGCAACTCGTCCTCGCTGCGGCGCAAATCAATCTCCATCGTATTGCGAAATTGAATCTGCTGCGCGGATTCGAGCCAACCTGTGCAAAGATTATCGAACCTTCGCCAGAGTTCCAGGTCGGGATCAATCTTGATAAAGATGGCGCGTGACTCTCGCGCGAAACGTTCCAAGTCAGATAGCACCTGGCTCACCAGCGGCGCATCGCCGTAATCCATCGCCGGACCTTTGGGGACGTACATCACGCACAAAGGCAATCGGCTCAGTCGGCGACGCAGGACGAGTGCAGCGGCGCGCGGCGTATCTCCATCACGCCAGAGCAAGTAGCTTGGCGTCCAGCCGTGGCGCGACTTGAACTGGCCCCACTCCCACGTTTGCAGCACGTGCGCCAGTGAAAGTGAGGCCAGTGTCGAGTTCCAGTGTGTGGGGTCAGTGACGACGGAAGCGCTCACTCAGCCCAGCGCCTCAAAGCGAGCCTGGAAAAAGCGCAGGCTTTCCGGCTCGTACACCATCTTCAAGCCCTTGATTTTCTCGCGCTCCTCGTAAAGCGCCTGGCAGCTTTCGGCCACCACGTCCATGTGCAGGTTGGTATAGACGCGGCGCGGAATCGTCAACCGCACCAGCTCCAGCTTGGGGCGGCGATGCTCGCCGGTCTTGGGGTCGCGCCCGGCGCTGACGATGCCGCGCTCCATCGAGCGCACGCCGCTATCCACGTACAGCGCCGCCGCCAACGCCTGCGAGGGAAAGTGCTCTTGCGGCAAGTGTGGCAGGAATCGTTTCGCGTCCAAGAACACGGCGTGGCCGCCAACGGGCAAGACGATGGGGATTCCGGCGTCGCGCAATCGTCCGCCCAGATACTCGACCTGGCGCACGCGACTGGCGATATAAGCGTCGTCTACCATCTCGTAAATGCCGCGCGCGATGGCTTCCATATCGCGTCCGGCCAGGCCGCCGTAAGTGTGCAGCCCTTCAAAGACGACGACCATCTCTTTGGCTTTGGTAAAGAACCCGTCGCTGTTCGTGGCGATGAATCCGCCAATATTGACCAGGTTGTCCTTCTTGGACGACATCGTGCAGCCTTCGCCATAACTCATCATCTCGCGCATAATGTCGCGGACGGGCTTGTTGGCATAGCCCTCCTCGCGCTGCTGGATGAAATAGCAATTTTCGACCGCGCGCGTAGCGTCGAAAATGATGGGGAGGTTATAACGCTTGGCCCACGCGGCCACCTCGCGCAGATTCGCCATCGAAAACGGCTGGCCGCCCGCCATGTTCACGCACGGCGCGATGGAGAGATAGGCAATGGCTTTTGCGCCCGCCGGCGCGTCGTCCACGAGCTTTTGGAGTTTCTCGAGGTCCACGTTGCCCTTGAAGGGATGCTCGCTCTGCGGGTCGTGCGCTTCGTCAATGATGCAGTCGTAAAAAATACCACCCGCGCGCTCGGCGTGCTCGCGGGTGGTGGTAAAGTACATGTTCATCGGCACGTACTGGCCGGGCTTGATGCGAATCTGCGACGTGATGTGCTCGGCGGCGCGGCCCTGGTGCGTGGGCACGAGGTACTTGAAGCCGTAAATCTCGTTGACGGCTCGCTCCAGGTTGTAAAAGTTGCGCGCCCCGGCATACGCTTCGTCGCCGAGCATCATGCCCGACCACTGCCAGTCGCTCATCGCGTTGGTGCCCGAGTCGGTAAGGAGGTCAATGTAGACGTCCTCGCTTTTGAGCAAGAAGGTGTTGTAACCGGCCTCGCGCGCTTTTTGCTCGCGGTATTCGCGCGTGGTCATCTTGATCGGCTCGACCATCTTGATCTTGTAGGGTTCGGCAATCGTGCGCTGTTTCATCGGTTTATCCTCCTGTTTTTGTGCGCTGGATAAGCTGGTGAACATTATACTCCATGCGAGATTATCGGCAATCGCCCGGCGGGAGAATCGTGTATAATAAAAACCCATCTGCGCACCGTAGGGGCGACCCCTGTGGTCGCCCGCGCGGGCAGCCACGCGGGCTGCCCCAACAAATCAGGAAGCGAGCATGCCTTACATTGAGCTAAACGATGCTACGTTGTATTTCGAGGCGCACGGGCAAGGAACGCCGCTCGTGCTGCTGCACGCCGGATGGGGACTGGCGATCAACGGATTTGCGTATCAAGCCAGCGCGCTCGCCGACGAGTTCCGCATGATCGTCCCAGATCGGCGCGGCTATGGCCGCTCGACGCGCGTCGAGCGACTGGGCGCCGACTTTCACTGGCCGGCTGCCGAGGACGTGTTCGCGCTCTTGGACGCATTAAACGTGCGCGAGACATTCGTCTGGGGCCACAGCGACGGCGCGGTGATCGGGGCGATCATGGCCATCACGCAGCCGGCGCGGGTGCGCGGCCTGATCTTTGAAGGCGGGCATTTGTACAATCGCAAGCCGCTGTCGCAGCCCGCGTTCGAGGCGCTCTACCGCGATCCGACGCAGTTGCCCAAGCCGGCGCAACGCAGGATGATCGAGTATCACGGCCAGGACGGCTGGCAACAAGTGATTCGCAACTGGGCCGGCGCCTGGCTCGAACTGGCCGAGCGTGAAGGCGACCTGTATCACGGTCGGCTCGGCGAGGTCGCCTGCCCCACGCTGGTCATGTTGGGCGGTCAAGACGAGCACACGCCGGTCAGCGAGATGCAAGAACTGACGCGGCGCATCCCCAACGCGCGTCTCTCCGTCTATCCCGCAGCAGGCCATTGCGTGCACGACGGGCGCTCGACGCGCGCGGCCTGCACGCAAGAAGCGCGCGAGTTTGTGAGGAATTTATGCGTTCATGGATCACTGCGCGGCTGATCACTCTGTCGCGCCTCTATTTCACTTTCCTGTTCGGGTGGGCGCTGGCGCGCGCGCTCTTGGGCGACCGCTGGTGGTGGCTGTTCGTCCTGGGATCGCTCGCGGTGTATTTCTTTCTGTCTCTGCCGGTGATCCTGGTGGTCGCTCTCCTGGGGCGACAGCGCGAGACGTGGATCGGTTTTGGCCTGGCATTGGCCCTGGGATTGTATCTGTTCGGCGGATCGTTCCTGCCCAAATTTCCCCCGGCGCACGCGAGCGGCCGGCTGCTCACCGTCATGTCCTACAACATCTATGGGGACAATGTTGATGCCGACAGCGTATTAGCGACCATCCGCGCAGGGAACGCCGACGTCGTCACGCTGCAGGAACTCAATCCGCTGATCGCTCAGGCCATCCAACGCGAGCTAGCGGGCGAATATCCGCATCAAGTGCTTGATCAGCAATGGGGCGTCGGCGGCATGGGCGTGATCAGCCGTTACCCGCTGCGACCAACGGGCGAAAGCATGCCACTCGAGTGGGTCAGCACACCGCAAGTGCTGGCGTTGGATTTCAATGGAACGGCGGTCACACTGTTGCACCTGCATCCTTTTGCCACAACGCCCGCTCCGCCCGAGCACATGGAATGGACGATACGCGAGCGAGAGCGGCAGGCGCAGGCGATTGCGGATTTTGTCGCCGCGCACCCGGGGCCGTTGCTGGTCCCGATTGATTTCAACGCGAGTGATCAGAGCGTCGCTTACGCCATCGTCACGCAAGCACTGGCCGATTCGTGGCGCGAGGCGGGCTGGGGATTGGGCCACACCTTTCCGAGCAGCCGCTATCGGCCCACGACCTACGACATTCCCGTACCTGCCTGGCTGGTGCGGATTGACTATGTGTTTCACTCTCGCCACTGGCAAGCGGTTTCGGCCTGGGTCGGGCGATGGGATGGGATTTCCGATCACCGGCCTGTAGTGGCAAGATTATTCTTGAAGGATTGGTAACTACTCTGGCTGGAAAGATTCCAACAGGATGCACAAGATGTGCAGGATGTTTCTGGCGCCTTTCGCCCAAGGCGTGTGAATCCTGTATATCCTGTTAAACCGGCTGAGCAGTTACAAGGATTGACTCGATGCCCCGCATCACTCATCCGGCCGAGATTCGCGCGCTCCTCGAAATAGATCGCCCGTGGGCTGTGTATGCTTTGGGCGATCTAGCTCCTGGCTTTTTTGAGCACTCGGAATGGTTCCGCGCGCCGAATGCGCCCGCGTTGATCCTGCTCTATCGCGCATTCGCAACGCCGGTGCTCTTTGCGCTCGGCAAGCCGGAATCGGTTCGCGGCCTGCTCGACGAGATCGGCGGCGAGCGCGAGATGTATCTTTCGATCCGGCCCGAGATTCTGCCGCTGGTCAAAGCGCGTTACGAGGTGCGCCACGAGACGCCCATGTGGCGGATGATCTTGGCAGACTTGCGCCCCGCGCCAATGCAAGACGCGGCGCGGCTCGGTCCGGCGGATTTGGCGGCTTTGCAGCAATTGTACGCCGACGGCAAGCCGTCGGGCGAGGCGCCGGATTTCTTTTACCCTTCGATGATCGAGCAGGGCGTGTTCTTTGGCATCTGGGAGGACAAGATGCTGGTGGCGGCAGCCGGCACGCATCTCGTCGCGCCCTCGGAAAGCGTGGGCGCAATCGGTAATGTTTACACCCGGCGCGACCGGCGTGGACACGGGCTGGCTTTGCGCGTCACCTGCGCTGTGGCGGCGGAACTGTTGCGCCTGGGCCTGCGGACGGTGGCTCTCAACGTCAACCAGCGCAACGCGGCGGCGATTCGCGTCTACGAGCGATTGGGGTTCGCGCGCTATTGCGCCTTTTACGAGGGAGTGGCCGCCCGGTAGGGGCGACCCGGCGGGTCGCCCCTACCGGGGCGCGGGCTGGAACTTTTCAATCACCCAAAAGCCTTCTTGCTTCA